>Ga0098065_1000157_pt1 | contig 36506 bp, 32 predicted proteins | sample 25_taG_FD_75062 | JGI IMG/M metagenome (GOLD analysis project Ga0098065, IMG submission 75062) | Marine viral communities from Cariaco Basin, Caribbean Sea - 25_WHOI_OMZ | ecosystem: Environmental > Aquatic > Marine > Oceanic | place: Caribbean Sea: Cariaco Basin | collected 2014-11-08 | reverse complement strand
CTTTTTAGGACGCCGGTCTCTTGCAGGCCGGACTGTATCAGTTTACAGGTCAAGTCAAAGCCGCCACCTGGTTTGGCAGGTGCGATACACTCAGGGCGCGAAGGGGCTTCATAGCTGGCCGCAGCAGCGGGGGTGCTTTCAGGCTTGTTACAGGCAGTAAGGGTAAGAACAGATAGGCCAAGAGCCAGATAGGATAATTTTTTCACACGACGCTCCTTGTGTGTTTTGTTACGCTAAAATAAAGAAAAGATTAAGGAAAGTGTTAGGGGTCTTGCCTGTGAGGTTACAGCTAGTGCCGCTAGAGGCACTCGGCTTTATAACGGTAGGCTTTTTATCACTTTGCAAAAGTAACAGAATAGTTTATAAATGACAAGAAACATATGTATATATATATGAATTTTATCAGAATGTAGGTATTATGCTCGTGAGCTTATACGGGTTTAAGATTAGATTTTTAGGTCAATTTGATAGGTAGGTGCCTAGTATTACTGGGCTGTAGAGCAGAGTGGTGGTGGCAGAGTATTTAAATAATGCGACTGTCAGAAATATAAACGCAACGCTTAAAATATAAACTGAATCAGTAAAATGGCGACTATGCCCGTAACAATCCCTATGGGAACTGCTTTGAATAATAAAGACAGAAACAGTTGATCTTTGTCTATAACGTCTTGCGAGGCGCCTAACATCAGACTGCCTCCTGAAGAAAAAGGGGAGAGGGATGAGCTTTGGGCACCGAGTACGATACAGACAAACAGCAATACTGGACTGAGCCCTGAGGCAACGGCTAAGGGCGGCACCATAGGGAATAACGCGGGTGCGACGACCCCAAGCGTACTGGCAAATATCGACATAATGGCACTAATAACAAAGACTAAGATAGGAATCATCCAGATAGGCACATTGGTGCTTAACCAGTCGGTCAACTGATAAATAACCCCGACCTCTACGCCAAGGCCGATCAGCATACCGACGCCGCAGATCATAATCAGCGTGTTCCAAGGGATTAAGGCAATCACTGTTTTTTCGTCGCCGAGCTTGAGCAATAAACTGATGACAGCAAAAAAAATGGCGATAAAGCCAATATCAATCCTCGAGTTTAAAAACGCAATAGACGAGCTTTGCGGCATGAGTAAGTGCAAAATAGGCACGATCAGTACGATGGCCATCATGAGAAAAATCAGCACAATAGACTGTTTTTGTTTGCGGTCTAATGGCTCTGGCAAAGTCGCGTCAATCGCCACTTTGCTATTTTTGGCATTCATAAAACTATAGCCGCCCAGCAATACGGTGGGCACGAGAAAAGTGGCGGCAAAAATACCTAACGCATAAGTAAAAGCATTGTCATTGGCCACGCCGGCGCCGCGCATAAGCTCAGTAAAAATAACGCCGCTTTGTGAGGTGACAAAGTTGGCCCCAGCCAAGGCCCCGTAGTTCAAGGCCAAAGTAGCAATAATAATATTTAAACGGGTTTTTTCAGACAGCAGCAGAATCATAGGCGCCATAGTGGCTAAGACGGTGTAGTAGCCGGCACCTAAACCGGCAATAATCGTGGCGACAAAAAAGATGACCAAAGGCAAAAAAGCGGGAAAGTGGCGACACTTATAGATTAGATGACTGCATAACTTCTCTAAAGCGCCGTTGGCTAAAGGAAAGTTATAGAACAGCGTCACGGCAAAAATGACAAAGAAAATTTTCAGCGGCCATAGTTCAATAATTTCAACGGCTTTGAGATCCATACCAAAACAGCCGATAAGGTAGGAAAAGGCTATAGCAAATAAGCCGATATTGATCTTAGTGGTATAGCCAAGCAGGATGGAAACCACTATTGCGGCTAAAACATAGGCAGTCATATCTAATCCTTGACCTCAACAGCATGAATTTTTATAGTTCAATAACTTAGCGCTAATATTGGGCAGTAGTTTGTTTAAGCAAAAAATAGTATTACTCTTAAAATCATATGTGACATATTGAGAGGTTAGTATTCATTTACTGATATTGGCGGTAAGCCGTCCATGCGCCTGACCCAATAAATAAGAGCTAGCAGCAAACTTGCCATGCAAAACCGGCAGAGGTAGCACACTGGTTAGCCGCTTGATAACGGCAAACGAAATTAATTTGAGCTATAAAACCCTTCCATTGTGGGATAAAAATGATAGAGAATTTTAACAGCTTTAAAATGCCGCGTTACGAGCAAGTGCGCTGGCATATACAGACTTTACTGACAGAGAGTCAATGGGATGAAGACACCCCTTTGCCTACTGAGCAGGAGTTTGCAGACCGGTATCAGGTATCGGTGGGTACCGTGCGTAAAGCGGTCGAAAAACTGGTCGATGAGGGCGTGCTCATCAAGCAGCAGGGTCGCGGGACTTTTTTAAAACGCCCCAATTTTGAAAGCTCTTTATTAAGGTTTTTTAAGTTCCGTGATAAAGACGCTTGCTATGTCACCCCAACGGGCCTGATCAAAAAGGTCATGGTGATCAAAGGCGTTGAGGCTATTAATAAGAAACTCAATATCAGCAAAAACAAAGCGCTAATTTATATAGAAAGGGTGCGTATGGTTGATGACAAAGTTCTATTAAGCGAAAGAATTTGGTTACCTAAAAGTCGTTACCAAGCCTTTGCTACCTTAGCCCCTGAAGACTTCGAAAATCTGCTCTATCCTTTTTACTATACTGAGTGCGGCCAGTTTGTCTCCTCAGCGGTAGAAACCCTGTTTTTTATCACCGATCACCAAGACCCCTACTTGGACAATGCTAAGTCGGAACATTTGGTCAAGGTATGCCGTATCGCCAAAAACCTAGCAGGGGAGCCTATCGAGTATAGAGAGTCCTATGGCTTGGCAGAAAAGTTCAGTTATGAGATCAATATTATTTAGGCGTCAGTAGGTTTTATGCTGCTATATGAGCTTGCTTCCCCAGCAAAACTATTCGCTTGAGCAACCTTGGCGCTCTTGCGCTAGTCTGAGAAAACGGACCAACCTGTCGCTTCAACTAAGCGCTGCAAGGCTTTTAAACCCAGCTTGGAGTTGCCTACATGGTCAAGACCAGGTGACCATACTGCAATGGCACCTTTGCCTGGGGCTATCGTCAAAATACCACCCCCCACACCACTTTTACCCGGTAGGCCAACCAAGTAGGCAAACTCACCTGAGCCATCGTAATGACCACACATCATCATCAGCGAGTTAATCCGCCGTGAGCGCTGGGCATTAATGACCCGAACCCCAGTGTGCTGATTGATCCCGTTAGAGACTAAAAATAATCCGGCACGTGCTAATTGCTGACAAGTCATCGCAATCGAACACTGATGAAAGTAGATACCGAGCACTTTATCCACATCATGCTCTAAGCGACCAAAAGCCTTCATAAAGTGGGCTAAGGCTGCATTGCGGTCTTTATGCGCCATCTCAGAGGCGGCCACTTGGTGGTCAAAGCGGATAGACTCATCGTCCGCAATGAAGTGCACAAAGCGCAGGATTTCTCCTAATATCTCTTTAGGCTCATGCCCCATCATGATGGCATCTACCACCGCAATTGCTCCAGCGTTAATAAAGGGGTTGCGTGGCCGACCTGACTCACTCTCTAAAATCGTGATGGAGTTAAAAGGGTCGCCAGAAGGCTCTCGGCCCACGTGGGTCCACAGCGCATCTCCTAATTTGCCTAGGGCAATGGTTAAGGTAAACACTTTCGAGATACTTTGTATCGAAAAAAGGGTATTGGCATCGCCTGCAGTATAGACCTGCCCATCAGGGGTAGCGACGGCAATACCAAACTGGTTGGGATCGACATGGGCCAGCTGCGGGATATAATCGGCTACCTTCCCTCGGTCGATCTCGGCCGACATTTCGGTGGCAATATCATCAACAATTTGCTGCATATTCATGGTTTTACCGTATCTTTATTGCGTCGTTGCATGGCGATGATTTTAACTGAATAAAGCACTGTGGGGAGAGAAAATTATATTTTACTCAGCTATAAAGCGCTAGGAAATGGTCTGGCAAGACTCGCACAGACTGTACTTACCAGCCGTTTAGGGCAACGTCGGCAACGCCCTGTTTATGGCATGTCTGCACAGCGACCTAGTTTACAAGCCTCTTAGGTTTGGCATGCGCAGTTGCACCCTTCACCCTCTCCACATTCCAAATACTCTGATTTTTCTGACATGAATGATATTCATCTTTTACTTAAATAGTATCGTTTTTATTCATGTAAGGGATTGGGTATGATGCCTGCATAGAGAAATTTGGTTTTATCTCAGTTAATGAGTTTGGATTAGGGTAGGAATCGCCATGAGTACAGCATTTACATATTCACTTAAGAAAATTCGTTTTGACGAAAATTATGAGCCTGCAGACAGCACCCGTCTGACCACTAACTTCGCAAATTTAGCTCGTGGCGAGCAGCGCCAGGAGAACTTGCGCAAAACATTGACTATGATAAACAATCGCTTTAACACGTTGGCACATTGGGACAATCCAAACGCAGACCGTTATTCTGTAGAAGTGGATATTATCTCTGCTAGCTTAGATATCGAAGGTAATGGTGATACTTTCCCAGTTATTGAGACGCTACAAACCACTATCGTGGATCATAAAGAGAATATGCGTATTGACGGGATGATTGGTAACAGCTTCTCCTCTTATGTGCGCGATTATGACTTTAGCGTCGTCTTGCCAGAGCATTTTGATAAAAATCCTGGCACGCCACCACCAGAGGATTTCGGTGACTTACACGGCAAACTGTTCCAAGCCTTACTAAATTCAGAAGCTTACCAAGCTGAGTTTGATAAACAACCGGTAATTTGCCTCAGTGTATCTAGCAGTAAAACCTATCAGCGTACGACCAATCAGCACCCTGTATTAGGGGTAGAGTACAGACAGGATGAGTATTCGTTAACGGATGATTATTTCCATAAAATGGGCTTAACCGTGCGTTACTTTATGCCTGCGGGCAGTGTGGCACCTTTGGCGTTTTATTTCGCTGGTGACTTGCTGAGTGATTACACTGATCTTGAATTGATCAGCGCTATCAGCACCATGGAGACTTTCCAAAAGATATATCGCCCTGAAATTTATAATGCCAACTCTACAGCCGCGCAAGTGTATCAACCTAGCTTGAAGTACCAAGATTATTCGCTAACGCAAATCGTATATGACCGTGAAGAGCGCAGTCAGATGGCGGTCAAGCAAGGTAAATTTACCGAAGAAGCGTTCATCAAGCCCTACCAAACCATTCTGGAAGAGTGGGCGGCGAACTATACGGTAAAAGATAATGCCGTAAATGAAATTGCTGCTAAAAAACACGCTGCTTAATGGATTTAATGACATCATTCTCTACTTGTGACTAATGACTGTAGCCAAACGAGTCGTAAAAGCTGAGAATGACGTTCTATCTATTAGAAGTCTAAATCTAAAGCTAATATATTAAATATAAAAGATGAGGCATCATGACCACTTTATCACCAGAATCAACCCCATTAGTATTACTACCCACATCAACCGCGGGCAGCTTACCAAAACCATCTTGGTTAGCCGAGCCTGAGAAAATTTGGTCCCCTTGGGCCTTAGAGGGCGAGCAATTATTGGACGCTAAACAAGATGCTTTGCGGGTATCCTTGCAAGAGCAGCTACATGCCGGAATTGATATCGTCAGCGATGGCGAGCAGACCCGTCAGCATTTCGTGACTACTTTTATCGAACATCTTGACGGGGTAGATTTTAAAAATCGTGAGACCGTTAAAATCCGCAATCGCTATGAGGCGAGTGTGCCCTCAGTCGTAGGCGCGGTAAGCCGTCAAAAGCCTGTCTTTGTTGACGATGCCAAGTTTTTACGTCAGCAAACCAATCAGCCTATCAAATGGGCGCTGCCTGGCCCGATGACGATGATCGATACGCTGTATGACGGTCATTATAAAAGTCGTGAAAAGTTAGCTTGGGAATTTGCCAAAATTCTTAATGAAGAAGCGCGTGAGTTAGAGGCCGCTGGGGTAGATATTATCCAATTCGATGAACCCGCTTTTAACGTATTCTTTGATGACGTCAATGATTGGGGTATTGCTACCTTAGAGCGCGCTATCGAAGGCTTGAAGTGTGAAACGGCTGTGCATATTTGCTATGGCTATGGCATCAAAGCCAATAACGATTGGAAGAAGACACTAGGTTCAGAATGGCGTCAATACGAGCAAGCGTTCCCGAAACTGCAGCAGTCTAAGATCGATATTGTGTCGCTAGAGTGCCAAAACTCGCATGTGCCTATGGAATTGATTGAATTGATCCGCGGTAAAAAAGTGATGATTGGTGCTATTGATGTGGCTACCAATACTATCGAGACTCCGGAAGAAGTCGCCGATACGCTACGTAAAGCCCTACAATTTGTCGATGCGGATAAGCTCTATCCTTCGACCAACTGTGGCATGGCGCCATTATCACGCCAAGTGGCCCGCGGTAAACTGGCGGCGTTGAGTGCCGGTGCAGCAATCGTACGTAATGAGCTGACGGCTTAGCACTATACTTATCGATCTTAGATTTAGGATTTGAATGATGATTGAAGCAAGCGACTTTAGAGATGCCATGGCTTCGTTAACGACGGCAGTCAATGTCATCACCACGCAAGGGGTATCGGGTTGTCACGGGTTTACCGCCTCTGCGGTATGCAGCGTCACCGATACTCCGCCCACATTGCTGGTCTGTATGAATCAGACCTCGCGCTCGCATGAGCATTTCATTGAAAATAAAACTTTAAGTGTCAATGTATTAGGTGCGCAGCACGAGCCAATATCCAATACTTTTGCCTCTAAATTGTGCTCAGAAGAGCGCTTCAAACAAGGGGCTTGGACTCAGTTGGTCACAGGTGCGCCTATTTTAGAAGATGCTTTGGTCAGTTTTGATTGCGAAATCGAGCAGGTTCAGCGAGTCGGTACGCATAGTGTCTTTATCTGCCGAGTGGTCGCCATTAAGCAAAGCGAGCATGAGGAAAGTTTGGTTTATTTCAAACGCGGCTACCATCAAATTGGTCAAGTAGAGAGCGCATAAGTCATACTAATTCTGAAAATAAAGTGACTTGGTTAGACGAGGTAAGCCGACCTATTGTAGGGCTTGGCTTCATTTGCTGCGTTATCTTTACTTTCAGAAGCGGTATTCATTTTTATCAAATTATGACGTAAGGATTCCGTGGAACTCATCATCTTTTTAATCATAGGCGCGCTAGCAGGATTTGCTGCGGGGCTTTTTGGCGTGGGCGGTGGTACCATCATCGTACCGCTGTTATATATTGTCTTTAGCCAAATAGGCTACAGCCCTGACACCATTATGCATCTGGCGCTAGGCACTTCATTGGCCACTATTATCGTCACTTCTATTAGCTCTTTGATGGCTCATAATAAAAATGGCGCTGTCATGTGGCCAGTCTTCAAAAATCTAGCGCCCGGTATGGCGTTGGGCTGCTTTTTTGGCGCAGGGATTGCTGGCTGGCTTTCTGGAGTACACCTACAAATCATCGTGGGTCTATTTTTACTGTGGGTTGCCTTTAAGATGTTTAAGGGAGGCAAAAAGCAGACGGCTGCTAATGCCAGTACTAATCATGTAGCTCTACCTTCAAAGCCGAAGCAATTGGCAGCAGGGGCGGGGATAGGTATCGCTTCTGCCATTTTCGGCATTGGCGGTGGCAGTATAACCGTGCCTTATCTCACGCGTTATGGGGTAGTGATGCAAAAAGCGGTGGGTACGTCAGCGGCGTGTGGCTTGCCTATTGCGATTGCCGGTGCGTTAGGGTTTATGATTTTTGGGATACAGCAGGACGTTGATGTGCCTAATACTATTGGCTTTGTGCATATTTATGCCTTTTTAGGTATTGGCAGCATGAGTTTTTTTACCGCTAAGCTTGGTGCAAAAGTCGCTCACATGCTATCGCCTGAGCTATTAAAGAAGTGCTTTGCAGTGTTGTTATTCGTTGTGGCTTGTTTCTTCCTTTATAAAGGGCTGTTGGCCATTTCATAGATAGCTACACTACTGAATGACCGATAGTATTTTAGAGTGCATAAAAACCCCCGTTATGGTTTCACCGTAGCGGGGGTTTTTCTATTGGGGTGCGTAATCAAAGTTGCTTTGATCGTTTATTTTACAGGTTGTATTATAGTGGTCTTTTTAAGTGGTTTATTGATTGATTAAGCGCTTTATTTTTTGTTTGCTTTGGTGTATATCTATATATAGGAAAAGTGACTATTCTCTATTAATAAAAATCTATGTAGAATTTAATTTTAGGTATGGAGCTAAAATAGGGTCTTGGTTGATAATTCCTATAGTACTGACAAATATGTTAGAGCGGTTTACAATGAGTTGGTTTTTTTGTTTCTAGTGATTAAGCCTATCTATAACTAGCTGAACGTTTTTTCATAACCAATATGTATTATGAACTAACTAACTTGTCTTTAGTCAATGATATATATAATTTAAGCGTAAAAATATTAATTGAAAGACTGAGGCTGGATTTCTGTAAGAAATAAATCATAGGTAAAAAAGCTCATTTGAGCTCTAAGAAATGGCTAAATAATAATGAACACTAGAACTAACAGCATTAGATAATTATTTAATGCCTTAATAAGTAAGGTTATGTATTATTGATTTATCATATTTTTTATAATGTGAGTATTGAATAAAAAAAATTTATTGTTTTTTTATAGCACTATCAGTATATATTCTTTCTGCTAATGCAGTATCTTATTTCGATACACCAGGAGCATGTTATATATTTCAGGGTGATAAGGTCTTGAGTAAAGGTGTTTGTTTGATTACAGCAAGTAATGGATATGGGTTGATATACAGGGATTTAAACTTTAATAGCAAGACTTATTCTTTATTCGAAGATGGAAATAGTGAAAAGGGTTTATATAAGTTAAACAATCAAGCAGCACAGTTTTATATGCGGGATGCTAAGTTTTTGAATGTGATAAAGTCAAACGACGGCAAAAATAAATATTTGGATTGTTATAAATCAAAAACTATAAACATATGCTATAGGAAATTCCATGATTTAGAATTGTAATATTGATAATATACTTTGATTTTCTAAAGCCTCTTTAAGAAAATTTTAATTATTAATATAATATTCAAGCTGTATTGCTCTATGATGTATTTAAACTTCTCTAGCTAATTTTTAAGTTCTTAACTACTACCTATAAGGCGTTATATTATGAAAATATTTACACTAACAAAATACTCAGTAGTAGTAATCGCTTTATTTACTGCTTCAGTTAGCTCTGCAGATAATAAGATTAGAAAAGGAGCTACTTATCCAGGTCCTATTACAGTAATACCAACAATTTGTACCAAAGGCGGTAGCGCATCAGTGATTATTAGAAGTGTAGATGTTGGTGATGGTTATCATGCTAATATTTTGCTAAATGGAAAGAAAGTTAGCGCATATTGTGAGACAGGTGACTGCGCTTTACTTTACAATTATGGCATAACTAATGTTAAGGCTAAGGTTAAACTCGGTTACACTTACATGGAAGAATATGAAAGTACAAAAACTTGTACGATTACCGATATAGAGCTTACTCCTGATCAAGTAATGTAATGTACCATTTCATAGATAGCGGCACTACTAAATGACCGATAGTGTTTTAGAGTACATAAAAACCCCCGCTATGGTCTTACCGTAGCGGGGGTTTTTCTATTGGGTTAGGTAGTCGGAGATTCAGACACCTGATTTTAAATCCATAAATCGAGTTGTATGGCGTTTTGCCATATATTTGCCCAGTAAGGGCAAGCAAAATGCTGGTAATTGAAAAGCACCCAATAACGGTAGAAACACCGCACCCATAAAGGGTACCGTTATGGTGTAAGCAAGTAATACATTGCGCCCACCACACACCAACGCAGCGACAATGGCGTTTTCATCGCCAAAACGACGATATATTATATAAGCGGTAAAATAAAAAACTAATGCCAATACCGAACTTAGCACTAGTAATAACAACGCTTGCCAAGGATCCTGATCAAACGTGGTACGAAACCCTGCCATCAGTCCCAGTGGGAATAACATAAGCAGTAAAATATTAAACTGTGCAATTTTGGGATAATAACGCGACAAAATAGGCGGTGAAACGAACCGACGCACCGCCACAGCTAGCACTATTGGCATAACAATATAAACCAACAAGCGATTGATATACGTGCCAACGTCTATATGCGCATTGTCATCGCCTAACAGCCACAATACGCCTAATAAGGTACAGGGCATAACGAGCGTAGCGGCGATAGTTTTTGCCGTCGCCAGTTGTGCATCAAACCCCACCGCATTGACCAACGCACCACTACCGAACAATGGGGCAGTGGCACCAAGACCTGCAATCGCCAATAGCCAATCGCCACGTACACCGAGTGTATAAGCAATGACTATTAAAGCTAGACTCATGCCCCCGCTTTGCAACAAGGCAAAAATCCAGACATAGCTTGTCGCTATACGCTTTAACAGCGCATATTGGTCAATGCCTAATAAAGTGAAGAACATCAAGAAGAACAATATCTGGGGTAAATATACCAATACTGCATTGGATAAGTTTGGAAAAACAAAGCCCACAATGGCACAAATCGGCATAATTACTGTGCTATGGCGCGCAATAAAACTAAGAAGCATGGCCTTTCCTAATAACAACTGTTTCTTTTTTAAGTGCTCTAACTAATGGAATAAAAGGTTTAACTTTTAGCCTAAGAATCTATAGTAAATTAAGTAATTAGACAGCGTTAATTATAAATCTAAGGTTAACTATATACCTTAGTATTTAATTGTGAATATTTCTCATTACTATTATAATACTCAGTTCAAATTTCTAGCGAACGTAATAGGGTTGCTCAAAATTGCTCGAACCCTTTGGATTATAAAATGCCCCAAGCAATGAGCGAACGCATCATTCGTGAACAACGAAAAATCGAGAACAAACGCCGTATGGTGTTGTTAGCGTTTGCGGTAGCGTGCTTAATGGGACTGGTTTTGGATGTCATGACCGGCCCTTCGATGTTACCCATAAATGATGTGATTGCGGCATTGTTACGCCTAACCGGTGTGGAAAATACCACCTATACTATCGTTTATGATCTGCGCTTGCCCATTGCTCTGATGGCATTAGTGGTCGGTGCCGCGCTTGGGGCAGGCGGTGCTGAAATGCAGACCTTATTAAACAACCCCATGGCGAGCCCTTATACCTTAGGGCTGGCAGCAGCAGCAGGGTTTGGCGCCTCGTTAGTGATTGCCTTTGGCGGCTTTGGTTTGCCCATACAATATGCCGTACCGATTGGGGCATTTGTCATGACCATGCTGGCCTCAGCCGTGTTGTTTTTATTCGCCTCTCTAAAGCAATTTGCCGCCGCTACTTTGATATTGGTGGGCATTGCCCTGCTGTTTATTTTTCAATCGCTGTTATCCCTAGTGCAATTTATTGCCTCGCCTGAAGTCTCTCAGCAAGTGCTATTTTGGTTATTTGGTAACCTTAACAAGGCCACGTGGACCAATCTGGCGGTGGTGGCGGTGGTCAGTACGGTTTGCATTACCTTATTGATGCGAGATGGGTGGCAATTAACGGCTTTACGTCTGGGCGAAGATAGAGCGGCTGCCCTCGGCGTGAACTTAACAAGATTACGTATTAGAACGCTTATTTTGGTCGCTATGATGACGGCAACGGCGATTAGTTTCGTTGGGGTCATCGGCTTTATCGGCTTGGTGGCCCCGCATGTTGCCCGCCTATTGGTGGGAGAAGACCAACGCTATTTTTTACCCGCCACTATGCTCGCTGGCGCGGCTTTTCTATCATTTTCATCGGTATTATCGAAAGTTATTATTCCAGGGGCCTTGTTCCCTGTGGGGATTGTGACCTCGTTTGTGGGCGTGCCTTTTCTATTTTGGATTATTTGGAGTAAGCGGTGAAACTAGTTATTCGTGCCACATTGGCGACAGCAGTATTAATGACAGCGATGCAGGCACAAGCTGAAATCAAGACTATTCATGATGTATTAGGCCGTGACGTTAAAGTCGATGTGCCGGCCAAGCGCGTGGTGTTAGGGTTTTATTATCCGGATTATATTGCGGCAACCGGAGCCGATCATTTTGGGCAAGTGGTGGGTATTTCTCGAGAGTTTTGGGAAAGCTTTAACCCGGGTAGCTGGCAGCTATACAGTCAAAAATTGCCAAACTTACAAGGCATTGGCGATATTGGTAATATCGATAGGGGTACGTTTTCGCTTGAAAAAACTTTGGCAATGAAACCGGATGTGGTGATATTGGCAAAGTGGCAATACGATACGCTAAAAGCTGAAATGCCGCGTTTTGCGGGGTCAAATATCCCAGTGGTAGTGGTCGATTATAACGACCAAAGTGTCACCAATCATACCAATAGCACCAAAATATTTGGGCAAATTGCTGGCACAGAATCACGGGCTAACCAAGCTGCGCAAGAATACGCCGATGGGATCGCTGATATCCAAAAACGGGTGCAAACCGCTGGCTCAGCCAAGCCAAAAATCTATATTGAATTTGGCGATAAGGGTCCAAAAGAGCACAGTTTTACATTTGGTAAAAATATGTGGGGGGCGATTGCCGATACGGTCGGCGGTGATAATATCAGTAAACCGTTTGTCGAAAATTGGGGGCCTATTAACCCCGAGCAGCTGTTGGTGAGTCAGCCTGACGTGATTATCATCTCAGGCACCGAAGTGGGTATAAAACAGACTGATGCTATGGCTATGGGCATTGATATCAGTGCCGAGGAAGCCCAACGTCGCCTCAAAGGCTTTACCACGCGTAACGGCTGGGCAGAGCTACCGGCAGTAAAAAATAACCGGGTGTATGGTATTTATCACACCGCTTCTCGCTCTTTGTCTGATTTGGCCTCGGCACAGTTTATGGCAAAAGCCCTGTATCCCCAAGTCTTTACCGATATCGACCCTGAAAAAACCTACATGGACTTTCATGAAAAATACTTACCGGTTAAGCCCAACGGTACGTTTTTTATCCAGCTAGGCTGCGGCGACAGTGTGTGTAAAGATGACGCAGCAACGACCGCCACAGCGCCCGACTCAGCAGCAGCCACGCCAACCACGCCAGCAGCTGAAAAGTTGTCATGGTGGGATAAGCTAACCCAGTGGCTAGGCAGCCTGTTTGCTTAATTTTGCCATTAACTTTATAAAGATATAATAATGCTTGAACTTGACCATCTCACTATACAGCGGGGCTCGCTCACCGTAGCCCACGCTATCAACGCCCAGTTCCATCCTGGCAAAATATACACGCTGCTTGGGGCAAATGGGGCAGGCAAATCAAGCTTATTAAAGGCTATTTTTGGTGAATTAGCTTTTTCGGGCAATATCCGCTATCAAGACACCACCCAAAGTAAAGCCCATCTGATGGCTTGGCGTAAGCCCATTGCCTATATGCCGCAAGATAGCCATACCGATGCCGAGCTGAACACGCTTGAGGTGGTTCTGCTGGGACGTATGGATGCGTTGGGTCGGCATATTAGCGATGACTTGATGCGCGAGGCCATTGACCTGATGGCACAACTAAATATTGCCGAACTGGCCCATCGCCCTATCCGTGCGCTCAGCGGGGGGCAACGTCAGTTGGTGATGTTTGCCCAAGCCTTACTACGCCGTCCCAAAATTTTACTCCTTGATGAGCCGGTGTCGGCACTGGACATGGCGCATCAAATCAATTTATTACAAAAGGTGAGACACTATACTCAAGAGCATCAACTGATTTGCTTGATGGTCTTGCATGATTTGAGCCTTGCCGCGCAGTTTTCTGATGAATTATTGCTGTTAGCAGAGGGGGAAATCCAAGCGCAAGGTACGCCGCAAGTAGTCTTGCAGCCGCAAATTTTACGGCAAGTGTATCAAGTAGATATCGAAATTTTAACCAGTAGCCGCGGGTTGCCGGTGGTGCATCCTTACCGAAAAACGGAATAACTTAATGGCAGTCACTAAGTCACTAAGTCACTAGGTCAGTTATTCAGTTAAAGGTTCAGTCAGTTATTAAATGAGTGATTAAGTCTGTTATTGCAGTAAGGGCTAAGACAGTTTCAATGCTTTTTTCTGCTCAGGCACGCTACTAACGACCCCTGCCAAAATCACGGCTACAATACCTAGAATCTCTATTAAGCCGATGCTTTCTCCCACAAAAACCACCCCGTAAATAGAAGCAAATACCACAGTCAAATAAGACAACGCGGCCACCGTAAATTTCTGTCCCACATGATAGGCATGGGTCATGGCCAGCTGCGCTAATAGACCAGCGCCACCAATGCCAACTATATAAGGCAAGCTGGCTAGAGTCAGCGGATGCCAGCCCACCCACGTTGCTACCACGGCCGAAATGGCCGCTGCCACTGCCGAAAAATAAAACACAATACGCCAAGCCGGTTCGCCCATCAGCGACAAGGCCCGCACTTGTAATAGGGCAAAAGCCGTAAAAATGCCGCCACTTAGCGTAATCAAGGTTTCCATTAATCGGTCTGATGCAAAGGCAGGCTGCAACATCAAGCAAATACCGCCCAAGCCCATTAACAGTGCCAGCCATGTTTTTAACGAGGGCGTTTCCTTGAGCCAAACGATGGATAAGATGGCAATGAAGACGACTGACGTATAGTTAAGGGTCACAGAAGTGGCTAAAGGCAGCTGACTTAACCCATAAAAAGCCAGTAATAAAGCGGTTGTACCGGCGACGCTGCGCTGCATGTGTCCCCAAAAAAAGGGCGTTTTAAGGGTTTGTCGACGCACTACCGTCCCACAGAAAATCATCAATGCTGGCAGAACGGACCGCCAAAATGCTAACTCGTAAGGGGTCATATCAAGCTGTGTGGCGGCTTTTTTTACCAAAATGCTCATCAAAGCAAATAAGAAAGCGGCCACAATCATCCATGCCGACCCTAAGGCATCTTTTGTTTTTACCATAACCACTTATCAAATAATGAAAAAGCGCTATTTTAGCATTGTGCCGCTCTGGAATAGGTATAACTCTTGCTGTCAATCACCCTAAACTTTACCCGGTCTAACCTTCAGCACTCTCTACCCAATCAAACTCCTCCAAGATACGCATCCATTCCTCATCTAATCCCGCTTTTAGCAACAACGGCTCACCGGTAACCGGATGGTTAAGCGCTAAAGTCTGAGCATGTAGCAGCATACGCGTACAGTCATATTGACTACGAAAAAATCGATTATGGCGGCCGTCGCCGTGGCTGGTATCACCCACTATATGATGAAATAAATGTCTCATATGCCGACGCAGCTGATGCTTGCGCCCGGTCTCAGGGATTAAGCGCACTAGACTATAGCGACTGGTATCATGCTTTTTTGACACCGCAAAGGGCAGCTCAATTTGTGCCAAACTCTGCCAATGGGTCACCGCCTCCTGAGCTGGTTTGTCCAAGTCAGCTAACTTATCGGCAATGGCATCGGGCTTAAAGCTCAACGCATAATCAACGCTGCCTTGCTCGGGCATATAGCCGCGCACTACAGCTAAATATTGCTTGGTCACTTGGTGGTCCATAAAAGCTTCATTCAGGCTGCGAGCGACGCTTGGACTCTTGGCAAATAACAACACGCCTGATGTCGGCTTGTCTAACCTATGTACTGGAAAGACATGGCAACCTACCGCATCACGGGTGAGTTGCATCGCAAAGCGCGTCTCACCTTTATCTAGCCAACTGCGATGCACCAAGAGACCCGCTTCTTTATTAATCGCCACCATAAACTCATCTTCATAGATGATTTCTATTGGGTTTGCGGTGTCATTTTCGATATCCATGCTGTAGTGCCCATCTTGTAGAGAGTAGTAGTGTAGCTATTAGTAGTCTAGAGCCTAGTACTTAGTGTTTTAGAGGGTGCAATTATATAGCTACTGTCTTTAATATATAGCCTTTTACCCCTCTTTAAGCGTGACTTCGGCTTAAAACTTCACTTCCGCCTTTAAAAATTCGATGAATGAGCTAACCCGTTCTGATAACTTTCTATTCTTGTAATAAACCAGATTAATAGGCTGCTGCATTTTGAGCGTACTAGGCACCAATAGCGGAATCAAATCTCCTTTTTGGATATCTTGATAAGTCATAAAATTAGACAAACACACTATACCGGTCCCGCATAAGGCCAGCTGTCTTAGGGTCTCACCGCTATCCGCTTTTATATTGGTATGAATATGCAATAAATTATTAGCCGCATCATAGATAGGCCAATCATTTAATTTCTCCAATGAATTAAACCCTAATAACTGATGATGCGCCAAGTCCTCCACACTTTTGGGCGTACCGTGTTTTTCCAAATAAGCAGGGCTGGCTAAAATACGAATCTGGCTTAAGCCAAGTGGGGTAGCGCTCAATGAAGAGTCTTTTAATTCACCGATACGCACGGCCACATCGGTGCGAGCCTCTAATAAATCCACTAAGCTCTCATTACTCACCAACTCGATATCGATTTGCGGATAAGCCTTGCTGTATTTGTCGATTAATGGCGCAATCACATGCAACATAAAAGGAGTAGCTGCATCAATTCGCAACTTACCCGATGGCACCTGTTTATTTTTGACCATCATATCTCCCGCATCTTCTAAATCACTCAGAATACTGCGCACACGTGCAAGATACTTTTCACCTTCCTGGGTCAACTCCAAGCGCCTGGTTGTACGCCTAAATAGTGCGGTATTGAGCTTCTTCTCTAGTCTTGATAACGCTCTGCTGACGGCTGAAACCGTAACCCCCAACTGTTCAGCAGCCTGACTGATGGTGCCTTCATCGACAATACTAACAAAGGTATCAAGCTCGTTAATCGTAACTTTCATTGTTGATCCTTATGCAAGAGTATTTTGATTTTTAGTGCCTTATTATCAATTATAGCCGTCTATATAATGACCGTTAATCCAATCCAATGAAAACTTTCATACCTAGCATAGAGCAACCTGCTATCGAGTTGAGCAATTAATGACAATTGACCAGCTCGATAGCAATAGTCGGCAAGTCAATGCTGAAGGTTTGGCCCCTATTTGGAATCCGTCTATCTAATTTATATAAGGCAGCTAATCATGAAAAAAATATTGATATTAAACGGTAGCAAACGTTTTGCTCATTCAACAGGGGAGCTCAATGATACTATGACTCAAGTCGCTGAGCAGCAGTTACTCAATCTGGGTCACCAAGTAAAAATAACCCACATTGATGCAGGTTATGATATTCAAGAGGAGATCGCAAAATGGCTGTGGGCAGATATCATCATTCAACAAGCCCCGGCTTGGTGGATGGGGGTGCCCTGGACCGTCAAAAAATATATCGATGAGATTTTTACCATTGGTCATGGCAGTCTTTATCAAAGTGATGGACGTTCTCGGCAAAACTCGGAGAGTAAATATGGTTCTGGGGGTCTGCTGCAAGGTAAGCAGTATATGCTGTCAGTGACTTGGAACGCTCCTACAGAAGCCTTTACAGATCCCGAGCAATTTTTTGAAGGGGTGGGTGTAGATGGCGTATATATCGCTACTCATAAGGCGTATCAGTTCCTAGGCATGCAGCCCCTGCCCACCTTTATGAGTAATGATGTCATCAAGAATCCGACTATTGCGCATGATATTGCGCAGTATGAAGAGCATCTGAGCGCTTTGTTTGCCGCATAAATACAATGGCCGTGAGACTAATCTCACGGCCATTGTAGGGTATTGCTATATAAAGATGAGCTGAGCATAAAGAAGCCGTAGAGCGGCTCTTTCGTTAGCATAGGCTGTTGTTAGCACAGACTCATGGTTAAACGTTATGAACCATAGTATCAGGCGATAAAATGGCTGCCAGCTCCTCATCACTTAGCAACTTCTCTTGTTTGACCAGTTCAGCGACCCCTAGACCGCTCAGCAAGGCGTGACCTGCGATGCGGCTGGCATTGTCATAGCCGATGTGCGGTACGAGAGCGGTCACAATGCCGATGCTATTATTGACGTTTTGCGTGCAGCGATCTTCATTGGCGGTAATGCCTTGAATACATAACTCATCAAGCATGCGAATCGATTTTTCTAACATACTGGCGTTATTCAACAGATTGTAGATAATAAGCGGCTCCATAGCGTTAAGCTGCAGCTGCCCGGCCTCTGCCGCCATAGTAATGGTCATATCCGTGCCCATGACTTGGAACGCGGTTTGATTCATCGCTTCAGGGATAACGGGATTGACCTTGCCTGGCATAATGGAGGAACCGGGCTGCATGGCAGGTAGATTGATTTCTCCTAACCCCGTCCGTGGTCCACTCGATAATAGACGTAAATCATTGCTGAGCTTAGATAATTTAATAGCTAAGCGCTTCAGTGTCCCGGAGAAAGTCAAAAAGGCGCCCATATCGGAGCTGGCCGCTATCAGATTCTCTGCAAGGCGCACACGCAAACCACTGATATCTGCCAATTCACTAATGGCCAAGTGCGCATAGCCTTTAGGGGCATTAATACCCGTACCGATAGCGGTACCGCCTAAGTTTACCTCACATAACTGACGGCAGCTGTGATCAATACGCGCAGTTTCACCACCTAAATCACTAGCGAAAGCCTCAAACTCTTGTCCCAAGGTCATGGGCACGGCATCTTGCAATTGGGTACGGCCCATTTTGAGAATATGACTAAACTCTTGCCCCTTAGCTGCAAGGCTATGCTGTAAATTAGCCACCGCTTCCTTCAGCGGTTGCGCCGCAAATATAATCGCTAAACGGGCCGCAGTAGGGTAAACATCATTGGTCGATTGCGAGCGGTTGACATCGTTATTAGGGTGCAGGTGACTATATTGACCGTACTCATAGCCCATCTTTGCCAAGCCAATATTAGCAATAACTTCATTGGCATTCATGTTCGTTGAAGTCCCGGCACCGCCTTGGATAAGGTCCACAATAAACTGCTCATGATGCTCGCCATTAATAAGGTCTGTGCAGGCTGCGGCAATCGCGTTGACCTTCTCATCGCTGAGCAGCCCTTGCTGATGGTTGGCGCGAGCCGCGGCATGTTTCACCATAGCCAATCCTTTAATCAAATCAGGAAAGTGACTGATTGGCACGCCTGTAATATTAAAATTTTGCTGCGCGCGCTGCGTTTGGATACCGTATAGCGCGGTAGCCGGCACAGCTTGTTCGCCAAGTAAGTCTTTTTCAATACGTGTTAGGACAGTATCGGTTGTTAAATTATCAGAATACGCCATGTTGGTAAGGCCTTTTGCGAGTCAGTTAAATTAAGGTTAAATTAAGAGAGTAGGGACGGTAATTGTTATCTATGTTATTAAAATGAGTACTGCCTTTTATTTGATATCGTCATATTCGCTGCCCATGATGCCATCGCTAAAGACTTCAGAGAATTCACGCTCACTGTTTTCATCGATATGGCCATCAAACACTTCTCTTGTGCCCGCCTCAGGATCGTTGTAGACCGTTAAATCCATTTTGCCCTCAGACTTTGCCACAATAGCCGTCACTGCAGCATCACCGCCCACATTGACTGCGGTCCGCAACATATCGAGGATACGGTCGACCCCTAAGATCAGCCCGATGCCTTCGATAGGTAAGCCAACTTGCGCGAATACCATCGATAGCATGATGAGCCCCACCCCGGGGACGCCCGCGGTACCGACAGAGGCCAGCACGGACATTAATATCACGGTCAGATATTCGGTCACGCCCAAATCGATGCCATAAATATTGGCAATAAAGATGGTGGCGGTGCCTTGCATAATCGCCGTCCCATCCATGTTGATGGTCGCACCAAAAGGGACGGTAAATGAGGCTACAGAGTTATTCACCCCCATACGCTTCGTCACTGTACGTAAGGTAATAGGAATAGTCGCGTTGGAGCTAGAAGTACTGAAGGCAAAAATTTGTACTTCACGCATTTTGGTTAAGAAAGTCTTGATGGATAAGCCGGAAGACACTTTTAGGACAATCATCATAGTAATGAAGAAATGGAAGGCTAGCGACCCTACCAGCACGGCCACATAGCCGAGCAGCGACCAAATAAGATCTAGTCCAAGCTCAGACATGGCTTTGGCTAACAGGGCAAAGACGCCATAAGGGGCTAGGTTCATAATGATGGTCACCATTTTTAAGATGACTTCATTAATCAGCTCCAAGCTCTTTACCAAGCCTTTGGCAGGTTTGCCCACCATGAGAATGCTGATGCCAATTAAGATGGCAAAGAAAATAATCGATAGCATATCGCCATTCGCCATCGCACTGATGGGGTTGGACGGAATAATATTGGAGAATACATCGAGTAGGGGCGGGGCTGACTGCGCTTCAAAGGCGGTATCGGTGGCGATATTCATGCCTTTACCGATACCGAATAGTACTCCCAGGCCAATAGCGGTGGCAATGGCCAGTGCTGTCGTCAGCATATAGATGAAAAAAGTTTTGGTGCCGATGCGTCCCAACAGGCGTATATCGCCGATACCACACACTCCGCAAATCAGCGAAATCAACACTAAGGGCACTACGAGCATTTTGAGTGAGTTAACAAAGAGCTTGCCGGTGATGGCAAAAAACCCATTAGTAACATAAGTATTAACGAAGCTGCCTTCGACGTTCAAGCCAGAGTAATTGATAAATAAACCGACTATGATACCTAGCGCCATAGCAACGATAATTTTGCCCGTCAATCCCATGTTTTTCCACATACAGTCTTTCCTTGAGTTTTATAATTTAAGTCGTGCAATCGTTGATATATAAAAAATCTATAGGGCAATCACTCCTTGATATACCCTATAGCTCATCTTTCCTTGATGTAGTTGGTTTATTATTTCCTTAAATTTATTGTTTTCTAAAGTTTATTAGTGGCTGCAATTCCTGTTTTTTGGCAAGCACAATGCATTAAGATTTATTTGTGTAAATCTTTGGGTAAAAGTTAGAAATATGATGGGTTTATCAGACTCTGTCGGCATTCATCACTAGAGTAGGAACATCGTAACTGAGAATGCTAAGCATGAAAAACGTAAATATTCCGTTCTCAGCATCAAAAATATTGGGGCTTAGTGAGTTAGCTTGTACATAATGTTGCCCTAGCAGAGTTTCACGGCAATCCATGCCGCCTTGTTAGCCTGTTTTCGGCGGCAATTTAATGATTAAGGAAGTATGTTTGTAGAAGGGTTATTGACGAAGAATCGTTGACAAGCCCTTATGGAGAGGCGCTTATTGATAGAAACTTATTTAAAGGCCCTGATTGAAAGGTACTTATAGAGAAGCACTTACTAAGATTTTTTATTAAAAGACACTTATTGAGAGATGCTGGTTAAGGGGTATTTGGTGAAAGCGTCCTTATTAAGAGAAGCGGGTTAAAAAAGCGGATTAATTATAAGGCCAGCACCTGTTTTAAGGCATTAATTTTTGGCTGTTGGCGATCTACATAACGATAGGCCAGTACAATCTCTCTGACTAAGCTTTTATCGCTTAAATGGTGAACTTGCACGGGTGCAGGGCTTCTAATCCATAATCCAGCATACGGAATCAAGGCGACCCCTAAACCCGACTCAACCATCCGCACGATGGCATCCAAATCATTAATCTCCATGATGGTGTTCACTTTAATGTCTTGTTGTTTAAAAAATTTGCTGATTTTTGCGCTGGCTGATGACTTAAGGGTGTAATGGATAAAGGGATGCTGTTCGAGAGTTTGCCTAAGGCTATAAAAGGGCCATTTTTTAGGACTAATAAGCACATAAGGCTCAGTCATGATTGGGTCAATCACGATATCTTTAGGCAAAGTGAAAGCCGGCTGTACCGTTATGGCGGCATCTATACTGCCTACCTCAAGCTGCTCAAACAACTCTGTAGAGCGCCCTGGAATAATCTCTGTCTGCATTAAAGGGGCCAATAAGCTAATAGCTTTTAGAGCCTCTGGCAGGATACCGACTTGCACTGAGTTGATAGCCCCAATCTTGAGCTGCCCATAATAGCTGGCAATGTCGGTGTCTGAAGGCAGCTGCATAGTCGCATATAGCCCTAAAATTTCTTTGGCTATAGGTAAGATACGGCTGCCCTGTGGATTGAGCGTAATGGCTCGAGCGGAGCGGGTAAATAACGATAGTCCTAACGAGTCTTCTAAAGTTTTAATTTGCGCACTGACGGCAGACTGAGTCAGGTTTATCTGCCGAGCCGCAGCTGCGAAACTGTCTAACTCGCAAACTGCTACGAAAGTTTTAAGTTCTTTTATCATTTATCTCACTACAGTGATTAATTGACGACAGGCCATAGCCTGTAGGCAAGATAGCTAGCGGCGCTCGACCTATTTCCTTTAAAGCTCGTTGACTCAAACCATCACGAACCTAAGGCCCTAACATTGAGATTAAAGCATATAGAGCTCATGCCAATATTTCTATTGCTATTTCTTACTTCTATTATGCAAAAAAATCCTTCGCCATCTTTTTAATACAAGATAGCGAAGGATTCCGTAGGGCTCTGGTGTTCGTAACCGTCAGCTAGAAAAAAACGTTGATAATTTATCACCTAACAAAGCAACGGCCAGACCTGCTAACATCACTATCAATCCACCCAGCTTGATGAGGGACACGGGTCTCTGAGCAGCTCCCAGCAATCCAAAGTGGTCGATGACCAATGATGAGATGATTTGCCCAGCAATAGCCAGACCTAACAGCGCTGATAGCCCCACTTTGGGCGCTAGCACCACGTAACTGAGCAGGGCACCTGCACCCAGCAGACCACCCAACAGACTCCACCAAGGTTGAGCAGGAATAGCGACCAGTGAGGCGACTATCCCGCCCCGCATCAAGGAGTAAAGCCCAAGACACAGCGCACCAGCAGTAAAGGAAAATAACGCCGCCGCTACAGAATCGCCGCCGACGCCTTTAGCCAGTTGAGCGTTTAACGTGGTCTGTAAAGTAATACCCAGCCCCGCGCAGATGGCCATAAGATAATATAGCAGATTCATCTCGCGCTCCTTTACTGGGCTGATTCAAGCGGCAAAAACGCCTCAGCAAAGATGTCAGGTACGTAGCCTGCAGCAGCAAACAGATGCTCACGAGACTCATCGATTGCCGCCCGTAGCCGCACACTGTCCACTCCTAATACTTTGCCATCACGTTTGACGATACGTCCGCCAATCATGACCGTGTCAATATTACTACGGTCGGCGGCATGCACCACGGTGCTAAAGGCATTGCCTGATGGATAAAGGTTTAGATCCTCAGCATTGATCAGGACGATGTCGGCCTGTTTACCTGGGGTCAGACTACCGATTTTATCTTGCAGCCCTGCACAGACTGCACCGTCAATAGTGGCCGCTTTTAGCAGGCTATTAGACTGTAGCGTCAGCGGATGCTGTTCTGATCCGCAGCAATTTTTATGTTGCATGCCCGTAGTGCGTTGTGAATAAAAGGCGACCTTCATTTCCATAAACATGTCGCCACTATAAGAGGTTTCATTATCTACGCTAAGCCCAGGACTGATACCGTGACGTAAGGCAGCCTGCATAGCAAACACGCCATCTTCGATACCGTAGTGCGCATCTGAACGCGGACATACATTCACCCGAACGCCGGCCTCACGCAGAATTTCCCAGCCAGCATCTGGCAGCGCGGTACAGTGGTTAAAGATATTGTCAGGGCCTAGTAATCCTTTTTGATGTAGGGCTTCAAGCTCATCTGCCATTTCTCCACTGAAAAACTCGGTGACAATCGGTACTCCTAATCGACGAGCTTCAGCTCACAGCTCAGGCTCCAGCTGTGCCATGATCGCAAGCGAGATCAGGCTGTTTTCTTCGTCTTTAAAGTACTTCTCTTGTAGACGCTCAATATTGCCAGGCCAATGAGCGGTGTCCCAGTCGCCACTTACGGGGGCGCCAGTGGCATGTATAGAGCGAATACCAGCATCAAGTAGGGCTTCGACAGCAGCATCGGAGTGTGCACCAGTACGGCTATTGTGCGAATTATCGATAACGGTAGTAATACCAGCATCGATGCAGCTGAGTACAGTTATTAAGTTGCCGATATACATGTCAGCGGGACGATAGTATTTGGCGAAAGAAAAGTGGGTGGCATGGCTATAGTCTTCCAGTGTCTCGGCATGCGAGTTAAGCCGGCGCAGTTGCCCTTCCCATGAGTGGCGATGCGAATCAACCATGCCCGGCATCGCAATCATGCCAGAGGCGTCGATAATGTGGGCATCACTGGCCTCGATATTTTCACTGATATCTATTATCGTGCTGCCTTCGACAAGAATATCGGCGCTCACCAAATTACCGATATCATTATCCATACTGAGCACAGTAGCGCCGCGAATAAGCGTTCGAGTTGCCTCTGATTCAGTATTTTGTACTATATTGCGAGTATAACCAGTCATCTGTAATTCACCTTTTATAATGTTGTGCAGAGATGATACGCAGAGTGACACGGCTGAAAAAGAGGGCTAAACTGTTTTCATTATCCCGTAATTACGAACAATATGGCCATTCTGTTGCAGTTTATGGAAGAAAGAATATGGATCGTATCCAAGCAATGCAGGTTTTTGTACGTGTGGCAGAGGCTGGCAGCTTTATCCATGCGGCAGAAACGCTGTCCTTACCAGCGTCAACCGTCAGTAGCACGATTAAACGTCTTGAAAAGCACCTCCAAGTGCGTCTGCTTAATAGGACTATGCGCCGGGTCAGCCTAACACCAGAGGGCACACAGTATCTGGCGCAGTGCCAGGAAATACTCAAGTTGATTGACTATACAGAGTCTAGTCTCACTGAGTCAGTTCAGCGGCCGCAGGGTCGGTTGCGAGTAGATATGCCTGGAGGCATTGCGCATTTTATCGTCATGCCAAATTTGCAAGATTTTTACCAGCGCTATCCAGATATTTATCTGATGATAGGGGTCAACGATCGGCAGGTAGATCTCATTCAGGAGGGGGTGGATTGTGTGATTCGAACGGGGGAGCTCACGGACTCAACGCTGGTTGCACGTCCGCTTGGTCGGTTTCGCTGGATGACGTGTGCTGCTCCAGCTTATCTTAAAAACAACGGTATTCCGCAGAATCCAGAGGCGCTTTCTCAGCATCAAGCTATCCATTATTTCTCAAGCCACAGCAGAAGAGCCAATGAGATGTCCTTTGTTAGCAATAACAAGCCAATATCAGTCCCGGTCAATGGCAGTGTGGCCGTTAATGAAACCGGACTCTACATTAAAATGTGTCTTGAAGGATTTGGGCTAGCGCAGCTTGCTGAACAAGTGGTAGCAGATCACTTAGCAGAAGGTAGGCTGATTGAGGTTTTAGCAGACTGGCAGCCAGCGTCCGTACCGGTTAGTTTACTGTACCCCCATCAGCGTTTTCTATCACCAGCCGTTCGCGCATTCGCTGATTGGATAACCGAGCTTATCCGCGACGGCGATGCAGTACCTTAGGTCTCCATACAAGCCATCACTACACAGCACTAATACAAAGCGCCGATAGAAAATACCAATAGAAAAAACCAGTAGCAGACACTGCTTTTATGAGCTTGCAGTGGCGGTGCAAAATACTGCTCTAGCTGTATCGGCGATTATATCAATAAGCAAAAGAGTGCCTCTCGCTTATCTAAAAATACGCTTTCAAATCAGTGATGAGTGGGCTCAAGATAGGCATTGCGCCCAGCCATCATGCCACTGCAGGCACCAGTAACAGAGATAGCGGCGGTTATTAGCAGTGGTACAGTCCAGCCTCCAGTCCAATCATGCAGTTGACCCAGCAGCAACGGACCTGCCGCTGCCATCAGATAACCCACACACTGTGCCATGCCCGATAAAGCAGAAGCATCATCGGCATTGGTAGTGCGCAGACCAACAAACGTCAGACCTAGCATCATACTAGCGCCAGAGCCAAAGCCTAGACACGCGGCCCACAGCATGGCTAAGTCTGGCAAATAAATAAATCCTATCAGGGATAGCGCCACCAACAAACTGACCGTTACCGCCGCTAATTTTTGATCCTTTAAGCGGCGAAGCATGGCGGCCAGTATCAGACCTGGAATGGCTGTGGCGAGTTGCAACGTCCCATGCACTGATCCTGCTTGCGCAGCGGATATCCCATTATCTATCAAAATAGTAGGTAGCCAGCCGACAGCGATATAAAACGGCATGGCATTCAGACCCATAAACAAGGTGACCTGCCACGCTAACGGCGATTTCCAAACGTTTACACTTGCCGATTTTTTGCGGCTTGCCAACATCACGGGATCGTGTTTTTTTAGCTGGGGTAACCAAAAGATAAGGGCAAATAATGGCGCTGCAATCAACAAGCCCAAAGCGATAGGCCAGCCCCAGCTCTGCGCTAAGGGAATGATGGCGATAGACCCTATTGCCCCTGCTGCACCCATCGTAATCGAGTAAGCCGCAGTCATAGACGCCATGTTTTCTGGAAATTCGCGTTTAATCAGGCCGGGCAACAGCACGTTGCCAAAAGCAATTCCCGTTCCTATTAATACGGTACCGACGTACAACGCCCACACACTGCCTGCAGAGCGCAGCAGAATACCCAATGAAATAATGATCATCGCCACAAAAAGTGTGCGCTCTAATCCGAATCGACGAGCAAAGGAAGCACTCAGTGGCGAAAATGCGGCAAATGCAAGCAGCGGCAATGAGGTTAGCAGACCTATCGATGAAGAACTCAGACCAAAATCATTTTGAATGAGCGGTAGAACGGGTGCGATTGCTGTAAAAGGAACGCGTAGATTGACGGCAATAAAAAGTATTCCTGCGACAAGCACAATGGCATGCCACTTGTTTTTAATAGTATTAAGCATATTTTCTAGCTTTCTTCAAAAAAGAAGCACTTTAGAATATTTAACATCTATATAATATAGATAACATGCCAGTTTATACCTATATTATGCCAAATTTTAAAAAAACAGTGTCATCACCGCAAGATTTTGATTCTGATGTGTTCGCACAGGCCGCGGTTGCTCTTCAGCTTGCATCAGTATCGAATGATTCGGAGATTGAACCGCATGACCACCGTAAAGGTCAGCTGATTTTATCTGTGCATGGCGCAGTCAGTTGCGAAATACCCAATGCACTTTGGCTGGTGCCTCCTCAGCACGCTGTTTGGATTCCTGGCGGTACGCCTCATAGCTGCCGTGTCACTCAAAATGCTCATACTTGTTTTTTATTTATCGAGCCTAGTGCGGCGTCCATGCCTGAAGGATGCTGCACGGTTGCCATCACGCCACTCGTCAGAGAGTTGATATTACATCTTTCTGAGCAGGAACCGTCATACCCTTCTGAAAGTAAAACAGCACGTCTGGTTGACGTGCTACTTGAACAGCTTTCTGACGCACCGATCAAAGAGCTGCATCTACCAATATCAGACCATCCAAAAATCAGGCGTATTGCGGATACACTCTTCGCAGATCCAAGCGACCGTACCACGCTGCGCCAATGGGCAGAGCAACTGGCAATGAGCGAACGATCACTGGCCAGACTGGTGAAAAGCGATACGGGACTGAGCTTCGGACGCTGGCGTCAACAGCTGCATCTGATGATTGCACTGAGCAAGCTTGCAGAGGGCCAATCTGTGCAAAACGTGGCGGGTATTTTGGGATACGATTCTGTTAATGCATTCATTACCATGTTCAAAAAATCCTTGGGTAAATCACCCACCCAATATTTTTCAGCACTACGCTAAGGCATGATCAGCTACAAAAGTCATTTTGGTAGACAAGTTTAATTTAGCAGTTGTAGTTTTGACTGCGCATAAAAAAATCCTTCGCCATCTTTTTAATACAAGATAGCGAAGGATTCCGTAGGGCTTAGTATGATAAATAATGACTTAATTAAATATAAGTTATTGATATATATAAAATTATTCGACCGTGACGCTCTTGGCTAGGTTACGAGGTTGATCCACATCCGTACCGCGCAATACCGCAACGTGGTATGACAATAGCTGCATTGGCACGCTGTAAACGATAGGCGCTAAGATTTCATGCACATCAGGCACTTGAATGACATGGAGGCGCTCATCGCTTTCAATCTGTGTGTTCTCACCGGCAAAGACAAACAACTCACCATGGCGCGCATGCACTTCTTGCATATTAGCTTTAAGTTTATCCAGCATGCTGTCTTTAGGGGCTAGCACTACGATTGGCATATCTTTATCGACCAACGCTAGTGGGCCATGTTTCAATTCGCCAGCAGCATAGCCTTCCGCATGGATGTAAGAGATTTCTTTAAGCTTCAGCGCGCCTTCTAGAGCGATAGGGAACTGCACGCCACGACCTAGGAAGATAGCACTCTTTCTCGCTTCAAACTTCTCGCTTAACTCCGCGATGGCTTGGTCTAAACTTAAGCTGCTATAAAGTTGGCCGGAGAGTTTATGCAGCTCAACGATCATTTCATTAAAGGCGTCATCACTAATACGCGACTGCACACGACCAATTTTTAACACCAACAGCATCAAGGCAGCCAACTGTGTGGTAAAGGCCTTAGTAGAGGCGACACCAATCTCAACACCCGCTAGCGTAGGCAAGAAGATATCCGTCTCACGCACCAACGAGGAAGTCGCGACGTTACATAGGGCTAGGCTAGCAAAACCATTGATTTCACCGGCTTTGCTACGACGTTGGATATCACGTAGAGCTGATAAGGTATCTGCGGTCTCACCAGACTGTGAGATACAAATCATCAAAGTGTTATCAACGACCACAGGATTGCGATAGCGGAATTCGCTGGCAATCTCGACCGAGCAGGGCAGGCGAGTGAGGCCTTCAAACCAATATTTCGCGACCATACCTGCGTGATAGCTGGTACCACACGCTAAGATTTGAATATGTTTGATATCTGCTAATGCGGCTTCATTACGCACTAAGAAGTCGGCTTTAAAGCCTTGCTGATCGACACCCATTTCTACGGTACGGGCGACGGCATCAGGCTGCTCATAAATTTCTTTGAGCATATAGTGCTTAAATTCACCTTTATCCGCATTGTGTTGCTCAGCGTCGAGCTCTTTAACAGTACGTGAGACCGTTTCGCCATCGGCATAAACCGTAATATCGTCTTTGGTCAATACCGCAATGTCGCCTTCTTCCAAATACATAAAGCGGTTGGTCACGGGCAATAGTGCCAACTGATCAGAAGCAATAAAGTTTTCGCCAATACCGATACCAATCACTAGCGGAGAGCCGAGACGGACAGTGATTAACTGCTCAGGATGATCCACGTGTAAGACGCCTAAAGCAAAGGCACCATGCAGTAGCGGAGTAATCTGCTCGACCGCTTGTAGTAGGTTGTCCGTCTGTTTATAAGCATCGGCGATTAAATGCGCAACGACCTCAGTATCCGTCTGTGAAGTAAACACATAGCCTTTAGCTATCAGCTCCTCTTTAAGCGGCGCATAATTTTCTACGATACCGTTATGCACGACCGCCACTTTACCCGATACATGTGGGTGGGCATTACATTGAGCAGGCTCGCCATGAGTCGCCCAACGGGTATGAGCAATACCAATTTTCCCTTCAAAAAAACTAGGGTTTTTCTCTACGGCATTGACCAATTCTTGTACTTTACCCACTTGGCGCTCGCGGTGTAGCTCGCCATCGCGGATCACCGTCAGGCCCGCAGAGTCATAGCCGCGGTATTCTAGACGCTTTAATCCTTCTAGGAGGATATTAGAGATATTACGTTCAGCGACAGCGCCGACAATTCCACACATGGCAGTTCCTTAACTGATTATTCTTGATGATTACGTACAATATTAGTGATAAAGGGCTAAACCCTCACGATTTTTAAAAGGTTTAGCCCCAGTTATCTGTAAGCGTTGGGCTATAGCACATTAAATGACTATAACGCTGTAAGTGGTGCTTTGGAGGGTTAGGATAAATAGGGATTTTGGTCGCCATTGACGCTATTTATCTTGTCTCTCCTCCTTTAGTAAATTCAAATACTTCACCCTCAGTCGTTACTACTTTATCAAACCCTTTTCTGGCTTTTAACGAGACTGCGGGAATGTCATTAACCGTGGCTGAGCCATCTGAATTAATATATACCCACATCTCATTGCCATTAGGGTAGGTCAAGATATACCGCTGATACGACTCATCCGGCGTGGGCGCAACCACACCCCAATTACCATGACACTTGCCCGAGTATTTTAAAACCTTGTTAGCATTAAAATACTGACATTGGCCCGCATATTCGATAGTCGTACTGGCCGAGGCCAAGGAGACTGACAACATCGTAGTGGCCAGTAATAAAGTAGCGGGTAAAATATTTTTCATAAGGCAAACCCTCAAAGCAAATACTTTCGAAAACGACCCTAAAGCTTATAACTTTGCTAGGCAACCTAACCTTATTTAACCTGCATTATAGACCACTATATTTTTACTTTTTCGTAGGTCGTTCCCAATCGGCTTTTTGCACTTGTTTGCCGCGAGCTACGGCCAAAGCATTGTCAGCGACTTCCTTGGTAATCACTGAGCCAGCACCAACGGTAGCCGTTTTGCCAATTATCACGGGCGCGACCAGACTGCTGTTAGAACCAATGAAAGCATAATCGCCAATGACGGTCTGATGTTTATTTACCCCATCATAGTTACAAGTGATCGTACCGGCACCGATATTAACTTGCTCACCGACCGTAGCATCACCAATATAGCTTAAATGATTAATTTTGCTACCACGGCCTAGCTTGGTTTTTTTCGTCTCTACGAAGTTACCGACCTTGCTATCATCGCCCAATTGCGTCTGCGGGCGCAGATGTGCAAAAGGTCCCACGCTAACGTTGCTACCGAGCTCGGCTGAATCGATGACACAGTAAGGCTTCACATGGGTATTATCACCAATGGTACTTTCTTTAATAACACAGCCGGCCTCAATGGTGACATTGCTGCCCAACTGACAGTCGCCTTGCAAGACTACGTCCACATCGATAAAGACGTCTTGACCTACGCTAACCTGACCACGAATATCAACCCGAGCAGGATCAGCAAACTGTACGCCGGCTACTTGTAGGGCTTCTACAAGATGCGCCTGCCATCTACGCTCTAAGCTAGCGAGCTGCTGACGGTCATTGACCCCTTCAATTTCAAAGTCTTGTGCCGGTTCAATCGCCGCAATTTCGATACCATCAGCAACCGCCATTTTCACGATATCGGTGAGATAGTATTCTTGTTGCGCATTGTCATTGGACAAGTTGGGTAGGTATTTATGCAATAGCGCATTGTCGACACAATAGATGCCACTGTTAATTTCTTGAATGGCTTGTTCGTGAGCAGTCGCGTCTTTTTGTTCAACGATAGCTAAGATATTACCTTGCTCATCACGCTTAATACGGCCTAAGCCAAACGGATTATCTACCGTCAACGTCAGCATCGACATACCTTGGTGGTTTGACATTTCCAACTGTTTGAGCGTCTCGGCGCTAACTAACGGCACATCACCGTATAGAATCAGGCTCTTACCATCTTTTGGCAGTTCATCCAAAGTCACTTTGACCGCATGACCAGTGCCGAGCTGTTCGGTTTGCTCTACCCAAGTCAGCGCATAATCGTTCATAGCGGTTTGCACTTGATCGCCACCAAACCCATAGACCACGATGGTTTTTTGCATGGCCAATTGCGCGCAGGTATCTAATACGTGAGTCAGCAAAGGTTTGCCTGCTAAGGTCTGCAATACTTTCGGTTTGGCCGATTTCATGCGGGTGCCTTTACCGGCGGCGAGGATAATTACAGAGAGAGAATGCGTCATAATTATAGGTCTTGTTGAGTTATTACCGAGTCATTGCGCTAGATTATAACGCAACAAAGCGGATGATTTAAAATAGGCATCCGTGCCTGTATTTTTACGGGTTACTGCACTTTCCAAGGCTAGTATTAAATCGCTATAGTCATTAGCATGCTAAAGTCAGTCTTTAACGCTTAAATAATATAAACCAAGCCAATAGCATAATGCCCTTGGCCATAAATTCGTAAGGTAATATGACTCAGTGTACTAGCTGTAGCTTAAATAAAAAAGCAAATTTAATATTATAAAGATCGGCAAATATCTGTCGTATTAATAAATAAAACTAAGAGCATTAAGTTAATAAAACCGAGCGCTAATAAAACCAAGCATAGCTAAACCACAGTGCTAAAATAACAATTACCGCCATAACGCCGGCTATAAGGTCATCCAGCATAATCCCTAAACCGCCAGCGACTTGCTTATCGGCCCAACCAATCGGGAAAGGTTTAATAATGTCAAAAAAGCGAAATAAAACAAAAGCGAGCAGTAAATTAACCATGCCAAACGTAGACCAGATGGGCATACGCTCATCGCTCATACCGCTGCTGACATAGGCTAACGGTAATAATGCTATCCACATGCCTGCCCACTCATCCCAAACAATATGCGGATCATCATGCACGCCCATGAGGTCTGAAGTGCGGCCACACAGCCAAATACCGACAATACTAGCAATAAGGGTCAGGATTAAAAAAGGCACAAAGCCTAGCATGATAAGAGGAATGGCAATAATTAAACCACCAACCGTGCCCCACGTACCAGGCGCCCGCTGTGGCATGCCGCTACCGAGACCAATCCCTAACCAATACACGACCTTATCTGCCAAACTCGCACCAGCAGGTAGAGAAGGGCAGACGTTAGCTTTGCTAATATCGGGTTTATGACCTGGCGCAGACGGCGGATTACTCATGAGCATAAGCAACTATAAAAGTGAATGATGGGGTAAAGCTACAATGATAGGTATAAGAATATCACAGAGGGAGATGATTCACTAAACTCAGATGGTAGCTGACCAGTAAGCTAGGTAGCGAGTGAAATATTAATAGAACGATTAGCTAAAATGTTGAAAACCTTGCAGGTTTGGCATCTCGCTAAAGGGGTGGGGGCTAGCTGGCGTGACAGGCTGGCCTTGATAAGCCAGATGAATATGAGCCTCTATATCATTGCTGCTATCGGTGGCGCTGACCACTTCACCAATACAGGTGACCCTAGTATTCGCAATGGCATTGCTTTCAGGAGGAGAGACGCCCGCAGGTAAGGTAAACACCAATTCGTAATCGTCACCACCGGTCAACTGACAGCGCAAGCGTTCGGCTGTGGCAACTTGCTGCAGTGCGCTACTGGTCGGCAGTTTATCGATATCTAAACGTATTGCCACCGAGCTTTGCAGACAAATATGTTTAAGGTCTTGCGCAAGACCATCTGATACATCAATCATCGCTGTAGCTTGACCTTGCTGAGCTAATGCTTGCCCTAATTGTACTCGTGGCGTTGGCATGTGCAGCCGATGACTCAACTGCTGACCTAGCGCTGTATCAAGGTGATGCAGGGCATAACAAGCATCGCCTAGCGTGCCGGAGACATAAACCTTATCCCCGACTTGCGCACCATTACGATAAATAGGGCGGGTATCTTTAGTCAGCAAACCCTGCGCCGTGACGCTAAGCACCAACTTATCATGGCGCGTAGTATCCCCACCGATCAGCTGCACGCCAAATTGAGTACAAGCATGAAATAGACCTTTGGCAAACTCACCCAACCAAGCCTCAGTAGCCAGTCTTTCTGGTAAGGCTAACGCTAACAAAATACTGTGTGGCGTAGCGCCCATAGCGGCGATATCGGAGACATTGACCGCGACCGACTTAAAGCCAATGGCAAAAGCCAAGGCCTCGACCTGTGACCAGTCTTCAGCAAAATGACGACCTTGCACTAAGGTATCTACACAACTGACCAGCTGGCTTTCAGCAGGCAAGCGAATGACAGCCGCATCATCACCCAGACCTTTTAACACAGTCGCCTGACTTAAGGTGTTAGCCCTAGCAGCTTGCTGTTGTTGGTCAAAGTAGCGATAGATGAGCTCAAATTCGGTCATGATTATTCAGCGTCAGGCTTTTTAGCGTCAGCAGCATCAGCACTCTCTTCAACTGCAGTTTCTGTGATAACTTCACTGGTTTCAGCCGCTACATCAGTATCAACTTCAGCATCGGTCTCAACCGCTTCTTCTTGCGGTTGTTCTGCCACTGAATCGGTCGTTAGCGTACCTGCTGCCAATAACGCCTCTTTCAGAGAAGTCGTTTCGATGCTAGCCGGATCAATGCTTGCAGGGTCGATTTCAGCACTTTCTAATTTAGGCTCGGCTGTTGGCTGTTCTGTTACTTCAGCGCTGTCTTTAACCGTGCTGGCTGCTTTAGCTGTAGCCGTTGAAGGCGCTACCCGTTTGCGCTTGATAGGCTGGCCTGGTTTAAGACCAATTCTAGGTTTAGGCTCACGTTTTGGCGTAGCATCTACCTCAGAATCTACAGGCTCAACATCATTAATCGTGTCTGCTACCGTTTCTTCAGGAGCTACTTCTGCAACAGGAGCAGGCTTAGCAGCTTTCGCCACCTTAGGTAGTTTTTCATCGGCCGCTACTTCAAGCTCACGCAATTCAGGGGCTAGTTTATCCAGTACCGCATTGATTAATTTATGCGCATCGGTAGCTCCGAAATGGGTATTCAGCTTCATAGCTTCGTCTAATACGACTTTATACGGAATCTCAAAACGGTCTTTTAATTCGTAAACGCCCACTAGCAAGATGGCATGTTCAACTGGGTCAATTAAGCCGATTTCACGGTCAAGATGTTGAGCGATTAGCGCATCTAGTTCTTCCACTTGTTCAGGAATATGGCGCATCAGCTCGTGATAGTAGCCCAGATGGACGGTATGCATCGCGTTATTGGCACGGGTGCGGGCTGCGATATCGTGAGGAGCATTGGCTTTCCACTCGCGATGATCGGTCTGCTCAAAGCGGCGATCCGTCATGAGCCACTCATACAGACCTTGCATAGCAAAGCGTCGCGCCTTGCGCACGGCGGTATGGGAGGTTTTGTACGCAGATTCGTTGATGTCGAACTGGTCGGCATCGGTTGCCGGATTGGTTTTGCTCATGGGGGGAGATACCTATTGTCAAACTTGGAGGGTTTTGACTTTACTATGGACTATTATAAAAATTCTAAGCAGAGACCCTTAAAGTAAGAGTCTCCTTAATTAACCAGTTACTAGTAATTTATTCTTCGTCTTCTTCGATATCTAACTGTGATAAAACGGCAATCATTTCTAAAGCAACCATAGCAGCCTCAGAACCTTTATTGCCCGCTTTAGTACCCGCACGTTCGATAGCTTGCTCGATGCTGTCAGTAGTCAAGACGCCGTTAATAACTGGGATGTTGTAATCTGTTGCTACGCCTGCCAAGCCTTTCGCAGATTCGCTAGCGACAAAATCAAAGTGTGGCGTGCTGCCACGGATGACGGCACCTAGGGCAACGATAGCGTCAAAGCGATCAGATTCTGCTGCGCGTTGAGCCGCTAGTGGTAATTCAAAAGCACCAGGAACACGGATAACCGTGATGTTGCTGCCTTGCACACCGTGACGTAATAAAGCATCAATAGCGCCATCAACCAAAGACTCAACGACGAAACCGTTAAAACGACCTACGATAATACCAACACGGGCAGCGGTATTTTCAAATAGGTTGCCATCGATATGGGTGATTTCACTGCGCTGCTGCTGTAAATTTTTCATAAAATAATCCTAATAGAACTCAATAGATGAGGGTAAATCGTAAAGGGGAGATAACTGGTGAAAATTCAAAAAATATTAGATGCCGCTATAATACCATTTTTTCACAGCCGCATCTCTATCCCTTGTGCAGCCATAAATTGTTTTGCTTCCGCCACCGTATATTCGCCAAAGTGAAAAATACTAGCGGCAAGCACGGCATCGACGCCACCCTGTAACACGCCATCGGCTAAATGCTGCAAATTACCCACGCCACCTGAAGCAATCACTGGCACGTTGACCGCTTGGGTAATGGCTTTCATTAATGCCAAGTCATAGCCCTTTTTGGTGCCATCGCCATCCATTGAAGTCACTAGCAATTCGCCCGCACCTAAATCAGCCATTTTTACTGCCCAGGCTACTGCGTCAATGCCGGTAGGTTTACGACCGCCATGGGTAAATATTTCCCAACGGGCTTGCAGATTACCTTGCACATCTTCGACATCGTCTACTTGCTTGGCATCAATCGCGACCACAATACATTGGCTACCGAATTTCTGCGCCGCTTCTCCGACGAATTCTGGCGTAAAGACTGCCGCTGAATTAATCGCGACCTTATCGGCGCCGGCATTGAGCAAATTACGAATATCGCCAATCTCGCGAACGCCGCCACCGACTGTCAATGGGACGAATACGGTCTCTGCCATCCGCTCAACCGTCTCGTAGGTGGTTGCTCGGCCATGGTGGGTAGCTGTGATATCCAAAAAGGTGATTTCATCTGCGCCTTGTTCGTTGTAGCGTCGCGCCACTTCGACCGGATCGCCCGCATCGCGAATGTCGACAAATTGCACGCCCTTGACCACACGGCCATTGTCCACATCTAGACATGGAATAATACGTTTTGCTAGCATAAAACCGCCTGTTGGATAGCATAAGAATACAAAGACAAATTGCCCAGAATGCTATGATACTCGTTACTTTTTTACAAAACAAATCTTAAGCCTGCCTATGT
>Ga0098065_1000155_pt1 | contig 37192 bp, 54 predicted proteins | sample 25_taG_FD_75062 | JGI IMG/M metagenome (GOLD analysis project Ga0098065, IMG submission 75062) | Marine viral communities from Cariaco Basin, Caribbean Sea - 25_WHOI_OMZ | ecosystem: Environmental > Aquatic > Marine > Oceanic | place: Caribbean Sea: Cariaco Basin | collected 2014-11-08 | reverse complement strand
GCGAGGGGCGCCGTGGGGCCTGGGGGTTTAACCGGAAGAAGTGATTGTGGAGCGGGCTCTGATGGCGGGCGCGCTTTGCGCCGCTCGGTCGAACGGAGGGTTCGAATCAAGTCCGCTGTGACCCGACGGTAGGTATGAGATACCCGGGATAATATGGGATTGGGCGAAATTTAGCGGGACGCCAGGAATGGCGCGGCTTTGCGTTACTATCGCGGAAAATAAAGTTGAATGGAGTGCGACGGTTTGGAACCGGGCACTTCACCCAAGCGACGGAAAGAATGAGACGCTAACCGTCGGCGTCCAACTCGGCCTGGCGTCTATGCATGTCGAGTAGGTAGATAGCGCCTTCCAGCGTCAGGCCGTGAGCATAGATCGCCGTCCGAATACCCTCCCTGATCAACACTGGCGGCTCCCAGTCTACAGCCTCCAAAGCCGCGCGATACGCGGCTTCTGAGGCTCTCAGGTGTTCCCTAGCGCTGTTGCGATCAGCGTGCCAGGGGGTGGCCGGTTCCGCAATAGAGTAGGACGTAGTTCCCTCCCCTGTCGCCATCCAAACCGGGTCGCGGCCTAGTACCTCACAAATGTCCCAGAAATCCGGCAGGTCCGGGAAGGTGTCGCCGCGCAGATAACTGCGCAGTGTGCCCTCCGAGGGGCGAACCTTCATCGATAAACTACGCACCGACATGCCCGCCATCGCCTCTTTGAGGCGTTCAGAGAACCGTCCGACTCTCGGATCAAGCATCGGACGTTGCGTCCGTTTCTCGCTCATTGCGTCCCTTTCATCCTAAGTTGTTGATTTTAAAACGATAAATACAGTGTCGCCCTTGAACGCGCAGAAAACTGAAACGGACGCGTCAGTTTTCTGTTGTAACGCGTAGTTTTCTGAGCTATGTTTATTCGCATTCCAGGAATAGATACAGGAAGCGAGTAATTCCATGACCAAGCTGACCCCCAATCTGAGACGGATTTTAAAAAACCCGGACAAGCGCAGGGAGTGGATCAGATATCAACTGGCCATGTGCGGTGAAACCTATGCGTCCCTGGGACGCAGAACAGGCATCGACCGACACTGCATTTATCTGGCGCTCGCAAAGCCCTACCCGAAAGTAGAGACGATGCTGGCGAAGGAAATGGGCCTGGAACCCAAGGACCTTTTCCCCGAGCGGTACACCGCCGACGGCCTGCCGAACAGAGGCCGCCTAAAGAAATACTACCAGTCTAGCAAAGCACGGGCTGAGAAGCCGCGCAATGTACAGCAGAGCGGGGCTGTTTAGATATGGGTCGCCGGGATCCGTTGACCTCCGATATGTTCGAAGTGCCGGCGCCCGTGCAGGGGCCGGCGAGCCTCGGCTTCGGTGTGCAGGTCGCGAACATGGTGAGCGACTGCCTGGCCGCGAGCGAGTTTGACCGCTTCGAGATCGCCGCGCGCATGTCCCGCCTCACTGGCCGGGAAGTCAGCAAGTACATGGTGGACGCCTGGTCCGCCGAGAGCCGCGAGAACTTCAACCTGCCGTTCTACCTGGTGCCCGCCTTCGAAGAAGCCTGCGGGCCCTGCATCCACACCCTGACCAACTGGCTCGCCAGCGTGCGCGGCGGTCGACTCTATGTCGGCCGGGACGCGCTGTCCGCAGAGCTGGGCCAGCTGGAACGCCAAAGAGAACAGATCAGCCGCCGAGCCAAAGATCTGCGCAAACGCTTGGGGGACTCCGAATGAAAGAGTGGTTTCCAGCCGCTGAACTGGCGGGCCTGCCTGGCCTGCCGACAACAGATCGTCGCGTGCGCGACGTCGCCAACCGGAACCGCTGGAAGGCACGCCGGCGCCAGACAGGCAAAGGTTTCGAGTACCACATATCCAGCTTGCCTCTGGATGCCCGGGCCCAGCTGGGCGCACGCCAGAACCGCCTGCAGCGTTGCGAGTCTGTCGATGCTCAAGCCGGAGGCGTCGCAGGTAGACGTCTGGCGATCGCCGACACCATGCAAAAGCGGCGAAGCCAACTGGCCCGTGAACAGGGTTTGAACGGCTATTTAAAGCTCAATGAAAACGGCCGCTCACGGGCGGATGCCCGGGTAGCGATCCTCGCCGAACTGAAGACGTTCAGCCAAAACTCCGCGCTCAGTGGCCGCCGGGCCGTGGACGCCTTCGCCGCCAAGTACAACCTGGGCGAGATCGAGGTCGATGCCTGGATCCGCGACCAGGTGGAAACCGTCGCGGCCGCCACGCTCTACCGCTGGCAAAAACGCTACAACGACGAGGGCGTCGCCGCCCTCGCCGGCAACTACAAGGGCCAGGCCGGCCGCTCCCTGATCGATCGCCAGCCCGACCTTAAAACCTTCGTGGTGTCGATGCTCAGAGATTACCCGGACACCACCGGCACCCTGGTGATGAAAGCGGCGACCGCTCGCTTCGCCGGCACCGATATCGAACTGCCCAGCAAACGCCGGATGGAAGTCTGGATATCCAACTGGAAGCGGCAGAACAAAAGCCTCTATACCGCCGTCACCAATCCGGACGCCTGGAAAAATAAATTCATGGTGGCGTTCGGCAGCTACAGCGAAGACGTGACGCGTCTTAATCAACGCTGGGAGCTGGACTCCACGCCAGCCGATGTAATGCTGCTCGACGGTCGCTATTCACTGGTCGGCGCGATCGACGTCTATTCCCGCCGCCCGAAAATGTTGGTTAGCCGAACCAGTACCGCCAGCAGCGTGGGCCAACTCCTGCGCCGGTGCTTTCTGGACTGGGGCATCCCCGAGGAAATTAAAACCGACAACGGCTCCGACTACACCAGCCGTTATATTAAGAACGTTATCGAATCCCTGGAAATTGACCAGCAGCTTTGTAATCCCTTCTCCGGCTGGGAAAAACCGCACATTGAGCGGTTCTTTAAAACCTTCTCTCACGACCTGGTCGAGCTGCTCCCTGGCTTTATCGGCCACAACGTTGCCGACCGCAGCGCCATCGAAGCCCGCCATAGTTTCGCCGACCGGCTGTTCAAGAAAGACAAATGCGTCGAGATCCGCATGACGGCCCAGGAGTTCCAGGAGTTCGCGGACAACTGGGTCGAAAACATCTACATGCAGCAGAGCCACGAAGGCTTGAAAGACACGCCCTTCAACCGGGTCACCCGGTGGGCCGAGCCGGTCCGCAAGATCAGCGACGAACGCGCCCTCGATGTGCTGCTGGCCGGCGCGCCGGACACCACCACCCGGATCGTTACCAAGAAAGGCTTAAAGATCGACGGCATCCACTACATCGCCCCCGAGCTGGGCTGTGTCGTCGGCGACCAGGTGCGCGTTGCCTACACCGAGAGCGTCGGAGCCGTTTACGTCTTCACCGATGACGGCTTCCTGTGCGTCGCCGAAGCGCCCGAGTACACCGGTATCGACCGCAAGGAAGTGGCCGCCCACGCCAAGGTCGCCCAGCGTGAAGCGATTCAGGCCAAGCGCCGCGAGCTGCGCGCCGCCGCCCGGCGGGTCAACACCAAAGGCGCCGCCGACGAGATCCTCGCCCACGCCCGCCAACAGCACAACGTCACCACGCTGCCGCCGCGCAGCGAGAACCACACCACGGAGGCGCTGGAGCAAGCCACCCGCGCCGCCGACGCCGTCACCACCAAGCCCATGTCATCCCGCAACGACGAGACCCGCCAGGCCGTGGAAGACCTGCGCGCCAATCTGGCGGCACCGCGCAAAGCGGCCGTGGTGGAAATGGGCACGAACCCGAAAGCGGACTACCGCCGGTGGATGGCGCTGGACCGTAAAGCGCGCGCGGGCGAGATGCTGAATCAGCAGGAAAAAGCGTTCTACGAGGGGTATCCGAAAACCACGGATTACTCAGCCATGAAGGACTTCTTCAAACGCTTCGGGCTTGAAGCGCAAGAAGGGTGAGCCCGGCGGGTGCCACCGCCGGACTCGGTTACTACGTCAAGCAACAACGGGGAAAAGCATGAGTGAAACGAATCGGAGCGTCAACTTGCCATCGGTCGCACCACTGCAAAACGTGGCCCTGGCGGAGAGCGTCATGCAGCAGCTCATAGACAGGCCGTCACACCTGCCCGGCATGGCCGCGTTCTTCGGCCCGTCCGGGTACGGTAAGACGATCGCCGCCAGCTACGTGGCCACCACCTACCGCGCCTACTACATCGAGTGCAAAAGCACCTGGACCAAGAAGGCGATCCTGCTGGCCATCCTGCGCGAGATGGGCGTCATGCCCGCCACCACCATCTACCAGATGGTCGAGCAAGTGGCCGAGCAGCTCGTGCTCAGCGGCCGCCCGCTGCTGATCGACGAGATGGACCACATCGTCGAGAAGAAGGCGGTCGAGCTGATCCGCGACATCTACGAGGCCAGCAACGCCCCGATCCTGATGATCGGCGAAGAGCAGTTCCCGGCGAAGCTCAAGCGCTGGGAGCGCTTCCACAACCGCATGCTGGTGTGGCAGCAGGCCCAGGCCTCCGACCTGGACGACGCCCGCGAGCTGGCCAACCTCTACGTCACCCAGCCGGACGGCATCGAGCTGGCCGACGATCTGCTCGAAGACGTGCTGCGCCATTCGCGCCAGGCGGCGCGTCGCATCGTCGTCAACCTGGAGCTGATCCGCAAACAAGCGCTGCGCCAGAGCTGGAAGTACGTCGACCGCGCCACCTGGGCCGACGGCCAGCTCTACACCGGCGACGCGCCCGCACGTCGGAGGGTCGCCGTATGAGCGAGATTCGCCCCGGCCGTGATCGCGGCCGCAAGCCCGTCAGCCTCACCCACGCCGCCCAGGGCGTCGTCTCTACCCAGGACGCGGTCTGGCAGGTGATCCGGCAGTTCCCCGGTGAGTTCGCCCACCGCGACGTCTGCCGCGCCGCCCAGGGCGTGATGAAGACCGGCGTCAACGACGACACCGTGCGCAGCTACCTGCGGCGCCTGGCCGCCGGCGGCTACCTGGAAAGCCGCGACCAGAAGACCAGCGCCAGCGGCAAGCCGCTGAAAGGCGCCGCACGCCAACGCCTCTACCGCCTGGTCCGCGACACCGGCATCGAGACGCCGCGCCTCACCCGCGACGGCCAGCCCGTCACCCAGGGTCAGGGCCAGGAGTCGCTCTGGCAGACGCTGCGCATCCTCGGCGAGTGCAACGCCCAGGAGCTGGCGCAGACCGCCAACAACGCCCGCGTCGCGGTGAGCCTGGCCGACGCCCGCCACTACATCAAACACCTGCACGCCTGCGGCTATCTGGTGATGACCAGCCGCAACAACGGCCCGCACTCGATGGCCCGGTACCGGCTGCTGCCGTCGCGCAACACCGGGCCCAAGGCGCCCCAGGTGCAGCGCATCAAGGTGGTGTTCGACAGCAACACCGGCGAGACGCACGTGCCCGCCCGCCACCAGAAAGGAGGCCCGGAATGAACGCGATCCGCAAAACCGCCCGCGCCAAGGTCGAGGCCGCCTGGGGCCTGGACGCCCCCGGTTGGGTCCGCGCCCTCGCCGACGAGTGCGACCACACCAGCCAGAGCAAGACCGCCGGGCGCATCGGCTACAGCCCGGCCGTGGTGAACACGGTGCTGGGCCGCACCTACCGGGGCGATTACACCGCCGTTGAACAGGCCGTTAAAGGCGCCCTGCAGGCGGAGACGGTGCAGTGCCCGGTGGCCGGTGAGCTGGCCGCCCACCAGTGCTCCGAATACCAGCGTCAGCCGTTCAGCGCCACCAACAGCATGCGCGTGAAGCTCTACCGCGCCTGCCGGAACGGCTGCCCGCACAGCCGCCACACACGCCGGGAGCACTGACATGGTCACCGTCCTGGATATCCGCAAAGACACGCTGCCCGTTTACCACACCGTGGGCGTCGTGGAGATCGAATCCTACTGGGTGGAGATGGGCCGCCTGGTAGGGACCCATCGTCCCATCGCGATCAGCTGGCGGGCCCAACAGGCCTGGATCGCCGAGAGCGCCGCGCCGGAACGCTGGGCCGAGTTGGCCGACGCCGTCCGCGAGGCGCTCACCGCCGAGGAGATTTGTGATGCTGATTAACGACCGAGAGCTCTGGTACTGGGGCGACCTGTTCGAATCCATGCAGCTGAAGCGCTACATGACGTTCGCCGTGTTCATCGCCAACCCCCGCTACCACCTCCGCCGGATCTGCGAGCAGGAGTTCCGCCCGCTGCTGCGCCGGCAGGTGTCCGTGCGCGATCGGCTGGACCGTTCCTGCCGCGCCCTGGACGCGGAGTTGGCGAAGTGGGAGGCCGCCCTCGCCGAGCACCGCCGCATCGAGAACGGCCACATCATCGAACCCATGCGCCACCACCGCCACCCGCGCTAGGAGACCACCATGAAACCAAGAAACTGCTACGCCTACGCCTGGGTCAACGGGCGCATCCGCATCAGCACCACGCTGCCCGCCAACGCCATGCCGATCGCCAAGGGCCCGCGCCAGGGCCTGCATGCCCTGATCTCACCGCGTGCCACGTTCGACGACTCAGGCCTCCGGGTGCCCCTGGTCAACGACCGCATGAACACCCGCGAGGCCATCGAGGCGATCGCCACCTGGTCGGAAGGCCTTGGCCGCTACCACCGCGACCCTGAGATCACGCTGATCTAGGAGGGACCATGATGCATTCCGAAGCGAAACAGCGACTCACCCCGGACCGCGTGCTCGCCGCCATGCAGCAGCACGTGGGCAAAGACCAGGGGGTCGGCATCGGCAACCTGGTGTTCGCCGCCACCGGCCACCAGCCGGACCCGGCCGCCGAACGCTACTGCCGCACGCTGATCAGCGAGCTGCGCGAAAGCGGCACCGCGATCTGCGGCACGCCCCGCACCGGCTACTACATCGCCGCCAACGCTGTGGAGCTGAACGAATGCTGCGAGTTCCTGCGCAAGCGGGCCCTCACCAGCCTGCGCATCGAGGCCCGCCTGCGCAAAGTGGCGCTGCCCGACCTGGTCGAGCAGCTCCGTTTCATCGATTAGAGGACCGTTTCAATGGACGTTCAATTCGCTGAATTCACCAAGCCTGAGAAGTTGGCCGTGGCCCACATTCTCTCAAGGGCCACCGCCATCGTCGCCGAATGGGGTGACACCCTGGACCCGCAGTCGCTGGAAATGGATATCGCCGCCGTCCACCAGCACACCCCGCTGCGCCTTCGCGAGCTGGCACGGGCGGACCGCTTCAACTTCATTCACGACGTGTTCGGCATCCGGCGACACATCGACCGCGAGACCGGACGTCTGACCGACCACTTCCTGCCGCGCTACGCGAAATAGGAGCCACTATGAATCCCAACGTGAAACCCGACGACTTCATGGTCGACGCCCAGGGGCGCCACGTCCCGGTGGCGAACATCGACGAAGTGGACCTGCTCCGCGATCAGACCGTGAGGGCGATCGTCAGCCAGGCCCAGCAGCTGCAGAGCCAGATGCGGGACTTCAAGGCCAGCGCCCACGCCGACGTCCAGGAATTCGTGGACCTTTCCGCCGAACGCTACGGCGTCAGCGTCGGCGGCAAGAAGGGCAACCTCACCCTGAGCAGCTACGACGGCACGCTCAGCGTCAAGATCCAAGTCAGTGAAAACATCCGCTTCGACGAGCGCATCCAGGCCGCCAAGCAGCTGATCGACGAGTGCATCCACGCCTGGACCGAGGGCAGCAGCTCCGAGGTCAAGGCGCTGGTGGAGCACGCCTTCCAGACCGACAAGGAAGGCAAGATCTCCATCGGTCGGATCCTCGGCCTCACCCGCCTGCGCATCGACGATCCGAAATGGATCCAGGCGATGACCGCGATCCGCGACTCCATGCAGGTGGTCGACACCGCCACCTACCTGCGCGTCTACCGCCGCGACACGCCCCAGGGCCCCTGGGTCGCCGTCCCCCTCGACCTGGCCAAGCTCTAAGGAGATCCCATGAATACCGAAACCTGGAACAAGCTCTACCCGGTGGGCACCGACGTCTTCGTCACCGAGGACAACGGCGAGCAGTGCCACAGCCGGACCCGTTCGGAAGCCTGGCCTCTTGGCAGCGGCCAGGCCGTCGTGAAGCTGGAGGGCTACTCCGGCGGCTACGATCTGGCGCGTGTGCAGCCGGTCGAGCCAATCAAGCGCCACATGATCCACCAGCCGTTCGGCGAGCTGGAGAAAATGCCGCTTCACGACGTGCTCGACATGATGGGCAGCCACGGCGTGGCCAAGATCGCCAGCACCTTCAACGACCAGGACGACACGCCCGTGTTCGCTGTCGTGCTGCTCAGCGGGCCGCACATCCAGGATTACCTGGATGCGTTCGACCGGATCGATGACGAGCACGCCGAACGCCAGGTAACCACAGAAGACTTCTTAGCCTGGTCGTTGGGTGGCCGTCTTAAGCTGGCGCGTAAGATTCTCGGGCATACACAGAAGAGCATGGCCGACGCTGTCGGCAGCAAGCTGCGGTCGTGGCAGGACTACGAAGCGAACCGGAAGGTTCCTGGCAGCCAGGTCTTAGCGGGGCTCGTCGATCTGAGTGTCAACGCAAACTGGGTCCTCACCGGAAAGGGGCGCTCCTTCAACGACGTGTCGTCGGCCGCCATGATCATCCCCGACGACTCAGAGGTTATCTATCGCTGGCGGGCGCTGGATTACTCCGGCTACGTCTACGGCAGCCACCCGCCCACTAATCTGCCAAAGCGGTGCTGTCTTAAGGCGTTCTATGGACTTTCTCGTGAAGAGGAGGCCAGCCATGACTGAGCGGCGCAGAGACTTCAAAGCCGATCTGGACGCGATCGAGGCCAACATCATGGCGGGCGATATGAGCGCCCCCCAGGTGTTCACAATGATGCGGCAGATGGTCGTTGCGGCTGGTGGCCATCGTATAACGATCTCGATGACGGAGGAGGACAAGGAGCGCCTGATAGCGCTCTCCCACCTACCAGGTCAGATCCTGGAGAGCCCGCTTCAGATGGCGCTGCCGGAACTCGTGTCGTTGGCTGAGGAGTATGAGCGCCTGTCCAGGGATAACCACGTCGTGGCGGACGGCTGTGACCGTGAGGGCAATACCGGCGGAGCCGACGTTCCTCGCGCGCGAGGTGTCGCCTTTGGCCAGTGCGCGGAAATGTTGCGCGGCCTGCTTGACGTCGCCCCCACCTGGCGCAGCAGCAGGTCGTCCAGCAAAGAGCCGAAGCGCAACGCGCTGCTGTCCTCGACGCCGTTAACCGATAGGGAGGCCCTGGAGCTGGACATGCGTCTGGCCGGCCTCGCTCGCTTCCTTGGCGCGCCAGGTGACTGGGGCTACGGCACCAAGCTGGGAACTTTCACCCTGGACGTTAAGCGGCTGCTAGCCGATCTCCGCAGCAGCCAGGAGGCGCAATGATCGCGTTGGTGTGCTCTCAGTGCATGAAGATCGGCGCCAGAGTGATCTGGATCGACGGCAAAATGTGCGTCCTATGCGGGCGCTGCGAATCCGCGTCGCGCGGTGGGAGGGCCTGATGGAACTCTGCCGCTGCCCCACCTGCCACGCCCGCATTGATCTGGAAGCCGTCGTCCAGGACGAGGCCGGCCGCGAGCTGCTGGCCATCATGGCGCGCCTGGAGCCCGACCTGGCCAAGGCGCTGATCCAATACCTGGGCCTGTTCCGGCCGCCCAAGTCCGACCTGACAAACGCCCGCGCGGTGAAGCTGGCCGAGCAGGTGCTGTGCATCGACAGCGGCCCGGCGATGCAGCACGCCCTGCTGGAGACCGTGCAGGCCATGCGCGCCAAAGCGCAGGAGGCCGGCTTCAAACGCCTGCAGAACCACAACTACCTGGAGAGCGTGCTCGCCAGCGTGCGCGCCAAAGGCGTGGTGGAACGCGAGACGCCGGCGCCGGTCGCCCAGCAGCGCCAGGTCAGCCGCACCGGCCTGGGCATGAACGCCCTGCAGCAGTTCGCCAGCCGCTCACGTGGAGAGTCCCAATGAAAGTCTATGGCTTTGACTGTACCGGCCCGCACCGTGGCGAGCTGATGGCGGCGCAGATCGACGCGCTTGAGCTGGACTTCGGGATGGAAGCGATCGCCGCTGGCCTGGATTGGGAGTTCGCCGCCACGTCGTTCAAGGCCGCGAAGGCTGAGCTGCTGCAGGAGATGGTACTGCAGGACGCCGACCCGGACCTGGTGCGCCTGGCGCGCCAATGCAAAGCCCGCGACGTACCGGAGGTCTGAAGTATGAGGCCCATGACCTATGACAAAACGCAGTACCCCACCGCAATGGTTCGACGCCTCGATCGCCGATGGATTGCAGCGGCTCTACGCCCTGTCGTTACCGCGCACGCCCAGCGCGGACTTGCTCTACGGCACGGCCTGCGCCTGGGTGGACGCGCTCTGGCCGACGCGGGGCTGGGAGGAGGCGCGGGACACCCCGCGCCTGGAGACGGCCTTCGTGCGGCTGTCGAGTGTGGCCGAGCAATGGCCCGCGCCGGCCATGCTGCTGCGCTACCTGCCGGAGGCAAAGCGCACCCAGCCGGCACTGGAGCGCTTCTGGACCGCAGAGGAAATGGAAGACGGCCGGCGCAAGCTGCGCGAGGCGCTGCGGGACACCGGCATCACCCCATCGCTGCCCTACGAGAAGGACAAACGCCATGAGTGATTTACGCAAGCGCGAACTCGCCCAGATCCACATCGGCCGGGCCCAGCTGGGCATGGACGAGGAGACCTACCGCGCCATGCTCTGGACCATCGCCCGGGTGAAGAGCAGCGCGGAGCTGGACGCCTGGGGGCGCGGTGCGGTGCTCAAGCACTACCACGCCCTGGGCTGGCGGTCCAAGCGCCGCCGTCACCCCGGCAAGGTGGCCGATCCGATCGCCAACCTGATGCGCAAGATCGAAGCGCAGCTCGCCGATATGGGCCTGCCCTGGGCCTACGCCGACAGCATCCTGCTGCGCATGCACCTGGTGGAGAGCATCCGCTTTGCCAAACCGGACCAGCTGCGCGACGTGGTCGCGGCACTCACCTACGAACAGGAGCGCCGCGCCGCGCGCGGCCGCGAGGAGGCACCTGATGGACGCCGCTGATATCTACGAGGAGGACCTGCCGGCCGGCCTGAAAGAGATCCGCGACCTGGTGGGCATCACCGCCACGCTCAAGCTGGTGGACCACTACGGCGGCATCCACGTGAAGGTGCCCAGCCGCTACTTCGAGACCAGCCCGCTCGTCGGCATCGTCGGCCACCGCGCCACCAGCGAGCTGGTGCAGCGCTATGGCGGCAACACGCTGTACATCGCCAAGGCCGACAAGGTCCTGCGCGCGCTGCGCAACATCGAGATTGCCACCCGCTTCGACGCCGGCATCCCGGCCTGGCAGCTCGCCCGCGAATACGGCTTGAGCGAGCGCCAGATATGGTCGATCCTTACCCGTCCGGAAACCCTGCGCGCCCCGCGCCCGGAGCAACCCTCTCTGTTCGACTGAACCGCTTCAGTCTCTCCGCGCTACGCCCCGCCCCCTAACCTGACAGTCTCAGAAAGAGACCACTCTCACCCGAGAATAACGTCAGGAAAGGCCGATGAAATCCCTATTCAAATCCCTGTTAAACGGCATCGCCACCGGCTTCACTGCGATCGTCAACAGCATTCCCCGGCTGACCAGCTGGGCCCTTGTTGCCGCCGCCCTGCTGGCGGTTGTTGCCATCCTTCATCCCGAGCAGCTCCGCGTCGTGCTGTGGAAGGTGTGCCTGGTCGCACTGGCGGCCCCGGTATCGTACTGGATCGACCGCGCGATCTTCCCCTACGGCAGACCCCACGCTATGAAACCGGACGACGGCCGGCGGGAGGTGGCCATGTTCCGGCGATCTATCGTGTTCCTTGCCGTTGTCCTCGGGCTCACCCTGGGGCTGTGACATGCGAGGCGCCCCGCTGAACCTCACCGTCGCGCTGCTGCTGGGCCTGTTGATCCCGGCCCTGGCGCCGGCGGACCAGATCCCGGTGGAAGCCGAGCGCTACCGCCGCACGCTGGAGCGCACCGCCAACTTCTACTGGGGCCTGGACGCGCCGGTGGCCACCATCGCCGCGCAGATCCATCAGGAAAGTTTGTGGCGGCCGGACGCCCGCTCCCACGTGGGCGCCCAGGGCCTCGCCCAGTTCATGCCCGATACCGCCGACTGGTTCGCCTCGATGTACCCCGATGCCCTGGGCGAGAACGCGCCGTTCAGCCCGGGCTGGGCGTTGCGCGCGGCGGTGCTCTACGACCAGTGGCTGTATCAGCGTGTCCAGGCCGCCGGCGACTGTGATCGCTGGGCCTTCGTGCTCGCCGGTTACAACGGCGGGCTGGGATGGGTGTACCGCGACAAACGGCTGGCATCGGCTTCCGGGGCCGATCCGCTGGCCTGGTCATCCGTAGCGCCCCACAACGCGGGGCGCTCTGCCGCCAACTTCAAACAGAACCGCCATTACGTGGCCGTCATCCTGCAACGCTGGGAGCCGCTCTATGAGCGCCACGGCTGGGGGACCGGCGTATGTCCATGACCACCTGGTTACTCGCCCTGGTCGTCGCCTGCGCCGGAAGCGGCGCGCTTGGCTATTGGCAGGGTGTGGAGCGCGGCGAGCTGAACGTCACCGCCGAGGTCAGCGAGTCAACCGTCAACCGGCTGACCGGCGTACTCGATGACTACACTCAATTAACCGCTGACGCGAACGCCGCCAGCATCAAGCTGCGTGACGCCGCGAAAGAGCGCGCTCAGCAGGACCGACGAACCACCCAGGAGCTACAGGATGCGCTCGCCCTACAAGCTGATGTCTGTGCTGATTTTCGCTATAGCGCTGACGTCGTGCGCCAGCTCGACACCGCATGGCAACGCGCCACCCAGGCCGCTGCCGGCGGACTTGATGACCCCGTGCCCGGCGCCGACTAAACCGCCGCTTCAGCGCGAGGCCACCAAAGAGAAGATGGCCGTGACCGTCAAGCTGCTGCTCGACGAGTACGGGCTGTGTGCGGGGCGCACGTTTGAGCTGCAAGAAGAACTATTAGAACGCGGCCAGGGGGAGCCATGAAGGATTGGTATCACATCTTCCAGATCGTCTGGACTATCGGCAGCGCCGTTGTCGGTTGGGGGCTGTGGCGGCAAGCGCGCCGGCAGAAAAAGGAAAAGGACCGCAGCGAGGAAATCGAGGCGCTCCACAACGACCATCACAGATTCAAATCGGACGTCCGTAAGCACCTCGGCGATATCGAACGCCGCCACGATGGCCTCCGACGGGACATCAACAACATGCCGACGCACCAGGACATCAAGGATCTGACAGAAAAGATCGAGCGTACTAACCGGCAGTTGTCCGACGTGGTCGGCGAGTTCCGGGCGATCAACCGCACGGTCAGCCTGATCAACGAGTACTTCATAAACCGGGGAGAATCGAAGTGAGTTACGCCCAACTCGTACAAGAAGACCGGCGCCTGGTGATTCTGCGGATCCTGTCCGAGAGCGACCAGTACTCCACCAATGAGCACCTGCTGAAGATGGGCCTGCATGCCTTCGGCCACAACGTGGGTACCGACCTGGCGCGCACCGAACTGGCATGGCTGAAAGAGCAAGGCCTCGTCAGCGTCGACGAGATCGGCGGCGTGCAGATCCCGAAGCTCACCGGCCGTGGGCTCGACGTTGCCCAGGGCTCCACCGTGGTGCCTGGCGTAAAGCGGCCGGCTCCGGAGTAACGCCATGATCTGGATTGCGCTCTATCTTGCGATTGCCTACCTGAGCCTGGCCAACGACGCGACGAACAGCTATCTGCACAAGCGCCGATTCAACCTGTTCGGTGGTTTGCTGATGGCGCTTGTCTGGCCGCTCAGCCTCGGCATCGTGATTCTCTACTGCCGGGTTCAAACCCGGCACCACAGGAGCTGGTGATGGGCCGCAAATCTTCCATTCAGGAACTGGACCCCAAGATCCGCGAGGCGGTCGACTCGGCGATCCGTGACGGCCGCGCCAGCATCGACGATATCGTTGAGCTGATCGACGACATGGGCGGCGAAGCGTCCCGCTCCGCCGTGGGCCGGTACCGCAAGAACGCCGTCGACCAGATGCGTCGATGGCAAGAAGCCCGCGAGATCTCCAAGGTCTGGGTCGGCAAGCTGGAAGAAGACCCGAGCAGCGACGTGGGCCGGCTGATCAGTGAGATGCTCAAGACGGTGGCCTTCCAGACCGTGGGCGGCATGGTCGACGAGGGCGACGTGGACGCCGACCAGGTGATGCTGCTCGCCCGTGCCCTCAAGGACATCGCCGGCGCCGACAAGCTCAGCGCCGAGCGCGAGCTGAAGATCCGCAAGGAAGAGCGGGACAAGGCCGCCAAGGTGGTCGACGAGGTCACCCAGGCCGCCGGCATGGACGGCGACCAGGTCGACTTCTGGCGTAAGAAAGTGCTCGGGATGGCCTCATGAAGGACACGCTGTCCGACACCGTGCGCGTCATCGACTGGGAAGAGCTGCCGGCGTCCGTCCGCGAGATCCCGCAGGGCTTCAACCCGCTCGACGAAGGCGTGCTGATGAAGCACCAGCGCGAGTGGCTGGGCCTGGACAAGGTGATCAAGGTGGCGGACAAGGGCCGCCGGACTGGCATCACCTTCGCCGAGGCCCACGACGACACCCTGATCGCCGCCAGCCGCAAGTCCGCCGGCGGAAGCGATATCTTCTACATCGGCGACACCAAGGAGAAGGGCCTGGAGTTCGTCGGCTACTGCGCCCACTTCGCAAAGGTCATCACCCAGGCGCAGGGCCAGGGCCTCTCCGGCATCGAGGAGTTTCTGTTCGAGGACCAGGACGAGACCGGCCGCACCAAACAGATCAGCGCCTACCGCATCCGATTCGCCAGCGGCTTCAAGATCGTCGCCTTGTCCAGCCGCCCGGCGAACATCCGCGGGCTGCAGGGTATCGTCGTTATCGACGAGGCCGCCTACCACCCCAACGTCCAGGGCGTGCTCGATGCGGCCACCGCGCTGCTGATCTGGGGCGGCCGCATCCGTGTGATCTCCACCCACAACGGCAAAAGCAACCCGTTTAACCAGCTGATAAAAGACATTCAAAACGGCGTGTACGGCAAGGATGCCGGCGTCTATCGCGTCACATTCGACGACGCCGTGGCCAACGGCCTATTTGAGCGCGTCTGCATGATGCAGGGCAAGAAGGCCACGGAGAAGGACAAGCGCGCCTGGTACGAACGGATCCGCAACGCCTACGGCCCGCGCCAGGCGGCCATGCGCGAGGAGCTGGACGCGATCCCCCGCGACGGCACCGGCCTGGCGATCCCCGGCGTCTGGATCGAGCGGGCCATGCCGGAGGAGCGCCCGGTGCTGCGCCTGGTCCTCGACGACGACTTCGCCCGCAAGCCCGAGGCGGAGCGGATCAGCTGGGCCGAGGACTGGATCCAGAAATACCTGGCACCGATGGCGGAGTACCTCGACCCGCAAAGCGAGCACGTGTTCGGCATGGACTTCGCCCGCCACCGCCACTTCTCCGTGCTGCTGCCGGGCGCGATGTCCAGCACCCTGAACCGCGACGCGCCGTTCGTGATCGAGATGGCCAACACGCCCACCCGCCAGCAGGAACAGATCCTCTGGGCGCTGATCGACATGCTGCCCAAGTTCGCCGGCGGCGCCATCGACGCGACCGGGCCCGGCCAGACCATCGCCGAATACACCGCCGATCGGTTCGGAGAAGGCATCCACCAGGTCGTGCTCAGCCGCAAGTGGTACGGCGAGTGGATGCCCAAGTTCGTGGGCGCCTTCGAAGACGGCACGCTCACGCTGCCGCGCGACAAGTCGTTGGAAGCCGACATGCGCGCCATCGAGCTGATCGACGGCATCCCGATGGTGCCCCACGTGGAGCGCCGCGACATGAAAGAGCCGGAGCTGTTCCGGCACGGCGACGGCGCGATCGCCGGCGCACTGATGTGGTTCGCCAGCCTCAACCGCACCATCGAGACCTTCGGCTACCGCCCGGTGCCCAAGAACCCCACCGGCCGGGACGCGGATCACCGGCGCCGCCGCGTGCGCGTCACCGGCGGCTTTCGCAGAGGAGTACTCTAAATGGCGGACAGCCAGATCGTGGATCACCACGGCCGCCCCATCCGGCGCAAGGCCCTCACCCAGGAGATCGCCTCGGCGTCCCTCACCGGCGTGCGCAGCGTCTGGAATTTTGAGTCCGTCGCCAACGGCCTGACGCCCGAGCGCCTGGCCACGGTCCTGCGCGACGCGATCGAGGGCGACGCTGACGCCTACCTGACCCTGGCCGAGGAGATGGAAGAGCGGGATGCGCACTACGCCGCCGTGCTCTCCACCCGCAAGCTCGCGGTGGTCGGCCTGGACCCGCTGGTGGAAGCGGCCAGCGACGACGCCCACGACATCAAACTGGCGGACGCCGTGCGCGAACTGGTCGCCAAGCCTGAGTTCGGGGAGATGGAGCTCGACTGCCTCGACGGCCTGGGCAAGGGCTACGCGGTGATGGAGATCAAATGGGTTGGCGGCGCCACCTGGTGGCCGAAGCGCTATCCGTGGATCGACCCGCGCTTCTTCCTGTTCGACCGCGAAACCGGCGACGAGCTGCGCCTCAAAGATGACAGCGATCCCTTCCACGGCCTGCCGCTGGAACCCTACAAATTCATCGTCCACAAGCCCAAGCGCAAGAGCGGCCGCGCCATCCGCAACGGCCTGGCGCGCCTGGCGGCGGTCGCCTACATGTGCAAGGCGTTCGCGATCACCGACTGGCTCGCGTTCGCCGAAGTGTTCGGCATGCCGATCCGGGTCGGTAAGCACGGACCGAACGCCACCGAAGACGACATCATCACGCTGATCAACGCGGTGGCGAACATCGGCTCCGACGCGGCGGCCGTGATCCCGGACAACATGCGCATCGACTTCCAGGAAGCGGGCAGCAGCCGGGGCGGCGAGAGCCTGTTCGAGCGCCTGGCCAACTACATGGACAGCCAGGTCTCGAAGGCAGTACTCGGCCAGACCATGACCACGGACGCCCAGTCCGCCGGCCTGGGCAGCAACCAAGCGGACGTCCACAACGACGTGCGCGAGGACATTCAACGCTTCGACGCCAAGCAGCTGCAGATCACCATCCAGCGGGATCTGATCAAGCCGTTCATCGACCTGAACTTCGGCCCGCAAAAGCACTACCCGCAGTTCAAGCTGCCGGTGCCCGACCCGGAGAATCTGGAGACCCTGGTTAATGCGCTGGAAAAGCTGGTGCCGATGGGCTTGGAGGTAGAGCAAAGCGTGATGCGCGATAAGCTGCGCCTGCCCGATCCGGCCAAGGGCGCCGTGCTGCTGCAGGCGCCGCAAAACCCAGCCCCCCTGGCGCCGGCGCAGAACCACGCCGCCCATTGCCCCTCGTGCCTGGCCACCGCGCGCAACCAGGAGCGCGCCGCCCAGAGCTACGTGGACGAGCTGGAAGAAGAAGCGCTGCAGGACTGGCAGGCGCAGATGGGCCCGATCGTGGATCCGCTGGAGCAGCTGCTGCAGAACAGCGACAGCTTTGATGATTTCCTGGCCGGCCTGCCCGCCGTAATGGACGAGATGGACCCGGCCGAAGTGGTCCGGCGGATGGCCACCACCACCTTCAAGGCGCGCGGCCTGGGTGACGTCTCCGACGAACAGGACCGGGAGTAAGCATGGCAGCCGGCCCGGTCCCCCGCGAAGCGCTCGAGTACTTCCGCGCCAAAGCCCTGCAGCCGGGCTTTGATTTCCGCGATGTGTGGCGCGACGAGCACGACCTCGGCTTCACGGTCGCCAAGGCGATGCGCTTCGACATCCTCTCGGATATCCGCGACGCCGTGGCCGAGGCCCTGGAGGAAGGCCAGACCTTCGCCGAGTTCCAGAAGCGCCTGACCCCGGTGCTGCAGGACAAGGGCTGGTGGGGCAAAGGCGAGGCCTACGACCCGCAGCGCGGCGAGCGGGTTGAGGCCCAGCTGGGCAGCCCCCGCCGGCTGCGCACCATCTACCGCACCAACATGCGCACCGCCCGCGCGGCCGGCCAGTGGGACCGCGTGCAGCGCACCAAGCGCACCCACCCCTATCTGCTCTACCAGCTGGGCCCCAGCCGCGAACACCGCGAACAACACCGGGGCTGGCTCGGCATCCTGCTGCCCGCCGACCACCCGTTCTGGCAGACCCATTACCCGCCGAATGGCTGGGGCTGCAAATGCTGGGTGCGCCAGGTGTCCCGCCGCGAGGCTGAGCGGCTGATCGCCTCCGGCCGGGTCACTACCGAGGCGCCGCAGATCCGCACCCGCACCTGGGTCAACCAGCGCACCGGCGAGGAACAGCAGATCCCCACCGGCATCGACCCCGGCTGGGACTACCACCCCGGCGCGCGCCGGCGCCAGGCGATCGCCGACAAGGCCGCCCAGTCCGAGGCGCGCTTCAACGACGGCTAGCGTTGCGGGCGGCGCGGCCCTGTGTAGACTGTCCGCATGGACAGCTTCATACCCATCACCATCTACCGCCGCCAGAACCACCGCGTGCACACCTACCCCGCCGGCCGGGGCGGGCCGGTCGGCGTGCTCAAGCGCGACGGGGAGTACCGCTTTCTGGATTGCCGGGGCGCGATCCGGCGGGAGGACGTGCCGCCAGGCGCCCAGCCGGTCAAGCTGCTGGTGGAAGCCTGGAGCAATGGCGAGCAGTTCGTCACCCGCCGCAACTATGTGGATCCGGACCATCACGCGGTCGGCGTGCGCATCGGCAACGAGACCTACATCGTGTTCTACGATGGCCACCACAAAGAGGTGCCGCCGGCGCCCTGGTTCCGATCTCGCTAAAACGCCCTGTAAGGCCCTGTGCGGGGCCGACCCGCTACGGATGCCCCGGTCCGGGGAGAGCCCCACCTTTCTGGCGCGTTTAAACGGCAGTTAAACGCTATCGGGAACCGGGGGAGTGGCCCCGATCTCCAGAATCAGGAATAATCACCCGGATCCCCCTCGCATTACCCCTCCCTCACCAGGTACTGAACCGCTTCAGTCTCTCCGCGTGAGACGGCCGGCCCTACGCTGGCCCCATGATCTATTCGAACCCGACACTCGCCGCCTCGATTCGCAAGGCCCTCTGCCGTGAAGCCGATGGCCGCGACCTGCTGCTGGCCCTGAACTTCGAGCTGCCCGCCGACGGCACCGTGCCCGAGTGGCTGGAGCTGCTGCCCGCCGGCGAGACCGTCACCGGCCGCGACGGCCGCACCTGGCGCAATCCGGATCCGGCGGCCGTGGTGCAGCGCACCCTGGAGCTGGGCCGCGACACCCCGCTGGACTGGGAGCACGCCACCGAGATCAAGGCGCCCAAGGGCGAGCGCGCCCCGGCCGCCGCGTGGATCACCGAGCTTCAGGTCCGCGACGGCGCGGTCTGGGGCCGCGTGCAATGGACCGACGCCGGCAAGGCCTCCGTCGCCAACCGGGAGTACCGCTACATCAGCCCGGTATTCCTGTTCCACCGCGAGACCCGGGTGATCCAAAGCATCACCAGCGCCGGCCTCACCAACAACCCCAACCTCTTTATCACCGCTCTCAACCAGTCCGGTACCGGACCCGAGGAGGATCTACCCGTGAAACTCTCCGAAGCGATTCGCAAGGCCTTGGCCCTCAAGGATGACGCCACTGAAGACGACGGCGTCGCCGCCATCAATCAGATGAAGGCGGACAAGGAAACCGCCGAGCAGGCCAAGACCCAGGCCGAAGCCGACAAGGAAGCCGCGCTCAACCGCGCCACGCCCGGCCTCGACAAGTTCGTGCCGCGCGCCGATTACGACGTGGCCGTCAACCGCAGCAACGAACTGCAGGCGCAGCTGGACGCGCGCCAGAAGGACGAGCAAGAGGCGCAGATCGAGACCGCGATCAACGCCGCGCTGGACGCCCGCAAGATCACCCCCAGCACCGTGGAGTACCACAAGGCGCAGTGCCGCCAGGAAGGCGGGCTGGAGCGCTTCAAGGAGTACGTGGAAGCCGCGCCGCAGATCGCCGCCGACACCGACCTGGACAAGCGCGAGCACGACAAGGACAAGCAGACCGCGCTCAACCAGGAAGAGCAGCGCGCGGCGGAGATGTTCGGCAACACCGCCGAGGACCTGAAGAAGTACGGCGGCTAAGCCCCGCCGGCTGACCCTTTCGCATCTGGAGAAAACCCATGCTCAGTGGAGATCGCAACACCCCCTATAAGGACGGCCAGCTGGTCGCCGTTCCCCTGGCGGCCGCCGCCGTGGCCTACGCCGGTGGCTTGGCCGTCATCAACGCCAACGGCTTCGGCGCCCCCGGCAGCACCGCCACCGGGCTGGCCTACTTCGGCCGCTTCGAGGAGCACGTGGACAACAGCGACGGCGCCAACGGCGACAAGCACGCCCTGGTGCGTCGCGGCGAGGCGTTCAAGTGGGAGAACTCCTCCGGCGACCCGGTGACCCAGGCGTCGCTGGGCCGCACCTGCTACATCGAAGACGACGAAACCGTCTCCGGCACCGATGGCTCCGGTACCCAGTCCGCCTGCGGCACCGTCATTCAAATCGATGAGGACGGCGTCTGGGTGGCGTAAGCCGTCCGGACCCCTCCCTCAATAACAGGAGCAGCGGACCATGCTGATCAACAAACAAGCCCTGGATCTGATCTTCAAGAACCTGAAGACCACCTATAACAAGGCGTTCGAAACCACCGAAACCAATTGGGATAAGGTGGCCATGCTGGTGCCCAGCAGCGGCAGCGAGAACAACTACAACTGGCTCGAAAACTTCCCGCGCATGCGGAAGTGGATCGGTGACAAGGCGGTCAAGAGCCTGAAAGGCCACGGCTACACCGTCGTCAACGACGACTGGGAAGCCACCATCGAAGTGGACCGCAACCACATCGAAGACGACAACCTGGGCATCTACGCGCCCCAGGCCCAGATGGCGGGCTGGTCCGCGAAGCAGCTGCCCGACGAGATCGTGAGCGACTTGCTCAACGAAGCGTTTGAGTCACGGTGCTACGACGGTCAGTACTTCTTCGACACCGATCACCCGGTGGGTAAAGGCGTGGTCTCCAACAAAGGCACAATGGTGCTGAGCATCTCCACGCTGGCCGCCGCTCAGGCCAGCTACGGCGCCGCCCGTACTGCGCTGCGCAAGATGAAGGACGACGAGGGCCGCCCGCTCAACATCAACCCCACAGTGCTGGAAGTGCCGCCCGCGCTTGAAGACATCGCCAACGCGCTGATGAAGAACGACCGGCTCGAAGACGGCAAGCCCAACCCGTACAAGGGCACCGCCGAGGTCGTGGTCAACGCGCGCCTGACCAGCGACACCGCCTGGTTCCTGCTCGACACCACCAAGCCGGTGAAGCCGCTGGTCTACCAGGAGCGCAAGAAGCCGGTGTTCGTCCAGCAAACCACGATGGACTCCGACAACGTCTTCATGCGGAAGAAGTTCCGCTACGGCGCCGAAGCTCGCGCCGCCGGCGGCTACGCCTTCTGGCAGATGGCGTTCGGCAGCACCGGCACCGGCAGCTAACCACCGATCCCCGTAGCGCCAAGGACGGCGCCCCACCGAACACCGCGAACCTGCCGGTGGATAGCGGAGTAAATAACCACAACGGCTAACCGGATCCATTCAGCCCCAACGGAGACACCCCGATGGCAGCGAAAGCAAAAGCCCCGGCCAAGAAGGCCGCCGCCCGCAAGGCCCCGGCCAACAAAGCAACGGCGACCCCGGCCCAGGACACCAAGGTGGAAGGGACCCAGGCAGCCGCCGGCCAGGCGCCGGTCGAGTCCACGCCTGGCGCGGACGACGCGGCCGCGCAGAACTCGGACACCGCCGGCGATCAGACCGGCGACGATCAGCCCAAAGCGGCCGGACAAGCGGACGCCGGCGCCGCCGGGTCCGACGACGACCAGGCGGGCACCGGCGACCAGGCCGGGGGTGACGACGGCGACCAGGACAAGAAGGATCCCGCGCCGCCGGCGCCCGCCGCGAAGGGCAAGCCGGACGATGAACCCAAGGGCGACCTGATCAAGGTGGAAGCCAAGACGGATTCGTTCTGGCGCGCCGGCGCGAAGTGGAGCCGCAAGGCCCGCGTGGTGCCCGTGTCCGCGTTCACCGAGGCGCAGCTGCAGCAGCTCAAAGATGAGCCGCTGCTGGTGGTCACCCCGGTGGACAGCGAAACGCTGGACGACGACTAAGCCATGAGCTACGCCACCCTGGCCGCGCTGCTGGAGCGGTACGACGAAAGCGAGATCCTCGTAATTGCCGACCGCGACCAGGACGGGGAGATCGATGAGGCCGTGGTCCAGGACGCCCTGGACGACGCCACGGCCGAGATCGACACCTGGGTGCAGGCCCGCTACACCCTGCCGTTGCCGCGCACGCCCGAGATCCTGATCCGGGTGTGCGCGGACATCGCCGTCTACCGGCTGGCGGTGCATGCGTCGTTCGCCACCGAGGAGCGGCGCCAGCGGTACGAGGACGCGGTGAAGCTGCTGCGCGCCATAGGCAATGGCTCCGCCAGTCTCGGCATGCCGGACCCGCCGAAGACCACGTCCAACCGGGCGCGCCTGGTCAACCCCAACGCACGCCGCTTCTCGCGGCGTTCGATGCGTCGGCTGACATGAGCGGCTTCGGGATCACGGTCGACAGCTCCGGGCTGGACCGGCTGCGTGAATACGCGGACCGGCTCAGCAACGTGCAGCTGCGCGACCTGCAGGAAGGCATCGGCGCGGAAGTCGAGTCGCAAACCAAGCGACGCATCGCCGAGGAGAAAGAGGCCCCCGACGGCGAGCCCTGGGCCGAGTGGTCCGATGTCCACGCCGCCACCCGCCACGCCGGGCAAAGCCTGCTGCAGGGCGAAGGCGATCTGCTCGACAGCATTCAGTATGAGATCTCCGGTGGCGAGATCCGCGTCGGCAGCCCGCTGGTGTACGCCGGCGTCATGCAGCACGGCGCCAAGCGCGGCGAGTTCGGACAGAGCAGCCGGGGGCCGATTCCCTGGGGCGACATCCCCAGCCGCGAATACCTGGGCCTGTCCATCGAGAACGAAGACGACCTGCTCGACCTGGTCGAGGACTACATCGAACACGAGGTAACGCCGCTATGAGCCTGGCCACCATCCGCACCGCCATCGTCGACACCCTGCGTGCGAGCCTGCCGCCGCCCGTCAAGGTGGACGCCCACGGCGGCCGCTTCGATGGCGGCGAGCTCAAGCGTGTCTCGATGCACCCGCCCGGCGTGTACGTCGCGGTGCTCGGGTTTGAGCAGATGGGACAGACCAACAGCTACCAGCTGACGCTGGCCGCCTACCTGATCACGTCGGACAAGCCGGGCAGCGCCCGGGGCGAGGAAGCGCTGCTGCTCGCCGACTCGCTGCGGGCGGCCGTCAAAGGCAACCACTGGGACCACGACCAGGCCGAGGGCCTGCCGGAACGCATCAGCGGCCGGAACCTCTATGGCGCCTCCATCGATCGCCACGGCATCGCGATGTGGGCGCTCAGCTGGCGCCAGCGTTTCGAACTGTTCGACGACGAGGATCCCGGCCAGGCACTGAACGACTTCATTACATACCACGGCGAGATCGACGTGGACGATACACAAGACGGAGAACCCGCCGTGGTCGACACCGTCGAGCTTCCGCAGGAGTAGAGCATGAGCAAGCGCGTTTACATCAAACCCAAGCAAGGCCTGGTGGTGCGCGACCCCGCCACCTTCAAGCGGCTGCCCGAGGAAGGCGGCTGGGTGACGTGGAACAGCTACTGGACCCGGCGCCTGAACGACAAGGACGTCGTCGAAGCCAAGCCGCCCGCCAAGCCGGCGAAGGCTAAGCCGGCGCGCGCCGACACCGCAGCGAGCGAGGAGAAATAAGCGATGGACTTCAACCAGATTCCCGACGACCTGCGCGTGCCGCTGGCGTACATCGAGTTCGACAACAGCCGCGCCAACACCGGCGCCGTCACCAGCCAGCACCGCCGCCTGGTCATCGGCCAGATGCGCAGCAGCGGCACCGCCACCGCCGGCGAGCTGATCCGTGTGACCCGCCCGGACCAGGGCCAGCCGCTGTTCGGCGAGGGCTCCATGCTCGCCGAGATGGTGCGCGCCACCCTCGACACCGACCAGTTCATCGAGACCTGGGCGATCGCCCTGGAAGACGACGCCGCCGGCCAGGCCGCAACCGGCAGCATCCAGATCAGCTCACCGCCCACCGCCGCCGGCACCCTGGTGCTCTACATCGCCGGCCAGCGGATCCGTGTGGGCGTGGCGGCCGACGACGAAGTCGCCGACGTGGCCACCAACGCGGCCGCCGCGATCAACGCGCTGGGCCGTCTGCCGGTGACCGCCTCCGCCGCCACCGACACCGTCACGCTGACCTGTCGCTGGAAAGGCGCGACGGGTAACGACATCGATCTGCGCGCCAACTATTACAGCGGCGAAGAGCTGCCGGCCGGCCTGGCGCTGACGTTCACCGCGATGAGCGGCGGCACCGCCAACCCGGATATCGCCCCGGCGATCGCCGGCATGGCCGGCACCTGGTTCAAAACCGTGGTGATGCCCTACACCGACACCGCCAACCTGGACGCCCTGGCCGCCGAGCTGGAAGAGCGCTGGGGCCCGATCAAGGCGTCTGACGGTGTCGCCTACGCCGCGTTCCGGGGCACGCACTCCGAGACCGCAACCTTCGGCGAGGGCCGCAACGACCACGTGATGAGCTACTTCCCAGCCGGCGGCTTCCTGACGCCGCCGTGGATTCTCGCGTCGGTGAACGCGGCGGTCGCCAGCTACTACCTGAACATCGACCCGGCCCGCCCGCTGCAGAGTCTGCAGCTGCCGGGCGTGCTGCCGCCGGCGGCGTCCGATCGCTACTCCGTGACTGAGCGCAACCTGCTGCTCTACTCCGGCATCTCGTCCTACAGCGTGGATGCGGCCGGCGCGGTGCGGCTGGACGCGCAGATCACCAACTACCAGGTCAACAGCTACGGCAACGAAGACCCGAGCTACCTGTACGTGAACACGCCGGCCACGCTCGGCGCGCTGCGCGACCGCACACGCAACTGGGTCACCCAGACCTTCCCGCGCCACAAGCTGCGCGGCAACGGGCCGATCCGCCCGGGCAGCGCGATCGTCACCCCGGAAATCTTCCGCGACGCCTACTACGGCGGCGTGGCCAAGCCGGCGGAAGACGACGGGCTGATCGAGAACGCCCGCCAGCTGGTCGACGAGATGATCTGCGAGATCGACCAGAACAACCCGAACCGCCTCAACACCCTGACCCGGCCGGACCTGGTGAACCAGTTCCGCTTCTACGCGGAACGCATGCAGTTCCGCGTTTAAACCCTCTGTAAGGAGAGCATCCAATGCCACGTCTAATCGGCTCCGCCCAGATCGAGTTCGATGGTGCCGTGCTCCGCGTTGAGCAGGGCAACGCCACCTGCTCGCTGGGCGGGCAAATCGGCCAGACCCACATGGGCCAGGGCCGGGTGAACGGCCACAGCTATTCCACCGAGCCGGGCCGCCTGGAGGTCACCATCTCCGTCGCCAAGGGTGAAAGCGTCGCGCAGTACCTGGGCAAGGAAGGCACGGCCGTGTTCCGCGCCGACACCGGCCAGCGCTACATCATCACCAACGGCGTGTTGGTGGAGAACCCCAGCGTCAAAACCAACGCCGGCGGCAACGTCAACCTGGTGTTCGAGGGTGACCCGGCCGAGGAGCAGGTATGAACCAAGACACCTTCGAGCTGATCGATGGCCTCAAGCCGGTGAACGATCTGCACCGGACCTGCACCATCCGCACCGCCACCGCCGGCGATGTGATCGACGCCCAGGCCGCCGCCGAGCGCGTGGTGCACACCGCCGACGGGCCGCTGCTGCTGGTCAGCGACAGCCGGATGGGCTGGGAAATGACCAAACGCCAAGTGGTGCGTATCGGCAGTATCCAGGGTCCGCTTGAAGACGAAGATATGCGCGCCCTGAGCGGGCGCGACCTGAACCTTATCGGCGCCAAGATCGAGGCGCTGGACGAAGCCGCCTGGAAAGCCGCCCGGGAGCAAACGAAGCGGGGGCGAGACGAGGGGCCTGGTGAAGCCGATCGAGATCATGATGCTGAGGCTCTCGGTCAGACTCGGGTGGACTGAGGACGCCACCAAGGCCCTGCCGCTCCGCCGTCTGTACACCCACTTTAGAAGGCTGACGCCGACCAATGAGTGACCTGCGCACCTCCCTGATCATCGATCTGAACGGCAACCTCCAGCAGCGTGCGCGCCGCTGGGGGCGTTCGATTGACAAGTTCTCACGGGAAGGCTCGGCCAGCCTGGGCCGCTTCGAACGCGGCGCCAACCGCCTGAACAACGGCCTGGGCCGGCTCGGCAACCGCTGGGCGGGGTTGCTCACCGGCGCCGCTGCGGTGGCCACCGTGCGCCAGGTGGGCAACTTCAACGACCGCCTGATCCGCCTGGGCATTCAAGCCAACCTCGCCGACGACAAACTCGACGGCCTCAAGAACAAGATCTTCGACACCGCCAACGCCGCCAACGTCCGCGTTGCCCCGGACCAGTTGCTCAACGCCATCGACGCCATCGTCGAGAAGACCGGCGACCTGAAGTTCGCCGAAGACAACCTGATGAACATGGGCGTGGCCATGCAGGCCACCAACGCGATGGGCGCGGACATCGGGGAGCTGTTCGCCGAGTTCCAGAAGATGAACATCAAGGCGCCCGAGGAAGTACTTCGCGCCATCGACGTGCTGAACGTCCAGGGCAAGGAAGGCGCGTTCACCCTGCAGAACCTGGCGCGGCTCGGCCCCCGTGTGATCACCGCCTACACCGCCACCGGACGTGGTGGCGTTGAGGCGCTGCGCGAAATGGGCGCCGCCCTGCAGATGATCCGCCAGGGCACCGGCAGCTCCGAGATGGCGGCCACCGCGTTTGAAGCGACCATGCGCACCCTCACCGACGCCGACAAGATCAAGAAGCTCAAGACGCTCGCCGGCATCGATGTCTACCAGCACCTGGAGAACGGCGAGAAGGTACTCAAGCCGATCAACCAGCTGATGTCCGAGATCGTGCGCACCGCCGGCGGCGACATCAGCAAGATCGGCAGCATCTTCGACGCCGAGGCCGTGCGCGCCTTCAACAAGGCCGCCGGCGAATTCAATGAGACCGGCCAGCTGGCCACCCTGGAGAAGTACTTCAACGTGGTCGCCACCGGTGAGCAGACCATGACCGACGCCGGCCGTGGTGCGGAAACCTTCGGTGCCTCCATGCAGCTGCTGTCCACGGCCTGGTCAGAATTTGGAGATAACAATCTGGCGGAGCCGATCGCTGACTTGGCGGGATTTATTAATAGCGTGGAACCCGCGCAGTTCCAACGCTGGATGGAGCTGGTTAAAAATCTGGCGTTGCTTGGTGGTGGGATGTGGCTGTTCGGCAAGGCGCGCCGCCGTTTGACCGCGAAGCAAGGCGGTGGTGCCGGTGGAATGGCCGACGCCGGCGGTGGTCTAGGCGGCGGCATGGGTGGGCCCATCCCCGTGTACGTTGTGAACCAGGGCCTCGGCGGCGCTGCCGGCAGTGGGAAAGGACGGGCCGGCCGTTACGGACAGACCGGCCGCTCTACCACCAAGAAGGCCGGGCCCCTCTCGAAAGGTCGGCGCGGCTCGACACTGCGCGGCGTGGGCAGGTATGGCTTCGGGGCCCTGGAGGCTGGGGCGATCGGCTACGCGGTAGGGTCTTTGCTGAACGAGGGGATCACGCTGGGGCTGAGCAAACTGACCGGGAGCGAAACCAGTTTGGGCAGTGAAATCTACGACCTATTTAACGATGATTCCAAGCTGCTCGGTCCGACCACCCTGCCGAAGCAGGAGGTCGGCGGCGAGCTGACCATCCGCATCGATCAGTCCGGCCGCGCCCGCGTCACCAATCTGGATAAGCGCGGCAACATGGACCTGAACGTCGACACCGGCGTGATGATGGGGGATCGGTGATGTGCTCAGCCGTAATTGCACTGGTAAAGCAGGTAGATCAGCGGGAACAGCCATACCAGCTTCATAATCAGGAAGACAAAGCTCCTGACCTCTTCCCAAACTCGGTCGGCGCGTGCCTCTTCTTCTTCGTTCATAACCCCTCTCCATCCGTGAGTGTTATTCGCGGGAGTGTAGCATGAGTTGGCGCGAACAGATCCGCGAGAAGGCGAGCTTCCGGGGCGTCGAGTTCTTCACCGATTCCCACGACACCGGCGGCCTGGGCCGGCGGATCGCCAAGCACCGCTACCCGGGCCGGCCGGGACAGTGGCCTGAAGACCTGGGCCCGCAGATCCGCAGCTTTAGCCTGCCGGCCTACCTAGTCGGCGAGAACTACCTGGCCGATCGCGACCGGCTGATCGAAGCGCTGGACCAAGAGGGCCCCGGCACCCTGGTGCATCCGTGGCTGGGCCGCCTGCAGGTGGCGGTGGAAGAATCGTCGCTCAGCGAGACCACCCGTGAAGGCGGCATGTGCCGCTTCCAGATCACCTTCACCCCGGCCGGCGAGAACACCACACCCAGCGAGGCCCCCGACACCCAGGAGCAAGTACGGGCGGAATCCGCGGCCGTTCGAACGGCCGTTAAAGCGGTGTTCGAAGACCAGTTCAGCGTCGCCGGCGCGCCGGAGTGGAGCGTCGACGCGATCCGCGATCGGCTCACCGAGTTGAGCGGCCAGATCCGGACCAGCAGCGATGACCTGGCCGGCTGGATCTCGTCGCCGGCAGACCTGGCCGGCGGCATCGTCGACGCGGTGGTGAACCTCTACAACACCAGCGCCGGCGGCGTGGGCAACATTCTGCGCGCGCTGGACTGGGGCCGGCAGTTTCCACCCATCACCCTGAACACGCCGCTGCGCCGCCAGCAGGCGACCAACCAGGCCGCCATCCGCGACCTGGCGCAAGTGGCGGGCGCGGCCTCCGGCGCGGAGAGCCTGGCCGACACCGAGTTCCCCAGCCAGCAGGAAGCCGGCGAGGCCCTGGACGCCATCAACGACGTGATCGACGGCGTGCAGAGCAACACCGACCCGGAAGGCAACCCGATCGACGACACCGTCTACTACCGCCTGCAGGATCTGCGCGCGGCCGTGGTGGCGGATATCCGCGAGCGCGGCCTGCGCCTGCCGGAGGTGGCCAGCCACACGCCGGCCACCACCATGCCGGCGCTGCTGATCGCCCACCGCCTGTACGGCGACGCGACCCGCGAGGCCGACATCGTCACCCGTAACCGGATCCGCCACCCTGGCTTCGTGCCGGGCGGCGAGCCGCTGGAGGTGCTGCGCGATGTCTGAGGCGATTCTCAAGGTCGGCGGCCGCCGTTTCTCGGGCTGGAAGTCCCTCCGCTGCACCCGCAGCATCGAGCAGGCCAGCAACGCCTTCTCCCTGGACGTGACAGAGCGCTGGCCCGGGCAGCCGGACCGGTGGCCGATCCGCAAGGGCGACGCCTGTGAGCTGATCCTGGACGGCAGCACGGCGATCACCGGCTACGTGGACCGCCGCCGCCCCAACTTCGGGGAAGAGACCAGCGGCTTGACGGTGAATGGCCGCGACCGCGCCGCCGATATCGTCGACAGTTCCGCCCGGCGCCCGGGCAGCGACTACAATACCGGCGACCTGGGCAGCCTGTCCCTGCCGGCGCTCGCCCGGCTGCTCTGCCAGCCGCACAACGTTAGCGTGAACGTGGCCAGCGGCCTGGATGTCGGCGCGGCCTTCGGCAACTGCTCCATCGACCCCGGTGAATCCGTGTGGGAGTGCATTGAGCGCTACGCCCGCCAGCGCGCGGTGCTGGTGATGAGCGACGGCCGTGGCGGCCTGCTGCTCACCCGCGCCGGCGTCGACCGCAACCCCAACGCCCTGATCGAGGGCGAGAACATCGAAGGCGCCGAGCTGGACGACGACGACAGCGAGCGCTTCGCCCGGTACGTCGCCCTCGGCCAGAGCGAATCCACCGAGAGCTGGAACGGCGCCCAGGCGCTGCACGCCAGCGGCGCGGCCAACGACCCGGCCGTGCGCCGCAACCGCTTCAAGCTGGTCACCGCCGAGACGCTGGCCACCGGCGTGACCCTCGCCGATCGCGCCGCCTGGGAGCGCGACGTGCGGCGCGGCCGTGGCCGCAGCATCGTCATCACCGTGAGCGGCTGGTCGGCCAATGGCCGCCTCTGGCAGCCCAACGAGCGGGTGCCCGTGCGCATCCCGCGCTGGGACATCAACGCCGAGCTGCTGATCAAGACGGTGACCAACACAAAGGACGAGAGCGGCACCCGCTCCGAGATCACCGTGGTGCCCAAGGACGTCTACAGCCTGATCCCTATGGCGCCGGCGGAAGGCGACGAGCCTGCAGCGGAGGCCTGGTGATGCGCATGCTGCAGCTGATCCAGCGCCTGGCGTCGTCGGCCCGCATTCTGCGCACCGACGACGGCACCCAGATCCAGGTCGTCCAGGTGGAGATCCTCGGCGGCGAGCTCCGCAACGTCCAGCGCCTGCAGGACTACGGCATCACCAGCGTGCCGCTGGCAGGCTCCGAAGGCATTGCCCTGTCGCTGAATGGCCAGCGCGGCCGCACGGTGATGATCAAAGCCGACGACGGCCGCCACCGCCCGGTGGACCTGGAGCCCGGCGACGTCTGCCTCTACACCCACGAGGGCACCGTGGTGCACCTGCAGAAGGGCCGCAAAGTGCTGGTGGAGGCCGCCGACCAGGTGACGGTGAAATCGGCGGACATCGTCTTTGACGGGCCCGTGCGCTGCCTGAAGACGCTGACGGTCGCCGATCTGATCACTGGCGAGAAAGGCCTCGGCATCGCCGGCGGAGCAGCCGAAATTAATGGCGCCACTATTGGCCTGGACGGAAACCTGGTCACCGCCAAAGGCACTTCCTCGGATGACCATGCCCACAACTACGACGGCTCGCCGACCACGCCGCCAATCCCCTCGTAAGGAGCTGACCCATGCTGCACCTGAAGTCGTTCAGTCCTGACGATGGTTCCCCACCACGGTTTGATATCAGCCTGGATGGGACCGGTACGGCGCTCGAAACCGGCGTGCTGCTGTCGCTGTTCCTGGACCGCCGCGCGGACGCTGACGACGACGTGCCCAAGGGCGCGGACCTCAGGGGCTTCTGGGCCGACGTCTACGAGGACAACGACCGCACCGGCTCCAAGCTGTGGCAGCTGCACCGCTGCAAGACCACGCCGGACGTGATCCGAGACGCCCAGTCCTTCGCCGAGGACGCCCTGGAATGGATGCTCCGCGACGGTGTCGCGTCCCGGATTCAGGTCACGGTCGAGCGCGACGGCACCTACACCATGCGCCTCACGGCAGTGATCGACGCCCCGGACGGCGGCCGCTACCAAAACACCTGGCGCAACATCACTTTTACTGGAGCGTAAATGCCCTTTGAACGCCCGCACATCGCACAGATCAAAGCCCGGATCGAGGCCGACGTCGACGGCCGCCTGATCGCGGGCGATCCGCGTTTGCGGCGCGACCTGATCCGGATCCTCGGGCAGATGGAAGCGGGCGTGGCCCACGGCCTGTATGGAAACCTGGAGTGGCTGGCCAAGAACCTGCTGCCCAACACCAAAGACCCCGACATTCTCAAGATCTGGGCGGACCACTACGGCGTGCCCCGCCTCGGCGCCACCCGCGCCGAAGGCCCGGTGGGCATCATCGGTACGCCTGGCTTCACGTTGCTGGCCGGTGAGGTGGTGCAGTCCGCCGACGGCAAGCAGTACGAGCTGCTGGAAGAAGTCACCGGTCTCGGCCCTTACGCCGAAGGCACCGTGCGCGCCTTGGAAGGCGGCGCCGACGGCAACCTGGCCGACGGCGAAACCCTGACGCTGCTCGACCCACAACCCGGCATCCAGAGCGAGCTGGTGGTGGTCGCACCCGGTCTCAGCGGCGGCGCGGACATCGAGACCATCAACGCTTGGAGCGAACGCCTGGTCGAGCGCGTGCAGAACCCGCCGCAAGGCGGCAGCGCCTCGGACTACCGCCGCTGGGCCCGCGACGCCCACCCGGCCGTGACCCACGCCTGGACCGCACCCACCACGCCCGGGCCCGGCCAGGTCACCGTCTACATCATGACCTACGGCAACACCGAGGACGGCCTGCCGTCGGCCACGGTGCTCGACGCCGTCGAGGCCTACATCGCCGAGCGCGCGCCGGTCACCGCCAACTTCTTCATCAACGCGCCAGGCACCAAAGTCGTGCCCATCACCGTGCTGCTCAACCCCAACACCACCGAGGTGCAGAACGCGGTGCGCAGCGAGATCGAAGACCTGTTCCAGCGCGAAGCCGAACCCGGCGGCGCCATCCCGCTCAGCCACCTGAACGAAGCGATCTCCCTGGCACCCGGTGAGTACGACCACACCGTCGACGTCGACCAGGCGGACCTCACCCCCGGCGCCGGCGAGATCTTGATACTCGGCGACCTGACCTGGGGTGGCCTATGAACAACTACAGCCAGCAGCTGCAGCAGCTCCAGCCGCCCGGCATGGCGCTGCCCTCCGACCCGGACAGCGCCTGGGTGGCCCTGCTCGACGGCATCGCCGCCGAGTTCGCTCGCATCGACGGCCGCACCAAGCAGCTGGAGACGGAGATCACCCTCAGCGACGGGGCCGTGGAGCTGCTGGCCGAGTGGGAGCACGTGCTCGGCCTGCCCGACGACTGCATGGCCATCCCCGCCGATCCCGCCGATCGGCTGGCAGTGATCCGGTCACGCATCGCGGCCACCGGCGGGCAGTCACCTGAGTATTTGATAGGGCTCGTCGCCAAGCTGGGGATCAGGGCCGCTATCGATCCTAAAAGCCCATTCGAAGTGGGGGTGAACCGGATGGGTGATCCCATCGGCGGCAGCGAATGGAGACACGTTTGGACGTTGCGGACGATCAACTACCCCGATGAGGCTCTGCAGGCCGCGATCAAATGCATCATTAACAGGCATAAGCCAGCGCACACCGTCGCACTTTTCGAGTTCAACACCGAAACGATCGAGTTCACAGGCACCGCCGTAGCCGGAACGGGTGGCGGTGCTGCTACTGAGAACATTATAGAGGTAACCGACTAATGGCATTTATTTGTTTAGTCACTGACATCGGGCAGGCCAAGATCGCCGCCGCAATTACCGGCGGCGAAACTATCAGTATCGTCGAGGGCGCGGTGGGTGACGGAGGCGGATCAGCAACAACGCCGCAGTCATCTGATGCCGGCCTTGTAAACGAAACGAGCGCCCGGTTTGCCGTTAATGAAATAAGCCGGACAGGTAACCAGGTGTCTGTCAACTTTACGGTCCCGGCCAGCGACGGCGGGTACGTCGTCCGCGAGGCGGCAGTCTGGGACGAGGACGGAGACATGGTCCTGGTGTGCAGCGTCCCTGCCCAGGAAAAGCCTGCGGGCGGCGAAACCGGCCAGTTCAATTTTAACGCCACGCTCACCGCCACGGTGCAGAACGGCGACGTTGTGCAGGTTACCGTGGACCCGCTGGCCGTGAATGCGAGCCGCGCCTATGTACAGGACTATGCTGGAAAAGTGGCTTTGAAGGAGGGTTTGGCCGCGTTAGAAAGCTCCAAAACCTACACCAATGACCAGCTGACTAGTTTTGCGGAAGGCGCCGCTGGGGTCTTCGGGGACACCGACGCCGGTCTGGCTGGCACGGTCGAAGGCAATTATTTCAACGTCCCATCCCCCGAGCCTAACGAAATCTACATCGTATATCGCCACGACCCCGGGCCTGCGGCTTTCGAGCTAGGACGTACAATAAGCGCAGGCGTTATAGACACCTACTTCCCTAAAGTTCGGTCCTCACGAAACCAGTTCACTGTATCAGGGAGCAAAGAGGATACGATTTTTAGTAACTCTTCGGGGGCTGAAGCCTCTGCGGCAGGCTACGTCGTTTCGGATTATCTCCCAGTGATTGGCGGGGAAGTTTATAACCGTTCCGGTGGGACTTCCTGGGGGCAATGGGACGCAAATAAAGATTATCTGGGTCAGTGGCAGGACAATAACGGCCCCGTGCATGTAGATGCCGCCTATCTCCGCGTTTACTCTACGACAAGTTCGTTCCCTAATATCGGACTCTACGCGGCCAACTACCCCCCCGAGCCCGACACGTTCTCAGAGCAATCTGTTCTCAACGTGGATGACATGCCCACAGGTTTTGTGGCGGAGCGCCACACCACATTTGCCGACTCGCTCTATAATACAAACCTCTATGATCAGAGTGCCGCTACACCTGGCAAATACGTTGTGAGTACCGGCGCTCTTGGTACGTACGCCCCTTACGAGGTTTCCCCATTCATCCCGGTTAAGCCTAGCACAAGTTATGTCATGCATGAGCTGGGCGCGTTCGCTTGGTACGATTCAGACCAGTATTTTATCAGCTATTCGGCGGCGGCAGAGGTTGCCACGTCGCCGTCTAACGCTGCCTTCATTCGCGTTAATTCTAGCTCCACAGCAGATGAAGCCAAGACGCTTTCCGAGGCGACGATGCCGCAGTTCTCGCCGTCTCCGTCCAATAAACAAGTGGCCATTCCGAACCTGAAAGTTCCGAGAGAGACAACCCTGGCCAATATGGCGGCTAACGGCCACCTGGACCCGGATATTCGCGTGGGTGGTCGCCACCTCGATTTTCTGGAAAGACGATCACCCAATCTTTTTGATAAGACCTTTGCATGGCGCGGAGCCCTCCGCAGTTACGCAGTCGGGGGCGTGACCGTTAGAGACGGCCTGATTCTCCTGGATGAAAATTCCACATCTTTTGTCCATGAAGTTGCCGTTGGCGGCGGCGAGACCTACAGGTTCTCCGAGACCTTGTCCTGGGTGCAGCTAGATTCAAATCGTAATGTGCTTGTCTACAGCACGAACCAGGACAAAGTGGTGACCACTCACGCGGATGCAGCCTATTTCGTAAATAGTGCGCGCATGGCTGTTATTGACTCCTACATGTTTTGCTTGGAGTCAGAGTTCCCGGAAGCCTATGTCCCTTACGATAAATTTGTGATCCCGGAACGGGTAAAGCACAAGAACCCCTGGCAGGGTAAGAAAATCGTGTGGATGGGCACAAGCATCCCAGCAGGGGCGGCTTACCCGCAAGAGATCGGCGATAGACTGGACGCCAAAATGGAGAATATCGCGTTGGGTGGTGGGAACATCGTTGCTTTCCGCCCTGATGGGTCAATGTGGTCGCAAGGCCTTATGCCGTACCTGTTTACGTTGGAGGCCGCGGACGTGCAATCGTGGGCGGGCGCCAACCTCGGGGAAGAAGTCGATCCGGATGATTACTCCACCCTGCAACCCGGTAGTGGGGTTGTTCTGGATCAGTCTATGCTTGATGATCTGGTGGCGCGCAACTACGTAAACAGGTTGGCGCCGCATTACGACGCAGACCTTTTCGTATTCGATTATGGGATTAACGATCGCGAAAACCTGGGTGTCTTATCCCAAGATTCCGGCTATGACCGCTCCACCTTCACGGGAGCGGTCAAGTATCTGTGGAAAAAGATCTATGATTATAAGAGCGCCCAGGGCCAGACGTTCCAGGCGGTTATGGTGACGCACCATAATAGAAATTTGGGGCTTGGCGCCCAAAACACCACGAACCAATGCGTAAACGAGCAGTTGGACGTTGCGGAGTACCTGGGAATGCCAGTTATCAACGTAGCAGATAATTGCGGTATTAACTCTGTAAACCTTCAGGATTACTCGGACGGCCTACATTTTCCGAAGGATGGCATTTTGTACCATCGAGTTGTCGAGCTAAGCACGGACAGGCTTCGATCAATAGGGCTGTAATAACAACTGATCTGAAGACTGTTCCTTGAATGATATTCCTTATGGCTTTGGTGGACTGAATGTACAAGTATCTGGATCCAACAGCTACATCGGGAGGAGAGTTCACTGACGGTGACCCCCTCGCCAGCCCACCGCTGGCGCCGACCGTTCTACGTGCCAAGTTTCCGAATATGATCCAGAGGGAACTTCTCAATTTGCTGCTTGCGGCTGACATTGAGCCTGATCAAGCGCTTTTTGATCAGGTGGCTAAGTCAGTTATCAAGCTGGTGAATAGAGCATCTGGCCACGTAGGCGAATTGAAGATTATCGTGGCCTCTGGGGCCGCTGCCGCGCCTCCGGACTTCTTTTATCCCGACGGGCCGGAGTTCAACAGAACAACTTATGCTGAACTGTGGGACTTTGCTCAAGAGTTCGGTCGCGTGGTCCCGGAAGCGGACTGGCAGTCCAACATGGCTGACCGGCCGTCGTTTTCAGACGGTGATGGCTCTACCACCTTCCGAGGCCCCGATCTGCGCGGCCTGTTCTGGCGCTTTCTAGGCGGTGGCACCTGGGACGCCGGGCGCCAAGCAGGCACCATGCAGGAAGACGCCCTCCAGAACATCGTGGGCAGCATGAACGCGCTACGATTAATGGCTGCCACCGTCACAACGTCCGGGGCGTTCGAGCACACCGTGAGCTCTGACTTCGATGAAGACTTCGTCAGCGGTAACGACGGTCACCCCTACAGCTTCACCTTCGACGCCAGCCGTGTGGCCCGAACCGCTGACGAAACCCGCGCCATTAACGCGGCATTCCCCGCGTTCATCCGCTACCGGAGCCTTTCATGAAGATCTACGCCTACCACCCGATTACCGGCGAGTTCCTCGGGCACGACACCGCTCGCCGTGATCCGGAAGATAGCCAGAACTGGATCCGGCCGGCGGACACCACCGACATCGCACCGCCAGAGCCTGGCGAGCACCAGGCGGCCGTCTTCGACAGACAGGCGGAAGACTGGTCACTGGTGGAGGATTGGCGGGGGCATAAGTACTGGACCCAGGACGGCCAGCAACACACCATATCTGGTCTCGGCGTTACTCCGCCGGAGGACGCTCTGGATGAGCCACCGCCACCTACCGCTGAGGATCTGGCAGCCAAGGCCAGAAAGCAGCGCAACGCATTGCTGAGAGCCTCTGACTGGACCCAACTCGGCGACGCTCAGGAGCGTTTAGGCCCCCAGCTGGCGTCCGAATGGGCAGTCTACCGGCAAGCCCTTGCCGATCTGCCTGAGCAGCCCGGCTTCCCGGAGACGATTAACTGGCCGGCTGAGCCAGTTTCTGCCTGATCCGCCGTCTCAAACCATGCGTCATTCTGTCGCAATTTTTGCGGCGCGTTACAGGCGGCGAACGGCGCGGCCACCGGCTGCATTTCGTCGACCAGCGCGGTGACCTGCGCCCGTCCTCGGATCGCATGCGCGAAACCCTGTTCAACTGGCTGCAGGCGGAACTGCCCGGCGCCCGG
>Ga0098065_1000153_pt1 | contig 37321 bp, 28 predicted proteins | sample 25_taG_FD_75062 | JGI IMG/M metagenome (GOLD analysis project Ga0098065, IMG submission 75062) | Marine viral communities from Cariaco Basin, Caribbean Sea - 25_WHOI_OMZ | ecosystem: Environmental > Aquatic > Marine > Oceanic | place: Caribbean Sea: Cariaco Basin | collected 2014-11-08 | reverse complement strand
TTTCTTCCAAGAGTATAGCGAGAGAAATTGATGCCTGTAATATTGTGGCAAACGATATCACCGGTTTAAACCTTCATTTTTTCAGACCGCCTTTTGGGATCATCAATCCAAAAACCAAACGGGCTATACAAAAAACAGGGCACCGTGTAATTGGTTGGAACCTTCGTACTTATGATGCGATTTTAAATAATGAAACCAAAATTGTAGATCGCGTAAAGCGTAAACTACAACCGGGAGATGTAATTTTATTGCATGATAATAAGGAACAAACCGTAACTATCTTGGAACAATTGTTGATACACTTTGAATCAAATGAATATCAGGCAATACGGCCCGATCAATTATTTAAAATCCATGCGTATATTTAGCTTTATCCTGTTTTTCTGGAGTTTTGGAGTTTTTGCTCAGCAGCAAAATTTTACCAGTGTGAACTTAAAATCATCGCCATCACAGCTTACTGAAAAAATGGAATCGGCCAAAAGCCTTTATGGAGAGTTTGAGCAGACCAAAGTGATGAAAATGATGGATGCAGAAGCCTCTTCTCATGGCAAAATCTATTATAAGTCGCCTGATATCATAAAATGGCAGTATACCAAACCTTTCCCATATTCTTTACTTTTTAAAAATGATTTTTTGTATATCGATGATGATGGTCAAAAAAGCAGACAGGATATGAGTGCCAACAAACTCTTTGCGAAACTTGGTGATCTTATCACGGGAAGCCTTAACGGAAAACTATTACAGGACGATGCCAATTTTGATGTGGAATATCGTAAAAAAAAGAACGTGGTTGAAGCTGTAATTACGCCTAAAAATAAAAGTATGGCTGATATGTTCGAGAAAGTGATTATGAGTTTTTCTGAAGATCAAATGCTGCAATCTGTAAAACTTCAGGAAGATACCGGAGATTATACCTTAATCACATTTAAGAACTGGCATATCAATAAACCTATAAAAGCCGCTGTTTTTAAGCCATAAGGTGTTGATGTGAGGTTTAGACCTTAGCATTCCTTTCAAATTACACTTTTTATACCGAATTTCTTAGCAAGGTTTTTTGGAATCATTTAAAATAAGCTTCGATTCTTCGTATATCAAGTAATTCCTGACACTTTATTAAAGTATTTCAGTATTTTAGTCGGCATTAAATTCCCTTTATGCTGCTTAAAGATTTTTATACAGTCTTAGAGTCTTCACAACAAGAAGATACATTTATTACTAAACTTTCCATTGAGAAAACACATCCCTTATACGCAGGACATTTTCCCGAACGGCCGGTTACTCCCGGTGTAATTTTAATGCAGCTTTTTAAGGAGGAAGCTGAACGGTGTACCGGTAAATCATTAGCATTACAACATGCGAATAATGTGAAATTTATGGCGGTGGTCGATCCCAATACCTGTGATCATTTGATATTGGAATCTCATATCACTGAGGAAGATGGAATCATAAAAGTACGCGGAATTGCACGGCAGAATGAAGCTTTAGCCTTAAAATTCAGCGCCGTTTATAAGACTGTTTAAGAGTTTATTGACCAGATAAGCAACCTAAGGATCAAGAAATAGTTGTTGGTTATAATTTTTTTAATTTCTAATACATTGATTTTGATCATTAGATGTTTAAGATCTTTGCGTAAATTTTTCAAGAAAATTTGTATCGAAATGCTACCAATATGAAATTTAGGTATAAAGTCTTTACAAAGATTTTACCCAGCCTCTTTAGTTTATGAAAGGAAACTAAGCTATAGAAGTACCGGAGCCTGTAATCTCGATTATTAATAAAACTCTTATGTTTAGGTAGTTTAAATTAATACTTTTGCAGCAAGCAAAAAAATGAATTTGAATACTTCCGGCGTCTATCAAAACCGATTTAAGGCTTTAAATTGCTGTGTTTTAGTTCCTACTTACAATAATGAACGCACCTTGGCTTCAGTAGTAGAGGGATTGATGGTTTATACCAACCAGATTATTGTTTTAAACGACGGAAGTACTGATAACACCAGAGAAATATTACAGCATTTTACCCAAATCGAAGTACGTAATTTTCAAAAGAACAGGGGTAAAGGTAAGGTGCTTAAAAAAGGATTTAAGATTGCCGAAGAGCTAGGTTACGACTATGCAATTACTATAGATTCTGACGGGCAGCATTACCCGGACGATCTTGATGTGTTTTTATCGGAATTAGAAAAAAGAAATCCTGGAGACAAAGAAATTCTTCTAATTGGAGATCGTAACATGGGAAGCGATGGGGTGCCCGGGGTAAGTGCTACCGGAAATGATTTCTCCAGTTACTGGTACCTGGTGGTTACCGGTTTTCAGCTTCACGATACCCAAAGTGGGTACCGCCTATATCCTGTAAAGGTGATGAATTCCATTACTTTTTATACCTGGAAATTTGAGTTTGAAATCGAAACTATCGTAAAAGCCACCTGGCGAAAAATCGATGTGAAAAATGTACCGATAAAAGTACTTTACGATCAGAAAAACCGTGTAAGTCATTTCCGGCCTTTCTGGGATATCGTAAGGATCGTTTTGCTCTATATGTGGTTTGTGCTGGTGAGTTTTTTCTGGATCCATCCCCGAAATAAATACCGTGATTTTAAACAAAAAGGCTTTAAAAAATTCTGGAAAGAAGATATTGTAAAAAGTAATGAAAGTTCGGCAAAAAAAGCAACGGCCATAGCTTTGGGTATTTTTGTGGGCTTATCACCATTTTGGGGCGTACATACTTTCTTGGTTTTTGTATTAGCCGCATTTTTAAAAGTAAATAAGGTTACCGCCTTCTTATTCTCCAATATAAGTATACCGCCTTTTATTCCGATTATTGTTTATTTAAGTTTTCAAACAGGCTCATTGGTTATGGGAAAAGGTTGGGACTGGAGCTTAAAACTGCAGCATATTAGCTCTACCACCGATGTTTTTCTAGGCCTTGGGCAATATGTTTTAGGAAGTTTAGTATTGGCAATTACTGCTTCAATACTGGTTTGGATTGTGTTTTATTTGTTATTTTCGGTTTTAAATCAAAAGCAGATCATAAAATCTTAAATGCATCAGTTTTTTCTAAAATCCTATCGTTTTTTTCAGCAAAATAAATTGCCGGGAATTTTACTACTACTGGCTTTTGTGGCGGGAGTGGGATTTCTGGCTTCAAAAGTAGCATTAGAAGAAGATGTGACCGGTTTGATTCCAGCAGGGAAAGACCAGGATGTTTTAAAACGCATATTAAACGAAACCGAATTTTCGGATAAAATAATCATTACCATATCTTCAGAAGAAGAACAACCACAGGATTTAACAGCCTATGCGGAAAGATTTATAGATTCGGTACATACCAAATTACCCGGTTTTATTGAAAATATACAGGGAAAAGTTCCTGATGAAGGCGTTCGTGAAATTTATAATTTTGTCTATCAGAATTTACCTTTCTTTCTAAATGAAAAGGATTATAGGGAGATTGAAGAAAAGCTATCAGATACTGCAATTGCCAAGCAGATAAAAGAAGATTATCGCAGCATTATTTCCCCAACCGGGATTGTTACCAAAAATTTTATATTTCAGGATCCTTTGAGCTTAGGACCTATTGGCCTGGAAAAATTACGTGAGCTTCAAATAGGAGATAATTATCTGTTGTATAATAATTACTTACTTACAAAGGATAAAAAGCACCTTTTATTGTTTATAACGCCAACCTTACCGGCTTCAGAAACCAATAAGAACAATGAATTTATATCCGAATTAAAAGAAATTCAGCAGCAGTTAAATTTAGAATTCAAGAATGTAAAAGGTGATTTTTTTGGTGGGGTGTTGTATTCCCTTGCTAATGCTAATCAGATTAAAAAAGACGTACAAATCACCATAAGTATCGCTATCTCGATATTGTTGATTTTACTCATCTTTTTTTACCGTAAAATTTATGTGCCATTAATTCTTTTTATTCCAGGTATTATCGCTGCGCTCACCGCAATAGCGATTTTATATATTTTTAAAGGCAGTATCTCGGCGATTTCCATAGGGATTGGTTCGATCTTACTGGGAATAACACTGGATTACGGACTTCATATTTTAACACATTACCGAAATAATCGCGATGTTTCACAGCTTTACCGGGAAGTAACCACGCCCGTTTCAATGAGTAGTCTTACAACCGCTACCGCCTTTCTCTGTCTTCTTTTCGTAAACAGCGATGCGCTTAATGATCTTGGGATGTTTGCGGCAATAAGCGTGATCATTGCCGCTTTTTTGGCCTTACTTTTAATTCCTTTGCTCTACGGAAAACGCATTACCGAAACACCTAAAAATACCTTTTTAGATAAACTGGCTGCAATACAGTTTTTTAGAATTAAACCTTTATTTTTTAGTGTCGTGTTATTGTTTGTGCTGGGATTGTTTTTTTTCACAAAAGTGAAGTTTAATAATGATCTGAGTAAAATTAACTTTCAGCCTGAAACCATTAGAAAAGCCGAACAAAAAATACAGAATATTGCGAATAGTAATGGTAAAACTTTGTATTTGGTAAGCTACGGGAATACGATCGATGAAGCCTTACAGGAAAATTCTAAAGTTTACCAAAGGCTTAAAAATTTTAATACAGAGCACCGGTTAAATAGCTATAGTAGTATTGGCGGGGTAGTCTTATCCACGCAAACTCAAAATAAAAAAATACAGGAGTGGAAGGATTTTTGGGATTCCAGGGATACTTCAGCGCTTAAAAATAAAATCCTGTCAGAGTCAGCTAAATATGGCTTTAAACCGGCAAGTTTTAAGGATTTTTATCACTTATTGAATAAAGATTTTAAAAACCTGCAATTAAATGATTATCAGAAAACTACCAATCTTTATTTAAACGATTTTATTTCGATTAGTGAAGATTTTGCCACGGTAACTACAACGGTAAATTTGGGAGATGTGCCTTCTCAGGAATTTACTGCACAATTTGATCATCTGGATCATATGTTGATTATTGACCGGGAGCGGATCAATGAAGGATTTTTAGGGAATTTGAAGAACGACTTTAATCAATTGATCGGGTTTTCGATTTTGGCGGTTTTTATGATCCTTTTAATTGCTTACCAAAATCTTGAAATTAGTCTTTTAACACTATTCCCCATCGGGATTACCTGGATTATTGCCCTTGGGATTATGGGCGCTTTTGGAATAGAATTTAATATTTTAAATATTATCATTTCTACTTTTGTTTTTGGTCTGGGGCTTGATTACAGTATCTTTATTACCAACGCCTGTTTAAAGGAATATCAAACCGGTAAGAGTGAGCTTACCACCTATCAAACCTCTATTTTAATCTCGGTAATTACCACATTGCTGGGGATTGGAGCTTTGATTTTTGCCAAACACCCTGCTTTACGGTCGGTTTCCAGCGTTTCGATTATCGGTGTTCTTTCAGCTGTTTTAGTAGCTTTCGTGATCCAGGTATGGTTGTTTAATATTCTTTTTATTAATCGGCGTAAGAAAGGTTTGCCGCCATTTCGGTTTAGCAAGATTCGAAGTTTCATCCGTAGTAAAATTTATTATAAGCAGGATCTGTATTATCAGGATGCCGTACTGGATAATTATCGGTATAAGCCTGTTTATACCCAGGCGAAAGCTGAATTTACCGAAAAAAAAGAATCCTATTTAAGAGTGTCTAATTTTATAGAAAAAGGGGAGTGCGTTTTCTTTTTCTATTCAGGGATTGGTGTTTTTCCTATTTATCTAAGTTATATAAATCCAAATTCTAAGGTAACGGGTTACGAAATCTCAGAAGAAGCGATAACAATTGCCAGAAATTGTTTTAGAAGCACGCATGAGTTTTTAAAATTTACCACTGCCATTGCAGAGGCCAAAACCTGTTCGACTTTTATTATTCCGGATCATGAATTAATAGATCTCGAAGAAATGAAGAAAATTATTAATCAATTTGGGAAAAAAGTAATTGTGCTACATCACGATCTGAATACCCAGTGGTTATTAGATGCGAATTTTGAAATCACCTATAGACAAAGCGGAATTTTAGTGTTTGAGCGTGAATAAAATGAAGAAGTTTTTTACATTATTTGGTGTGCTTTTGCTTTTTTCCTGCGGAATCAAAAAATCCTATCAGGATCAGCCGGATATTTCCGGGATTTCAGCGGTCGATACGATTAGAACCAAAATTAGCGATACTCATTATACATTAGGAAAAAATAATCTTTTTAAGAATAAATATGGTGTTTGGGAACTGTATATTGAAGGTGATGCTTTAGAATTAGGACTCGCTAATGGAGCATTAACGCAAGATCTTATCCATCATCAGGAAAATGCGTTTATGGGAAAAATCAATGAAATGATTCCTTCTGAAGGCTATCGCAATTTCCTTAAAAAGCTTGTTTCCTGGTTTAACCGTAAAATGTATTTATATGTTCCAGAAGCATATAAACAGGAAATTTATGGCGTATCGAGATTCGGACTTAAAAAATACGATGAATTCGCACCGGCTTATCTTCGTATGTTGTACTTCCACGGGGCGCACGATATTGGTCATGCCTTACAGGATTTAATGTTGGTTGGCTGTACCAGTTTTGCCGCCTGGGATGAAAAAACAAGCGATGGAAAATTGCTTTTGGGACGTAATTTCGACTTTTATGCCGGAGACGAATTTTCGAATCAGAAAATGGTCGCCTTTGTAAATCCGGATGATGGTCATAAACTCATGATGTATACCTGGGGAGGAATGATAGGTGCGGTAAGCGGAATGAATGCTGAAGGTATCACGGTCACCATAAACGCCGGAAAGTCCAAAATACCTATGCTGGCAAAAGATCCCATTACACTGGTATCCAGAGAAATTATTCAACATGCGTCTAATTTGGAAGAAGCAATTGCAATCGCTAAAAAGCGAGAAGTTTTTGTTTCAGAGTCCATTATGGTAGGTAGTGCCAAAGATCATAAAGCAATTTTAATAGAAGTGAGTCCTAAAAACTTTGGGATTTATGAAGTCGAAAATTCTAATCAGTTAATTTGTAGCAATCATTTTCAGAGTTCCGCTTATCAGGAGGATAAAAGAAATAAGAAAACCATTAAAGAGAGTCATTCGCAATATCGCTTTGAGCGTATGATGCAATTAGTTAATGAAAATGATCAATTAACACCCCAAAAAGCAGTTGAGATCCTTCGGAATAGAAAAGGGGTGGATGATAAAAAAATTGGTTACGGCAACGAAAAAGCAATTAATCAATTACTGGCGCACCATGGGATTGTTTTTAAACCTGAAGAGAAAAAGGTATGGCTTTCTGCAAATCCGTATCAAATGGGTGCCTTTATTTCTTACGACCTGGATCATGTTTTTACGGAATTTGAAAAAGGAAACGTTTCCGGAAGTGTAATGAATGCAAAAGAAGTAATTCCGGCATCTGACTTTTTACAGACTAGAAATTATAAAAATTACGAAGCATATCGAAAATTAAGGGAGCAATTTATTCAGGATTTAGAAGATGAAAACCCAATCGATACCAAAGATGCTGAAGCCTTAAAGCACTTAAACCCTTATTTTTGGCAGGCTTATTATTTAAGCGGGCAATACTATTACCGTGAAGGGAATTATAAGCAGGCGATTATCGATTTTAAGCAGGCCTTAGTTAGAGAGGTGACCACCCTCCCGGATAAAGAGCATCTTGAAAAATTACTGAAAAAATCTTACAGGAAACTTTAAATGAAAGACTTTCTTTCTCCAGAATTATCGAATCAACAGCAATGGCAACTGGTAAAGCAGCATTTAGAATATGCTTCTAGAAAATCGCCATTTTATCAAAGGCTTTTTAAAGCAAATGATATCCAGGTTAGCACGATAAAAACTGAAGCCGATTTTCGTCGAATTCCGATCACTACCAAAGAACATCTACAACAGCAAAATTTAGATTTTTTAGCGGTAGATTATAATGAAATAATTGATCATGTAACAACTTCTGGTACATTGGGAAATCCTGTAAATTTCATGCTGAACGAAGCCGATTTACAGCGATTAACCTATAATGAGTATGAGTCTTTTACGATTGCCGGAGTGACTAAAAATGATGTGGTACAAATCACGACCACTTTAGATCGCCGTTTTATGGCCGGAATGGCTTATTATTTAGGCCTGCGGAAACTAGGTGCCGGAATAGTGAGAACAGGAAGTGGATTACCGGGGTTACAATGGGACAGTATTCAACGTTTTAAGCCTAAATATTTGGTAACGGTGCCTTCCTTTTTGCTAAAACTTATCGATTTTGCCCAGCAAAATGCTATTGATTATCGAAGTTCATCAGTCAAAGGCGTGATTTGTATAGGCGAATCCTTACTAAATGAAAAACTGGAAGATTCGGCTTTACGAAAAAGAATTAAGGATTTGTGGGATGTGGAGCTGTTTTCAACGTATGCTTCCACCGAAATGGCTACAGCTTTTACTGAATGTGAATTACATAAAGGGAATCATATTTTGCCCAACCTTATCTATACTGAAATTCTCGATGAAAACGGGAATCCTGTTGAAAATGGTGAAGCAGGGGAGTTGGTGGTGACCCCGTTACAGGTAGAAAGTATGCCTTTAATTAGATATGCGACGGGAGATATGGTGATGAGAATTGAAGAGAATTGCATCTGCGGACGAACTTCTGGTAGAATTGGATCCGTCCTTGGGCGTAAAAAGCAAATGTTGAAGATTAAGGGAACTTCGCTTTATCCTCAACATATTCAGGAAGCGATGAATACTCTGGGAATTTCAGATTATATTATCGAAGCTAAAAATGATGAATTTGGCAATGATTTAGTGATCTTGAAAATTTCAGAGGAAGTTAAATTAAGTCCTTTGGAAATTCAATTAAAATTACGAGACCAATTACAAATTAAGCTTGAGATTCAGCAATTATCGGCTTCAATAGTACTTCAGAAAAAATTTCCAAAAGAAAGCCGAAAGCCAGTTATTTTTCACGACTTAAGATCAATTTAGAACTGATATCCTATCCCTATATGTGCTCCAAACTGATTTAAATTGTGATCTCTCGTTTCATCTTTAAAGTCTATAGTGCCAAATTGTTTGAAATACGGATTTGCAAATACAAAGAAGTTTCCAAAATGATATTGACCACCAAAACCTAAATGATAGCCAATTCCGTTTTGAGAGTATTCAATATCTGGATCGTTTAGTTCAAAACTTAAAACTGGGCCTGCATTTAGGAAGAAATAGTTCCAAAATTTAAATTCCAGAAGGATAGGAATTGATAAAATTTCGAGCTGTTTATCTGGAAGAGGATATGCAAAGTTAATAATTACATTATCAGAATACCTATCTCCAGGTATTTCCCTGGATAGTCGTTCAGAATATAATCTTTCGCCATTTATAATATCTGTATAAAAGTAGGTGAATCCAGAGGTCAAGTTGAATTTGGAGCTTAAAGGCAATGTGATTTCAGCACCCAATTCATAAAAGTTTTCAATTTCATCTTTGTAAATATAATTGGGATCCTCATTGTCGCTAATTTCTGTATCAGAAAATCCATAAAAAATTCTAACGGCTGGTTTTTGGGCGTAAGTAGAAACTGTTAGGGCCAAAAACAGAAATAGTAATTTTACCTTCATTTAATTGGTTTTAAGTTAGATGAAAAAGAAAGAAAAAGGTTGCGTTAAATTTTTTACTTCTTATTTATACTTTCTCACAAACCAGTACAATCTTTTCATCTTTAAGGTTTGTAGTGAAAAACAAATAATCAATTCCGCCATCCCTGATATTATATTTCTTTCGAATACTTTCTACATCTAGAGGGAAATTACGGGTGCTGATATTCGCTTTTTTCGACTTAAATCTTTTCTTTAAATCTTTAGATCCAAAAGCTAGTATATCAGTAATTTTAAATTTTCTCCCTGGAAAACTCATGTTTTCTTCTGAAGTAAAAAGATGTGAGTTTTGATGAAGTTTTTTTAGTTGAAATTCCATAGCAAGCTTACCAAATAACTGACTTTTCATTATGGCAGCGTTGGGTTCATAGAGATAAGCCTCAGGAGGACCAATATTCGCACGTTCACTTTCATCAAACGAAGTAGTAAACGTCTGCTCTTCTTTTTTTGTGAAGTTTTTAGTGATAATTTTTAAAGCTGAAGTGTTGCCTTTCTTTAAAAGCCAAAGCAATTCTTTAACTTCATTTTCTATCGCCACGATATGAATTTCAGCTACAAAATCGAGATCAGAAATACCTAATTTTAGATCGAGTAAAGGCGAAGTTTTTATTAAAATATGCTCTGATTTCTCAAAAAGTTGTGGAAGGTTTTGAGTAACATCCGGGGTACAATCAGTCAGGCGAAAAACTTTACCACCATAATCGTCCCTTCTGGCGGGATCCAGGTAAATCCAGTCCAATTCAATTTCAGTAGATTTTAAAAACTCTAAACCATCATCACTATTTACGTTGATATTGTTCGCTTCTAAAGCTTTAAAATTATGTCTTGCGATTGCAGCCAGGTCTTTATTTAATTCGTTATAGAAGACTTCTCCTGTCTTTTTTGAAAAAAAATAGCTATCGATACCAAAACCACCGGTTAGGTCGGCTAAACGTTTGCCAGAAACCAGGGAAGCTTTGTATTCCGCAGTTATTTGAGAGGAGGTTTGTTCCAGGTTTAATTTTGGTGGATATAAAATATGTTCGTTATTGAACCAAACAGGGAACTTTCTTTCGGCGGTTTTTCTTCCTGCCAGTTGTGTGGCCAATTCCGCAGAAGATATGTTTTCAAAAGGACTTCCTTTTAGCACCAATGCGGAAACATCTGCCCTTAAATTTTCAGTAACAAACTGTTGAACTTCTGGAGTTAAAAGTTCGATATTCATAATACCGGAATTATAAATCTCTGGTTAGTCTTTTCACGATTTTATAATCGCTTAACGATTCTTTTGCTATTACTTTTATCGCGGTATATACCGGTACGGCAACGACCATTCCCACAATTCCAAAAACCAGTCCGGCAATTAAAATAATTAGGAAAATTTCTAACGGATGTGACTTCACACTGGCACCAAAAATCATAGGTTGAGAAATAAGGTTGTCGATTACCTGGCAAATCGCATACCCTAACATGACATAGATTAGCTTTGGAAGAATAATAGCCTGGAAATCGGCTCCCAGATTACTGGAAATCACAAACAATGCCATTAAAATTCCGGCGAAAACAGGCCCTAAATAGGGAACAAGATTTAAAAAGGCACAAATAAATGCGATGGCTACCGGATTATTTACTTCAAACAAGGTCAGCAAAATCATATATAAAATAAACAATACCGTAATCTGCATGGTTAATCCCACAAAGTATCTGGAAAGCAGGATCTTAATTTTGTTAAATACACGCACAAATTTTTGCTCTTTTCCACGGTTGGCAAAAACCAGAATACTGTTTAGCATTAATTTACTGTCCTTTAATAGAAAAAAGGAGATAAAAATTACTGAAAACAAAGCAACAATGGTAGCCCCTAAAATTCCGAATACATTATTTAAAAACTTTGGAATAAGGCTCACATCCAGACTACGAATAAACTGACTTTCTTTTAAGCTTTCTATAATATTGATTTCTTCTACTCCCAGGTAATCATTAATCTGCCCGTTTAGGTCATTAAGATCACTTTTAAAAGCTTCGATATCAATACGTCCCAAATATTGGCTCTGTTCAATGACAATGGGAACAAATACCAAAATAATGCCTACAAAAATTGCCAAAACCAGTAATAAAACGATAATTACCGCTATCTGGTTAGGTATTTTGAGACGTTGGCGTAGAAAGATAACTACCGGTCGCCCGATTAGCGAGATAATTGCAGCAACTGCAATATAAACAATAACCGACTGGATTTCGTAAAGGAAAAACAGCATTAGCATGATTCCCAGTGCGATACCTGCGGCTCTTAAAATTCCGTAAGAAAGTTCTTTAGCATTCACAGGCTAAATATAGGATTTTCTTAATTAAGGAATCAAGCATTTTGTGATTTCATAAAGAGAAATTCCTATAGCCTGGGCAACATTCATGCTGCTATTATTCCCAAACATAGGAATATGCACAATGCTGTCGCATAGCCTTAACAAGTCTTCTGAAATTCCAAAATTTTCATGACCGGCAATAAGTACTACCTTTTCTGAGGGTTTTAATTCTAACTGCTGAATTGGCACACTATTTTGGGTAATTTCGAGTGCAATGATGCTATAAGCTTCGGCTTTTTTACCCTTGATAATTGCGGTAGGATTTTCCGAAAACTGAAATTTCACATATTCGTGCGTACTTCTGGAAGTCTTTTTTAACCGATTGCTATTTAAATTGGGCTCGGTACCACAGAAAATAATTTCTTCAACATGAAAAGCATCACTTAACCTAAAGATACTGCCTATGTTCGCTTCTCCTGAAATGTGGTCCAGTACCAGGGTTACCGGAAACTTTTTATTACTGAATTTATTTTGGGAATGAGTAAGCTGCATTTTAGTTTTCAAAGGCATATTTTATAATATTAGCACCCATTTGTAATGCTTTTAGGCGGACTTCTTCGGGGTCATGATGTACTTCCTCATTTTCCCAGCCATCCCCAAGATCACTTTCAAATGTAAAAAGCAACACTAATCTACCATTGTCAAAAATACCAAACGCCTGGGGTCGTTTCCCGTCGTGCTCATGTATTTTGGGTAAGCCCTTACTAAATTCGAATTGGGAATGGAAGATGGGATGTGAAGCGGGCAGTTCCTGTAATTCTTTTTCAGGAAAAACTGTTTTAAGGGCTGTAGTCAAATATTGCCGCATCCCATAATTATCATCGATATGCAAAAATCCACCGCCTAAAAGGTAATTTCTAAGGTTTTCCGCTTCACTTTCAGAAAATACAACATTACCATGCCCCGTCATATGAACAAAAGGATACATAAAAATTTCGGGACCGCCGGGAGTTACCGTGACCGGTTTTTGATCCAGGCTGGTAGCGATATGTGTATTACAAAAATCGATAAGATTGGGCAGAGCGGTAGGATTAGCATACCAATCGCCACCACCATTATATTTTAAAAGTGCAATCTTTTGGGCATTCATCCCATGAATTCCAAAGATAAAAATGAAGATAAAAATGCACTTTTTTAGCATAAGTTTATTTAGTTTCGTTTAGTAAGTTTATTGTGTGACAGGCTACAATGGCTGCTGTTTCGGTACGCAAACGGCTGCTGCCAAGGCTTACGGGCGAAAATTTATTGGTTAGTGCCAGCCTAATTTCTTCAGGAGAAAAGTCTCCTTCCGGTCCGATTAAAATTAAGGTATCGGCTGCTGCTGTGGCTGCGTGTTGTAGTAAGACTCTTGGCTGATCGTCTTCGCAGTGAGCGATAAATTTTTCAGCTTTAAACTGTTTTTCTATAAAGGCTGTAAAATCGACAGGTTCGTTTAATTTAGGCATCCTAAAATGTAGGGATTGCTTCATTGCACTTTGTAAAACACGCTCGTAGCGGTCCAGTTTTACCACCTTACGTTCAGAATGCTCGCAGATAACCGGCGTAATTTCGTCTACACCAATTTCAGTAGCTTTTTCTAAAAACCATTCGTACCGGTCGTTCATTTTAGTTGGGGCGACGGCCAGATGAAGCCAGTAGTTTGGTTTTGCCTGTTTTTCGGTATCAATAATTTTAGCAACGCATTGCTTTATATCTGCATTAATGATCTGTGCTGTAAAAAGTAGACCTTTACCATTAGTGACTTTTAATAAAGCTCCCTCGCTACGTCGTAATACTTTTATGATATGCTTACTTTCTTCTCTGCTAAAAACAATTTGCTGAGCAGATTCCTCGATATCTGGCTGAAAAAATAGTTGCATGTTTATATTTTATATCGTGCCTGTGCGGTTGTGGAAAAATCTGAAAATTCCTTTTTAAGGTATTTATAATGTCCTGCGATTGCAATCATGGCGGCGTTATCTGTAGTATACTCAAATTTAGGAATAAAACATTGCCACTTATAGCGTTTCTCAGCATCATAAAGTGCATTTCTAATTCCGCTATTCGCTGAAACTCCACCACCAATGGCTACCCGGTTGATTCCGGTTTCTTTCACCGCTTTTTTAAGCTTGTCCATTAGTATTTCAACGATAGTATATTGAATAGACGCACAAATATCTTTAAGGTTTTTTTCAATAAAATCAGGATCTTCCCGGGTTTGCTTTTCGATAAAATAAAGCACTGCGGTTTTAAATCCGCTAAAGCTAAAATTTAGTCCGCTAACTTTTGGTTTTGGAAATTTAAAAGCTTTAGGATCTCCTTCGTTAGCATATTTATCCACTAACGGCCCGCCGGGGTAAGGGAGTCCCAAAATTTTTGCACTTTTATCAAAGGCTTCGCCCACAGCATCATCTGTAGTTTCACCAATAACTTCCATCGAAAAATAATCATTTACCTTAACAATCTGGGTATGACCACCACTAATCGTCATAGCTAAGAATGGAAATGCCGGTTTTTTAAATCCTTCTTCTTCTATAAAATGAGCTAAGATATGCGCCTGCATGTGATTAACCTCAATAAGTGGCACTCCTAAACCCATTGCCAGACTTTTGGCAAATGAGGTTCCAACCAGTAAAGAACCCATTAGTCCGGGTCCTCTGGTAAAAGCGATTGCAGATATATCTTTTTTACCGATATTTGCTTTCGCAATGGCCTGATGAATTACAGGAACAATGTTTTGTTGATGCGCTCTGGAGGCAAGCTCGGGAACTACACCACCATATTGTTGGTGTACTTGTTGGGTAGCTACAATATTAGATTGTATTTTGCCGTTGCAAAGTACAGCAGCAGCAGTGTCGTCACAAGAGGATTCTATTCCTAGAATATAGATATCTTCAGCCATTTGCGGTTTATTGGGCATAAAATTTGTTAATAGGATACAAAGTTAAAACATAAAAGCATATCAAAAAATTCTGGAAAATATTAACTAGAACATTGGTAGGATTGCTTTTGTTGTTTATCCTGCTACTTATTGTTTTTTCTATCCCTGCCGTACAGACTTCCTTGGCCGAAAAACTTACCAAAACCTTAAGGGAAAACAACGATGTGAATATAGAAATTGGCCGCGTATCCTTAAGTTACTTTGGAGATGTGAAGATCAATGAGATTTTTATTGAAGACCATCACCAGGACACTTTAATTTACACCAAAGAGCTAAGAACCTCTATTTTAAGTCTGGGAAATATTATCAATAACTCTCCCAATCTTGGGAAAACTACCTTACAGCAATTTAAAATGCGTATGCATCGCTACGAAGGGGAAGATTTAGATAATATGGGCGTTTTTATAAGTAAATTAAGCTCAGATTCCACTGCCAGCACTAAGCCTTTTACTTTAAGTGTTTCCAATCTCCAGGTTTTAGATGGGAAATACAGCTTTATCGATGAAAACAATAAATATCCCGAAATTATCAAATTTGACGAATTAGGGATTAATGCGGATGATTTTATCGTGGAAGGACCAGAGATAAGAGCAGCTATTAAGTTGATTAGGGCCCATGATAAGCGGGGAATGCAAATTAACCGTTTAAGCACAGATTTTCTTTATAACCCTACCGATATGCGGTTGGATAGTCTGGAGATTATTACAAATAATTCAGAAATTTTTGCTGATATTCATTTAAACTACCAGGAAGGTGATTTTGGCGATTTCTTCAATAAGGTAAAAATTAATGCTGCATTTAAAGAATCACAGATTTCTTCTACAGATCTGGGGGTGTTTTATGATGCCTTCGGAAAAGATGAAAAACTCAATTTAAGTACTGAATTAAGTGGAACTTTAAATGATCTTCAATTAAACGATGTTCAGCTTTTTGGTCTGGATCGCAGTGCTCTTTATGGGGACCTTAAGCTTAAAGGCGCGTTTACCGGGGAACCTCAGGATTTTCAGTTAAGCGGTACATTACGTAATTTTTCATCCAACTATTATGATCTTGTGAACTTCTTACCGGGAATTTTACAGGGTAAACTTCCGCAGCAATTAAGCACCTTTGGCAGCGTTAGGGTGATAGGAAATACCACGATCACCAGTTCTTCTGTGGCTATGAATGTAGATATTAATTCACAGCTTGGAAGTGCCAAGGCGGCCCTTACCTTCAGTAATTTAAATGATGGCGATAATGCCGGGTACTCAGGGAACCTAAAGGTTAAGGATTTTAATATTGGCCGCCTGATCGAAAATAAACAGGTGGGCAAAACTTCTTTCAATTTAGACATTAAAGGAACCGGTTTTACCGCTGAAAATCTAAATACGCAATTAAGGGGGCAGATTTCAAAACTGGGCTTTAAAGGATATAAATACACCAATATCCGCGTGATTGGTAACATGCGAGCTCCTGTTTTTAATGGGAATCTGGCCATTAACGATCCCAGCCTTAGAATGGAGTTTAATGGTTTGGCCGATCTTTCTACCGAAATTAATAATTATGACTTTGAAGCTTCTGTAGGCTATGCTGATCTTTATAAAATGAATATCATTAATCGTGATACCATCTCTATTTTTAAGGGGGATGTGATTATGAATATGGAAGGTACCAGTATCGATGATGCGGTAGGAGAGATTTTATTATTGAATACGTCTTACGAAAATCCAATGGATTTATATCGATTTGATGATTTTAGCATAAAATCGAGCTTTACCGGTGATGTACGGACTATTGAAGTGAAAAGTCCCGATGTGATTAGCGGTCAAATGAAGGGGAGGTTTAAGCTGTCTGAATTACAGGCGCTATTTCAAAATTCCATAGGTTCTATTTATACTAATTATGAGCCAAATGTGATTACCAATAATCAATACATGGAATTTGATTTTGATATTTATAATAAGATCGTCGAAGTCTTTTATCCGGATCTAACGCTATCCCCAAATACCTTTTTAAGAGGCCGTGTTGAATCTGATGAATCTGAATTTAAACTGAATTTCAGATCGCCAAGGATCGATTTGTTTAATAATATGTTCCAGGAAGTAAATCTTCAGGTAGACAACACCAATCCAATCTACAATACTTATTTTGAGGCCGATAGTGTAGCCACCGGGACATATAACTTTTCAGAGTTCAGTTTTATCAACGTAACTCAAAGGGACACTTTATTTATCCGATCTGAATTTAAAGGTGGCAAATTCGATCGTGATGTTTTTAACCTGAATTTATTTCATACCATTAATAAAGAAAACCAGTCGGTTGTAGGGATTCAGCGCAGTGACCTTACTTTTAAAAATAATACCTGGTATATTAATCAGGACCGAAATAAAAACAACAAATTCGTTTTCGAAAATAGTTTTAGGGATATTACCATCGACTCGCTGGTGATGAATCACGGGAATGAAGAAATTAGGTTAAGTGGCGCGGTTAGAGACTCGACTTATAAAAATCTTCAAATGGAATTTAGTAATGTAGATCTTTATAAAGTCACCCCTGAAATTGATAGTTTGGATATAGAAGGGCGATTGAACGGAAAATTAGATGTATTACAGGAAAAAGGGGCTTATTACCCTAACACTTCCATGGTAATTGATTCTTTGGCGATTAACAACATTCTTTTGGGCAATATGCAATTAGATGTTTCAGGGAATGAAAATTTAACCAACTATACGGTTAATGCAAGTCTTCTAAAGGATGAAATAGAATCATTATCGGCTACTGGAGATATTAATGTTAAAGGCGGGCAACCTACGATTGATTTAGATATCGATCTTCAAAAACTTAATATGGCTGCTTTTAGCCCGCTGGGTGGGGATGTGTTAAGTAATATTAGAGGTTTTGCATCGGGATCGGCTACGGTGACTGGAAATTATAAAAATCCCGATTTTGGCGGTAGTCTAATCCTGAACAATGCCGGTTTAAGTATCCCTTATCTAAATGTAGATATAGATTTCCTAAATCAGGCTCAGATCAATCTTACCCAGCAAAGATTTGTCTTTGATAATATTGATATTCAGGATACAAAATATAAAACCAGGGGCGTCCTGGATGGAACGATTTCACATAAAAACTTTTCAGAATGGTTTTTAGATTTGGGAATTACTACAGATCGATTACTGGTACTGGATACGGAAGCTGAGGAGGATGCCCTTTATTACGGGACTGCTTTCATTAGCGGAGATGCCGGTATTAAAGGACCTACAGACCAGTTGAAGATTGAAGTTAATGCCACTACAGAGGAAGGTACCATTTTCAAAATTCCGCTTAGTGATGAAGAATCGGTGGGCGATAATTCTTATATCCATTTTTTAACACCGGAAGAAAAAGCAGCTCGTGCGGCTGGACAGGAAATAGAAATTCCTGAGGTAAAAGGTATAGAGTTGGTTTTTGATTTAGATGTGACCAGAGATGCAGAAGTAGAGGTAGTGATCGATCAAACCAGTGGAAGTACCTTAAGAGGGCGTGGTGCAGGAAACCTGTTATTGGAAATAAATACCAATGGTAAGTTTAATATGTGGGGAGACTTTATTGTTTATGAAGGGGTTTATAATTTTAAATATGCGGGACTGGTTCAAAAAGTATTTAATGTAAAATCTGGAGGGAGCATTAACTGGGATGGAAATCCGCTACGGGCGCAATTAGATGTTAGCGCTATATATTCTTTAAATGCCAATCCAGCTGTTTTACTTGAAAATCCATCGATTAACCGTAAAATCCCGGTTGATGTGGTGATCAATTTACAGGGACAGGTTATTCAGCCAGAGATCAACTTCGATATTCAGTTTCCCACCGCCAGCTCGGTGGTACGATCGGAGTTAGAATATCGTATGGATGACAGGGCAAGTAGAGAGCTTCAGGCGTTATTCCTGGTTACCCAGAATGCATTTTATAGTGAATTTGGTTTAAGACAAACAGCAATTACAGGAACATTAGCAGAACGAGCCTCAAGTATCGTTAATGATATTTTTGCCGATGAAGATGGTAAATTTCAGGTAGGGGTAAATTATGTACAGGGAGATCGTACACCAGATCAACAAACGGTAGATCGTTTTGGCTTGACCTTAAGCACTCAAATTAGTGAGCGTGTTTTAATTAATGGTCAGGTTGGTGTGCCTATAGGGGGCACTACAGAATCTGTAATTGTAGGGGATTTAGAGATTGATTTTCTCTTAAACGAAGATGGTTCCTTAAGAGCTACGGTGTTTAACCGAGAGAATAATATTCAGTTTATAGGAGAGCAAATAGGATTTACCCAGGGTGTAGGGCTTTCTTATTCGGTAGATTTTGATACGTTTAAAGAACTAATCCGAAAAATAACCAATAAAGAATTACAGTCTGCAAATGTGCAAAAGCCTAAAGAAGAGAAAATAGAGTCAAAAAAATCTTTAGCTCCCGATTATATTAATTTCCCGAAAGAAGACGGGGAACAATAATGTGGTAAAAAATGAACAATTATTCCTAATTTAATCGTGGTTTAGCTTACTATTTTCAGCTATACTTTGTAATTTTACGCTTCAAATACTGAACATCTATGAGTAAGAAAATTAAACGAATTGGAGTGATTACTTCCGGGGGAGATGCCCCGGGTATGAATGCTGCTATTCGAGCTGTTGTTAGGGCGTGTTCCTATTACCACGTAAGCTGTTATGGATTTTATAATGGATATAACGGACTTATAAACGGAAATTTTGAAGAACTTGATGCTCGTAGTGTACGAAATATAATTAATCTGGGAGGTACTTTTCTTAAGAGTGCACGCTCTAAAGAATTTAGAACGAAAGAAGGACGGGAGAAGGCTTATAAGGTGCTAAAAAAAGAGCAAGTAGACGGCCTGGTCCTTATTGGAGGTGATGGAACCTTTACAGGGGGGCAGATTTTTAGTCGCGAGTATGATATTCCTGTTATTGGAGTTCCCGGAACTATAGATAATGATATCTACGGAACTTCGCATACCATTGGTTACGATACCGCTTTAAATACTGTAGTAGAAGCTATCGATAAAATTAGGGACACAGCGAGCTCTCATGATCGTTTATTCTTTATCGAAGTTATGGGCCGCGACGCAGGTTTTATCGCATTAAATACTGGTATTGGTGCAGGAGCGGAAGAAATTTTAATTCCTGAAGAAAACTTAGGTTTAGATCGATTGTTAGACTCTTTGGAAAAGAGTAGAAGATCGGGGAAAAATTCTAGTATTGTAATAGTTTCTGAAGGAGATAAAATTGGAAAAAACGTATTTCAACTAGCAGATTATGTAAAAGAAAACCTGCCTTATTATGATGCAAAAGTAACGGTTTTAGGACATATTCAGCGTGGAGGAATACCTTCTTGTTTTGACCGTGTTCTGGCAAGCAGAATGTCTGTAAAAGCAGTAGAGCTTTTATTGGATGGGCAGAAAAACGTAATGGTGGGCTTAAAAGATGATGATATCATTACCTGTCCTTTAGACGATGTAATTCACGAAAAACCAAAAATCAATAAAGATTTACTTAGAATCTCAGAAATTCTTTCTACTTAATGAAGACAATAGCAATTATCGCCCACAATGGAAAGAAGGCTGAAATGGTACAATTTCTTAATGAATATCGTAACGTTTTAGAATCCAAAGAAATACGGCTAATCTCTACCGGTACAACTGGTAGTAAAGCTGAAACCGCAGGTTTTGAAGTTGAAAAACTATTGTCTGGACCACTTGGAGGAGATGCCCAGATTGCAAGTCGGCTTGCAGAAGGAAAAGTGGATATGGTTATATTTTTTAGAGATCCAATGGATAAACATCCACATGAACCAGACATTTTTATGTTAATGAGACTGTGCGATGTCCATAATATTCCTTTGGCAACAAACCCGGCTACGGCAAAACTTTTAATTGAAGCTGTGTAACAAAGTTAAAAAGCTGGTTATGTCCCAGTCTATTTCGGGATTTTAATTCAAAACAAAGGAAAATAAAGTTAATCTGAATTAACATCAAAATAGTTTAAAACATCATTCCAGTTTTTAGCTCTTGAATGATTTTTGATTTTGATATTATGAAAAGCTTCAAATAACAATGTTTCTCCTTTAAAGGGATCTAAATTTTTAGGATGATCATCAATCATATAATCGGTATTGATGATATGCTTACTTCCGCATAAAATTATATTGCGCCAGTCTATAAATGGAAAATGTTTTTTAAGCCAGTTCCTTTTTTCAATTAAACTGTTTGGAAATTCCATCGCGGCCGATACTACGTAAACATCATATGTTTGTTGTAATTTTTTAACCGCTTCAACTGCGCCTTCCATCACCGGTACGCTTTCAAAAAAACCTGGGGTATTCGCGTATTTTTTTATGATCCCTTTTACCGGAAAAGCCTTAGATTCAGATTTACCTTTTAAATCTTCGTGAGTTAAAGATGTTAAATATTCTTTATTAAACCAGCTAAGAAAATGTGCTTCTACATCAGCCATAACGCCATCCATATCGATGGCAATGGAGTCTTTTTTCATTTAAAATTTTTTAGTAATGTACGAAAGCTAAAATCTTCCTACAACACCTATTGTACCTGCACCCATCTGTAGATGCCAACTTATTTTTGTTTGTTCCCTTAATTCTGGATTATTTCGCATCAAGGTTTGCTGATCAAGGTATTTATCAACAGAATCGACCACTGCAATGGTAAGTGCCATGCTTAGGGCCACATCGGTTAACCAGTGGGCACCACGCCATAATCTGGAAACAGGAGAAACAATACCTCCCAGATATAAGCCAGCTTTTACCCAGGGATTTTCAAACTGTTTACTTAAAGCATAAAAAGTAGTAAACGATAAAATTGTATGCCCGGAAGGAAAAGAATGATAAGTTCCCTCTTTGGAAAATGGTTTAAAAGATAGTCGGCTCCTGCCATCACCTGGCCGTGCTCTTCCAGCGATATTTTTAGAAACGGTTTGTATTAATCCTGCAGCACTGGCTGCTGAAATCATCAATATTCCTGTTCGTCTAATTTTTGGATTTTTTGTGAGAAGTCCGGTTAGATAAATCGCTCCGGTTACACCGTAATTGTTTTGGGGACTACCAAAGTACCAACCAAATTCCTGTATTACTCCGGGTACATGTTCTTCCTGCCGACTAAAAAAACGATAGGCTTCTTCATCCATTAAATTTAAACCAGTAGCACCAATAGCAACACCCAAAAACAATCCTATATCGTCATCCTGCCATTGGAAAGGTCTTGAATAAGTATATTTTAAGCCGCCATACATCAGTTTGGCGTCACCTTTTAAGGTTTCCCAGGTGCTCGCCTCAGGATTATTAAATTCAGTATTAAAAACAGGATCTCCTTCCTGCGCTTGTATGGTAATAGTAGTTAAAATAAATGGTAAGCTGCAAACAACAAACTTTGAGATAAAGTTTTTCAACTTCATGCGTTTAAATTTTTATGCAAAGAAATAGGTTTTGCCTAAAATAAACTTAGGATTAACTAAAAATTTACACTGAAAAATTTACTTTATTACCGCCGTATTCGAATATTGACAGAGGTAAATCGATTAAATTCCTTATACTGTTCTCTTTAAATTGAGAAAAATTATTAGCTTGCTAAGCAAATGAAGAATTAAATGACAAATTACAACGCGAAGGAAAATCGATATGACAAAATGAAATATCGCCGCTGTGGTAAAAGCGGGATTAACCTACCCATGATCTCGTTGGGGTTATGGCATAACTTTGGGGATGTAGACGATTTTGAAAAATCGAGGGCTATTTTAAGAACAGCCTTTGATAACGGAATTACCCATTTTGATCTGGCAAATAATTACGGACCTCCATATGGGACTGCTGAAAAAAACTTCGGGAAAATTTTTGCCGAAGATTTTAAAAAATACAGGGATGAGCTTATCATTTCGTCTAAAGCGGGCTATGATATGTGGCCTGGCCCTTATGGTAATTTTGGTTCCAGGAAATATTTAATAGCAAGTTTAGATCAGTCCCTGCAACGAATGGGATTGGATTATGTAGATGTTTTTTATCATCATCGTCCGGATCCCGATACGCCTTTAGAAGAAACAATGGGTGCTTTAGATCAAATTGTGCGCAGCGGTAAAGCCTTATATGTTGGGGTATCTAATTATCCTGCCGAAAGAACAGCTAAAGCTGCAGCTATTTTAAAAGAAATGGGAACTCCGTTTCTTATTCATCAGCCACGTTATAATATGATGGATCGTTGGGTGGAAAAAGACGGACTTTTAGATACGCTTGAACAAATTGGTGTTGGAAGCATTGTTTTTTCTCCATTGCAGCAGGGGATCTTAACCGATAAATACCTTGATGGTATACCTGAAAATTCGCGAGCAGCATTAGATAGCGGACATCTACAGAAAAATCAAATTACCCCTGAAGTAGTGAAGCAGGTACAGGAGTTAAACAAAATTGCCAGGGACCGGAATCAAAGTTTAGCACAAATGGCGGTAGCCTGGTTGTTAAAGGACGAAAGAGTGACTTCGGTTTTGGTAGGCGTAAGTAAAGTGAAACAACTGGAAGATAATATAGCGGCTTTAGAGCATCTGGAATTTTCTTCGGCAGAATTAGAAAAGATCGAAAGTATACTTCGAAAATAAATAAGATTAAAAACCTCGAATACCCATTCGAGGTTTTTTATTTAATTTTCAATTATCTCAAACTGATTTTTTAGTTGAAGAATGGTTTTAATAAGCTACAAGAGATTTTTAAAAAGAGGTTTGAGAATAGCGAAAATCGGCTTTAAGTAATCACTAAATTTAGGAATCACTTAGAGCCGATATATAAAAATGATTTTTTTAATCGCCGGTGCGATGATTAGTCGATCACCGCAATCGCACTAATCTCTACATTCACAAATTTTGGAAGATTAGCAACTTCAACTGTCTCTCTTGCTGGAGCAGTGTCTGCCCGAAAGTAAGTTCCGTAGATCTCATTGATCTTTCCAAAATTATTCATATCACTTATAAAAATCGATGTTTTTATCACGTTTTCAAAAGTGCAATTAGCTTCGGCAAGTATGGCTTTTAAATTTTCCATAACAAGTTTGGTTTCAGTTTCCAAATCGCCGGTTTCTAATTCGCCGGTAGACGGATTGATAGCAATTTGACCCGAAATAAATACCATATTTCCGGTTTTTACCGCCTGATTATAGGGTCCAATAGGAGCAGGGGCTTTATCGGTTTTAATTACTTCTTTTTTCATGATAAAATGTATTTGGTTTAGTTTCTTCCTATGGCTCTTGTTGGTTGTCTACGTTTGTCATATTTAATATCACTAAGCATAGAAGCTTTTATACCAATAAAGAAATTCCATGATCTACGTGCACTAAATGGTACCCAGCTAAAACTCATTCGCCAACTATCTAAATCTCTCTGAAACCTAAATTGCGTATAGGTAAAGCCGCGCTCCCTGATATCGAATCCTGAAGAAGCTCCAACGGCCCATTTTGGAGATAATTCAACATCTCCTGAAAACATAATGGAATGCGAAGTGATTTCGCTTTGCCTTCTTTGGTTGCTGTAGGTCATGGTATAAGACAGCCGTATGTCCCAGGGTATTTTGTAGTTATACCATTCCTTATTTTTTTTATCCTCCTTACCTTCAAAAGGATCTTCATCCTCATAAAGATTGCCATCTAAGTCGGTGTTTTTTCCGAAAAGATCATCTTTACGTCCACCATTTCGGTACGATTCATTTTCAATTTCATCTTCATTTTCATTATCCTTATCCGAAAAATCCTTGCTGGAAAATGAATATCCAAAACTCACGTTCGCATTTGTAAGTCTAAATAAACTACCTCCATTAGCGATATTTAGTTTATCGATACGCTGGTTACTGTTATTAAGAGCATAAGGATCCAGGTTACCGGTAAAATTGATATCCAGTTTGTTTTGAACAATTGGGATACCACCACGAACCGAAATAGGGGCCAGCTTAACCGAATCGGCTGCGAGATTATAAGAGGTACTTAAGCTAAAATTGTTTAATAGTTTAATTTTTTTCGGCTCGGTAGCGGTACTGTCTTTATCCCTTACTTTAGCCTCTAAAGTGTTGCTTATACTTAAACCTATAGAGCTGGAATAATTTTGATTTGGTGCGCCATATAGCGTTCCTGTAAAGCGCGAATATTCTACTAGTTCAGTAACACCGTCTGTTAAGGAAGTACGCTCGTAGGTATCGTAATACTGATCGAATGCGGGATTAATTCCATAACTTATGGAAGGTCGCATTACATGCCGAATAGCCTGTATTTTACTGTCTTTGCTAAAATCTTTACGACCGTATAGCGTAGTACCTATGCTTATATTAAAGTTGTAAGTACGGTAAGCATCAAAACCACTTATAGTGTCTGTGACAACCGCATTAGTCGCCTGATCAAAAGATTTTTCATAGGTTTTAAATACCCAGTTTTCTTCAAAATTAGTACTTGCGCTTACGCTGAAATATTTCAGGATCTTAAAGTTTGTGGCAAGCGGGATGCTATGCTGTGCGCCCAGTATGGCATCTTGAAACATTTCGGGCTGAAAGAAAAGTTCATCTGTAGTTTTAAACCTGTTTTCTGCCCGCAGATTATACTGAAGGTTGATATTTTGAATGATCCCTCTCTTAGAACCTCCTGCTGGAGCAAATGGATAAATTCTGTCTACACTGGCCTGTAATGTAGGCAGCGTCATATTGATTTCGCCGGTGTTGGTATTCTGGCTATGGGTGGCGGTAAGACTAAAGTTTATGCCTGGAGTAGTCTCAAATGTTTTGCTATATGATACTGAAGAACTAAGCGTATTATTTAAAAAGTTTGCGGTGTTGCTCTGGTTTACAGATTGTTGATAGTAATTACTACTTCCCAGGTTTACTGAAGCCGAAAATCTTGAAGATGGGCTGGCCTTTGAATCCTGGCTATGGGACCATCTAATATTGTATACCGAACTTTCTGAAAAATCAGGAAAACCCCTTTCGCTGTTATATTGCCTTTCGTATCTAAAGCTAAAATTTCCTCTAAATTTATATCTTTTGGTATAACTGGATTCTAAACGCATGGCATAACTACCATTAGTGTAATAATCCCCCACAGCCAAAAGATCTGCATAATCGCTTAATGCAAAATAATATCCACCGTTTTGTAAAAAATAACCCTGTTGGCTATCCCCAAAAGACGGTATGATAAAACCGGAAGTACGTTCCTCAGTAAGCGGAAAATATCCAAAAGGCAAACCAAGAGGTGTAGGAATATCTGCGATATACATATTTACCAGTCCGGAGACAATCTTCTTATCCGGAACAAATTTAATCTTCCTGGCATAAAAGTAATATTCAGGATCATCTACATTTTCTGAAGTTGTAAAGCGTACATTCTTCATAAAATAAACCGAGTCGTTTTCCCGCTTCGTTACCTGTCCCTTCACATTAAAAGAAGCTTCCTGTGTCCTGGAGTTATATACCAGTGCTCGTTCTGTATCAAAATTAAAGCGGATAGAATCGGGTTCTACTGTTTTACCACCTTGTGTAAAAACGGGAGTTTGGGTATACGTGCCGGTAGAATCGGTGATACCATAAGCATAGACTTCATTTCTTTCATTGTCGATTATTATATAACCGGCATCAATGGTCATATCCTGATAAATAACCTGAGCTTCGTTATAAAGGTACATTTTTTTCTCACGATTGCTAAGACGCATATAATCTGTTGCCTTATAGTTAACAACATCGGTAATCATGCGATTTTGGCGGGGCTGCTTTAAAGTATCTCTTTCAAAAAGGCCAAGAATACTATCCTGGATTCTAACCATCTCTGCCAATGGCAAATTACTCACCATTACGAGTGAATCTTTTTTAAGATCTATTCTAATACTTTGATTTTGTTCTAGTTCCTGAGCCTGTAAAAACATACCAGAGAACAATAGAAAAATACAGCAAAAAAGTATATTAGGTATATTTGTTCGCAATGCTTTAAGTACTATTTTTGTAAAGAATGGCTTACTTTTTGAGTTTCCAAAATTACATATATTTTTTTAGCTAACTTTTGTGATTGCGCGAAAATAGTAATTAAAATATTCACCCAAGAATTAGCGTTACTTATTTATGAGAACGAATGTACTTTATCTTTTAGTATTATCTTTTTTTTTAGTTTTTAATCAGCAACTTTTTGCTGCAGAAAAACCTGTGCCTACAGATCCATTTGTAGTTGTATTAGACGCGGGGCATGGCGGTAAGGATCCCGGGAATGTTGGAAACGGATACCGGGAAAAAGACATTGCCTTAAGTATAGTTTTAAAAGTAGGAAAAGAACTGGAGCGTAGAGGTATAAAAGTAGTCTATACCAGAAATACAGATGTTTTTATTCCTTTAATGGAACGTGGCCAGATCGCAAATGATGCCGAAGCCGATTTGTTTGTATCTGTACATTGTAATTCGCACAGTTCTCAGGCTTCAGGGACCGAAACTTTTGTATTGGGTCTTAATAGAAATGAAACCAATTTTGAGGTTGCCAAACGGGAAAATTCGGTAATCTATATGGAAGAGGATTATAAAGTAACTTATAATGGTTTTGATCCTAATTCTCCCGAATCTTTTATAGGGATGACTTTAATGCAGGAGGAATATCTTAACCAGAGTATTCTTTTAGCCGATTTGATTCAGAAAAAATTTACTAACGATCTTCAGCGTAAAAACAGAGGGGTAAAAGAAGGTGCCCTAATTGTATTGCACCAAACGTATATGCCCAGCGTTTTGGTTGAAGTTGGTTTCTTAACCAATGATAGTGAAGGAGCGTTTTTAAATAGTGTTGCCGGACAAAATAAAATGGCAAATGCTATTGTAGATGGAATTTTAGGTTATGGTAACCAAATTAATTTATCTGCGATAGAAAGTATAAACCAGTCTCATCCAAAAGTACCAAAATCGGCTTCAGGCGTAAGTATAGACGGTAAACCAGCAGATTATTACGAAGGAATAATATTTAGTGTTCAGCTCGCGGCAGGCGCTAAAAAACTAGAAACGAAATCCTATAATTTTAAGGGACTTAATGACGTTTTTAGAAAAAAAGAGGGAAAACTCTATAAATATTATCTTGGTGAGACTTCCAGTTATTTGGATATTCAGAAAGTTCATCAAAAAGCAATAAATAAGGGCTACCGCAATAGTTATATCGTAGCCTTTAAAAATGGAGAGAAGATTACAGTTAATGAGGCGTTAAAAACTAATCTCAATTAGAGGACTTTCCTATATTTATCCCTAAATTTGTTTGCATAAATAAAATTACTAGCTTTTGAAAATTTCTAATGAGGTTAAAACCGCTATCCTTGCTATAGTCGCTATTGTACTATTAATTTTTGGATATAGCTTTCTAAAAGGTAAGAACTTACTTGATTCCAGTCGAACATTTTACGCTGTTTACGACGAGGTTGAAGGATTATCACCATCATCTGCGGTTACCATAAATGGGTTAAAAGTAGGCCAGGTTACAGATATTAATTTCCTAAATAAACAAGGACAACTATTAGTGACGTTTACGGTGGAAAAAGATTTCAATTTTTCTAAAAACAGTACGGCCCAGGTTTATGGGGGAGGAATTATTGGTGGAAAATCTTTAGCCATTGTACCGGAATATGAATCGGAGAGTATAGCAAAATCGGGAGATACCCTTCAGAGTAATGTTGAAGAAGGCATTATGGAACTGGTGAATGAAAGACTTACGCCACTTCAGCAGAAATTAGAGCGTACCGTAGTAAGTGCAGATTCCCTGTTAACGTCGATCAATGATCTTTTAAATGATAGTACGACCTATAATATCAATAATACATTTAAAAACCTAAATCAAACCATGCGCTCTTTAAAGAGTACAAGTGGAGCTTTAGAAGGTATAGTACAGGGAAATGCTGAAAATTTAAATCAGACTTTTGATAACCTTAATACCATGTCTGGTAACTTTAAAACAGTTTCAGATTCTTTAAAAGCTATAAATCTTGGTCAAATTACTGATGATTTAGAAACTGTAGTAGCCGACTTTAGAGGAATTGCGGATAATTTGAATAATGGTGAAGGAACAGCAGGAAAGCTGCTTAATGATGATAAAGTGTACAATAATTTAGATCGCGCTACCAAACAACTGGAAGAATTACTTCAGGATATAAAACTAAACCCAAAACGTTATGTTCATTTTTCTGTTTTTGGGAAAAATCCCGGGCCTTACGACGAGCCTAAGGATTCTTTAAAATAACCGCGGTATGCAAATCGTAGCACAGATTTTATTTTTAATAGCTTTGGTCTTTGGTATAGCCTTTTTTGTAAGGAATATTAAAAGAATGCTCAGAAATATAAAACTGGGCAAGACCATCGACCGGTCAGATCACTCTTCAGAGCGTTGGTCCAAAACTTTAAGGATTGCTTTTGGACAGAGCAAAATGGTTAAAAAACCAGTTTCCGGTTTTTTACATGTAATTGTTTATCTGGGCTTTATTATAATCAATATAGAAGTTTTAGAGATTATTATTGATGGTCTTTTTGGTACTCACCGTATACTTTCTTTTATGGGAAGTTTCTATAACGTTCTCATAGGGATTTTTGAGGTTTTAGCATTGCTCGTACTTGTAGGGGTGATTATTTTCTGGATTCGAAGAAACGTTCTTAATATTTATCGGTTTTTGAGTAGGGAACTAAAAGGCTGGCCTAAAAACGATGCTAATTACATTCTTTATTTTGAAATGGTGCTGATGAGCCTTTTTTTGATCATGAATGCGACTGATTATCAGCTTCAGATAAGTGGAGCGGCCCATTACGCGCATGAAGGCGGAATTATTGGAGGTTTTCCTATAAGTCAGTTTATTGCTCCATTGTTCGAAAGTTTATCCAACAGTACTTTAATTATTATTGAAAGAGCCGCTTGGTGGTTACATATACTGGGAATTTTATTTTTTCTGAATTACTTATATTATTCAAAACACCTTCATATTCTTTTAGCCTTTCCTAATGTGTATTTCTCTAAACTAAAACCAAAAGGAGAAATGGATAATCTGGAAGCTGTTAAAAAAGAAGTTGCTCTGATGATGGATCCCAATGCAGATCCTTTTGCGGCGCCTGCGGAAGGTGAGGAAGAAGGGGAACCGGAGAAATTCGGAGCTTCAGATGTAATGGATCTAAATCAGGTACAACTACTAAATTCGTATACCTGTACCGAGTGTGGGCGCTGTACCGCAGAATGTCCTGCTAATCAAACCGGTAAAAAATTGTCTCCACGAAAGATCATGATGGATACCAGAGACCGTTTGGAAGAAGTTGGAAAGAATATTAATAAAAACGGCAAGTTTGAAGATGATGGCAAGCAATTGCTGGATGACTATATATTAAGGGAAGAGCTTTGGGCATGTACAACATGTAATGCCTGTGTAGAAGCCTGCCCGGTAGGTATCGATCCGCTTTCTATTATTTTAGATATGCGAAGATACCTGGTAATGGAGCAAAGTGCCGCTCCTAACGAGTTAGCTACATCGTTAACCAATATTGAAAACAATGGCGCTCCCTGGCCTTATAATCAAATGGATCGATTAAATTGGGCTAAAGAAAATTAATTGAAATTATAGAATTTTAGGACTATGGCAGAAGCGATTAAAGTGCCAACCATGGCAGAATATATGGCTGAAGGTAAAAAACCTGAAGTACTGTTTTGGGTTGGCTGTGCAGGAAGTTTTGACGATCGTGCCAAAAAAATAACTAAAGCCTTTGTAAAACTTTTGTACGAGGCAGGGGTTGATTTTGCAGTATTAGGAACAGAAGAAAGCTGTACCGGTGATCCTGCAAAACGTGCCGGGAACGAGTTTTTATTCCAGATGCAGGCAGCGACGAATATCGAGGTTTTAAATGGCTATGAGATTGAAAAAGTAGTTACCGCATGCCCTCACTGCTTTAATACCATTAAAAACGAATATCCTTCCCTAGGTGGCAATTACCAGGTAATGCACCATACGCAATTCCTTAAATCCTTGCTTAACGAAGGGCGATTAAAGGTTGAAGGCGGTAAATTTAAAGGGAAACGTATTACTTTTCATGATCCCTGTTATTTAGGAAGGGCGAATGGAGAGTATGAAGCTCCTCGTGATCTTCTTAAAAAACTGGAAGTTGAACTCATCGAAATGCGTAAGTGCAAAAGCAACGGATTATGTTGTGGTGCAGGGGGTGCACAAATGTTTAAAGAGCCGGAACCTGGCGATAAAGACGTTAATGTTGCCCGAACCGAGCAGGCGATGGCAACAAAGCCTGAAGTAATCGCTGCAGGTTGTCCTTTTTGCAACACGATGATGACAGATGGAGTTAAAAGTAAAGAAAAAGAAGACAGTGTATCGGTTATGGATGTTGCCGAAATGATTGCAACCGCCAAAGACCTGTAATTGAAATACTTAAAAATAAATTCCTTTAAAGCTATTTTTTTTTTTGAAATCTGGCAGCTTTTTTGCGACTATTTTTAAAAGATTTAGCTAAAAAAATAAAATCACCACCACATTATGTTAGTACCCTTTGAGTCCTTACCTGAAGATTCCCGTGTTTGGATTTATCAGTCCAATCGCTCTTTTACCGATGAAGAGCTAGTGGAGATCAAACAAAAATTAGATGAATTTTTAACGCAATGGACGGTACACGGTTCCAACCTTAAGGCCGGTTACGATATTAAATATAAACGATTTATTACCATTGCTTTGGATCAGGAAGTTAATGCAGCTTCAGGATGTTCAATTGATGCTTCAGTTAGATTTATTCAAAGTCTTGAGCAACAATATAATGTTGATTTATTAGACAAGATGAACGTGTCTTTTAAACAGGGTGAATTTGTGGCCTACAAAACACTAACCGACTTTAGGAAAATGGCAAAAAATAAGTCGGTTTCCCCTAATACCATTGTCTTTAATAATCTCGTAAATAATAAAGCTGAGTATCTTTCAGATTGGGAAGTTCCTGCATCAGATAGTTGGCATAAGCGATTTATGAGCTAATGATGTTAAGAACCATTTTCAGGTTATTCTTACCAACATTTTTATTTCTCTTTGTTTTTAGAGTATCTGCGCAAAACGGAAGCACTCCTGATCCGTTATTGACTAAAGATAGTTTAGCACAAAAAAGATGGGTAGAAAGTGTCTATTCCGGTTTTTCTCTTGAAGAAAAATTAGGGCAATTATTTATGGTAGATGTTTTTTCGAATGGAAGTGAAGCCGGTATTCAAAAAGTAAGGGATCTCATTAAGCAAAATCATATTGGTGGAGTGATTTTCTCGAAAGGAGGCCCTGGTAGAGAGGCCAGGATAACTAATGAATTTCAGGAATTAAGTAAAACGCCTCTCCTGGTAGGTATGGATGCTGAATGGGGACTGGCCATGCGCCTGGATTCCACTTTTGCCCTTCCCTGGAATATGACTTTAGGCGCTATTCAGAATAATAAATTAATTGAAGAAGCCGGTGCAGCCATTTCCAGGCACACCAAAAGACTTGGTATTCATATTAATTTTGCTCCGGTAGTCGATATTAATACCAATCCGCTTAACCCCATCATCGGCAATCGTTCCTTTGGGGAAAACAAAATAAACGTTACAGAAAAAGCGCTGGCATTTATGCGCGGGATGCATCGAGAAGGTATATTATCGAGCGCAAAACATTTTCCAGGTCACGGTGATACCGATCAGGATTCCCATAAAACCTTACCATCGGTAAATTTTCCCAAAGAACGCATTGAAGGGATAGAATTATATCCTTATCGAGAGTTGATTAAGGACAGTCTTAGCAGTGTGATGGTAGCCCATTTAAATGTGCCAGCATTGGGTACTCAGGAAGGAAGGCCTACTTCGCTTTCTAAAAAAGTAGTAACCGAAATGCTTCGCGAAAATCTACAATTTAAAGGTTTGATTTTTACCGATGCTTTGAATATGCGTGGTGCTTCCAACTATGATGAACCGGGAGAAATTGATTTAGCTGCTTTTAAGGCTGGCAACGATATTTTATTAATTTCTGAAAATGTTCCTAAATCTATAGAAAAACTGAAATCGGCTTATCTCTCAGGTGAAATAACCGAAGATCGTTTGGCGTATTCCGTAAAAAAAATCTTAAAGGCTAAATATAAAGCTGGCTTAAACCATTATAAGCCCATTGAAGAACATTTCCTTTATGAAGAACTCAATAGTGTTCGGGATGATGCTTTATATGAAAAATTAATGGAAAATGCCATGACTTTAATTAGAAATAATAAAGGAATGGTTCCTATTAAACACCTGAATAAGCAGCGAATAGCTTATGTTCAATTAGGAGATGACGACGGTACGGCTTTTCTTCAGCAATTAAAAAAATACACGAAAGTAGATCATATTTCTGCAGAAAAATTACCCGATCTTTTATACAAGCTTAAGGATTATAACTATGTAATTATTGGTTTCCATAAGAGTAATGAGAATCCGTGGAAATCATATCGATTTAGTAGTAAAGATTTGTTGTGGTTGCATGAAATTGCGAGAGAAAACAATACATTATTATCCGTTTTTACCAGTCCATATTCACTTTTAGATATTCGTAGTACAACCAATCTTCAAAGCATTTTAGTAGCCTATCAAAATAGTGAAGTTGCACAGCAAAAAGCAGCTCAGGTGATTTTTGGAGCTATTGAGGCAAAAGGAAAATTACCGGTAAGTACGGGAATTGAGTTTCCAGAAGGTACGGGATACGACACCAAAGCGATTGAGCGATTAAGTTACGGCGTTCCTGAAACGGTAGGAATGAATTCTTTTAAGTTGAAGAAAATCGATTCTATCGTTAATTATGCTATCGCCAAAAAAATGACTCCTGGCGCGCAGGTTTTAGTAGCTAGGAAAGGTAAGGTTATTTATAGTAAAAATTTCGGATTTTACACTTACGAGCATATCAAACCGGTATCGGACACTTCTGTTTATGATTTGGCATCATTAACTAAGATTTTAGCAACGCTTCCATTGGTTATGGAACAGGTGGAAAAAGGAATCATTGATTTCGATACGACCTTGGGCGAGATGATGCCTGTTTTTAGAGGTACCAATAAGGAAAACATAAGATTGCAGGATATGCTAATGCATTATGCGCGCTTAAAAGCATGGATTCCATTTTACGTACCAACGATAGATGCCGTAACCAAAAGACCGTCTACATTATATTATCATGAAACTGCAGACGATCGTTTTAATACTCAGGTAGCTGATCACATGTTTATAAGGGAAGACATGCAGGATACCATTGTCGATATTATTGCCAAAAGTGATTTAAACCGAAAACAGGAATATAAGTATAGTGATTTACCTTTTTATATCCTTAAATATTATTTAGAGGGCTATTATAAAACCAACCTTAACAATTTAACCCAAGACAGGTTTTATACCTCTTTAGGAGCTAATTACACTGGATATTTACCGCTTACGAGGTTTCCTTTGGATGAAATAATCCCTACCGAGAATGATAAATTATGGCGCGGCCAACTGGTACACGGCTATGTTCATGATCAGGGTGCGGCTATGCAGGGTGGTATTGGCGGTCATGCAGGGCTATTTAGTAATGCCAATGATGTTGCTAAAATTATGCAAACCTATTTACAGGGGGGATCCTACGGTGGTGAAAAGTATCTAAAACCTGGTACCATTGAAAAATTTAATACTTGTTATTATTGCAAAGAAAATGTAAGGCGTGGGGTAGGTTTCGACAAACCACAAATTAGAGGCGGTGGCCCTGCCTGCTCCTGTGTTTCAAAAAGTAGCTTTGGGCATAGTGGATTTACCGGAACATTTGCGTGGGCAGATCCCGAAGAAGAATTGGTTTATATATTTTTATCGAATAGGGTTTATCCCGATTCTACAAACAGAAAACTGATTTATGAAGATATTCGAACCAAAATTCAGCAGGTTATTTATGATGCTATCGATTATTAAGGAAAACTGCCCAAAATTGATTAAATTGAATCGGATATCACCGGTTTTAAAAACGCATTAATGAGAATAGCAATTGTTTGTTATCCCACCTTTGGTGGTAGTGGAGTAGTAGCTACAGAGCTTGGTTTAGCACTTTCCAGAAGAGGTCATGAAGTTCATTTTATAACTTACAAACAGCCGGTAAGACTCGATCAACTTTCCAGCAGTGTTAAATTTCATGAAGTTCATGTACCAAAATATCCACTTTTTCATTATCAGCCATACGAGCTTGCCTTAAGCAGTAAACTGGTAAATATGGTTAAATTACATGATATAGAAGTGCTACATGTGCACTATGCAATTCCGCATGCCTACGCTGGTTATATGGCTAAAAAGATGCTGGAAGAACAAGGGATAAATATTCCCATGGTAACTACGTTACATGGTACAGATATCACTTTGGTAGGAAATCATCCTTTTTATAAACCTGCAGTTACCTTTAGTATAAATGCAAGCGATATGGTAACCTCGGTTTCTGAAAGTTTAAAACAGGATACTCTGGATCTTTTTGAAATTAAAAAAGACATTAAGGTGATTCCCAATTTTATAGATGTATCTAAGTATCAGCAGAAAGCCTTTACGGATTGCCAACGTGAAATGATGGCCGAAGGTGATGAAAAAATTATTACACACATCAGCAATTTCAGGAAAGTAAAAAGGATACAGGATACGGTTAAGGTTTTCTATGAGATCCAGAAGAAAATAAAATCCCGATTAATGATGGTAGGGGAAGGACCAGAAAAAGAAAAAGCAGAAGCGCTGGCAGAAGAGCTTGGTATTCAGGATAAAGTAATGTTTTTAGGGCAAAGTCATGAAATTGATAAGATTCTCTGTTTTTCTGACTTATTTTTACTGACTTCAAAGAGAGAGAGTTTTGGACTGGCTGCATTGGAGGCGATGATCAACAGTGTACCGGTAATCTCTACAAATACCGGTGGATTACCCGAGGTAAATGAACAGGGCGTTTCGGGATATTTATGTGATGTAGGTGACATTAAAGAGATGGCTAAAAAAGCAATTTCAATTTTAAGTGATCATAACACGTTACGAACCTTTAAACAAAATGCTTATAAGGTGGCGGCGAGATTCGATATTAACCAAATTGTCCCGATGTACGAAGATTTATACACAGAACTTTTAGAAGAGAGTATAAAAAAAGTGGAAAATTAATTCCACTTTTTTCATATAAATATTCTTTAGATTTAAAACTGGTACCTTAATCCAATTGCAAAATCTGGTGAAAAATCATCGATAGCTTTATTATCGATAAAACTAATTTCTGGTCTTAAATCAAGAGAAAGTACCAACGGGATATCAAAATTATATTCAATTCCTACATCTCCAGCTAAAAATATAAAAGATTCATCATCATAAGGATCAGGACGATCATCGTCAATGCTTGCAAAACCAGCACCAGCACCGGCATACCAATTAAATCCACCTTCAATATTCCATACCCACTGGTATAAACCAACAAGCTTTACGATATCATAATGTTTGCTGTTTCTCCACCCTAAATCGAATTCTAAGCGATTATTATCATTTCCAACGGCTCTTTGGTACGAAATTTCAGGTCCAAAACCATCATTACCACCAATTCGTAGTCCTAAAGCATTATCAGCAATTTCCTGTGCATTTACATTTGTAAATAAAGCAGACCCTAAGGCAACCATTGCAATTACTAAAAACTTCTTCATATTTTGATTTTATTGATTTAAGGGCAAATTTAGTTTTTGAAGTTATTTTTAAAAGCTTCTTGTCGCCAATCTATTGTTAATTATCTTTAAAAATCTGTTAAGTTGTTTAACCTATTTTGCTTACTTTTAAAGGCTGTATGGAAAAGAATCTTCAGCAATTAGCAGCGCGTCTGGACGGACAGTTATTCGATGATAAATTATGGCGTTCTATTTATGCCACAGATGCATCGGTATATAGAGAATTACCTTTAGCAGTTTGTTACCCAAAAAGCAATAAGGACATCAAAGAACTTATTCTTTTTGCGAAAGAAAACAATACCTCATTAATACCAAGAACGGCCGGTACTTCGCTGGCGGGACAGTGCGTGGGTAAAGGTATCGTTGTAGATGTTTCTAAACATTTCACAAAGATATTAAGTGTAAATACCAAGAATAAAACGGTCACCTTGCAACCCGGCGTCATTAGAGACGATCTAAACCGAATGCTAAAGGAATACGGACTTTTTTTTGGACCTAATACCTCTACCTCTAATCGTTGTATGGTTGGTGGAATGGTAGGGAACAACAGTAGCGGGACTACTTCAATTAAATACGGTACAACCCGTGAAAAAACGGTCGCTTTAAAAACGATCCTTAGTGATGGTAGTGAGGCTGAGTTTAAGGCGGTCTCTAAACAAGAATTTCAGCAAAAGCTGAAATTAGATAATTTAGAGGGCAATATTTACAGAACTATTTTTGATATTCTTTCT
>Ga0098065_1000152_pt1 | contig 37531 bp, 29 predicted proteins | sample 25_taG_FD_75062 | JGI IMG/M metagenome (GOLD analysis project Ga0098065, IMG submission 75062) | Marine viral communities from Cariaco Basin, Caribbean Sea - 25_WHOI_OMZ | ecosystem: Environmental > Aquatic > Marine > Oceanic | place: Caribbean Sea: Cariaco Basin | collected 2014-11-08 | reverse complement strand
TTTACCCAATACCGGCTCACGCGCATCGATTACGTAGACTGCCATATCACTCGCCAGCACCTGACGAATCACTTTTGCTTCTTGTGAGTAATCATCAAAATTGCTGCTACTTACCCGCTCATCGCCACCTTTGGCAATATCATCGGCCAAAAATTGTTGAAGTCGCTCGATACCATCACGGCGACTGGCGGTATTGTCCTCAAGCCAGTCCATCAAGCCCGAGGCATCTTCTAATCCTGGGGTGTCATATAAGGCAACGAGCGCTTCACCCGTCTGACTGTCGCTAATAAGCGCGCGCTCAACGTGGCGGGTGGTAGCCGCTTCATTTTTGACTTCGCCAAAATACATATCGCGTAGCAAAGTGCGCAGGATGGAGGTTTTGCCGGTATTGGTATGGCCCACGACGGCTAATTTTAATGCTTCCCCCGTGGCGAGCGTCGTCCTTGGGGCTTCCTTTAAGATTTCTGACATGGTTTTATCGCCGTTAGCCTCAGCGACTGACTCAGTTTTTTCTAAACTTGTAGCAGGATTGTCTACCATCGTATTAGCCGAGACCTCTGCGGCCATTACCGCAGGCTCATTGCCATCAGCCTTGTCTAGCTTAAAGGCCTTATCGGCAAACAATCCTTGCGGCTTAGCTTGACCAGCGTCGATATTAGAGCCAGCATCAGTAGGGCTGTCAGTATTCTTAAAAGGAGTAGACATAGTTTTTATTTCTTGAGTAAAGTTATAAAAGAATTATAAAGTTTATAGAGTTATAAGTTTTTAGCGGCTTATACGACTTATTAGGCTGAGACCAAACCAATTTGCCGTTCGGCTAAGGCCGTCTGCCACTGTTGATAGCGATCTTTTTCCGCATTATTAATAGTGGTAGAGGCGGCGGCTGAAGGCTCATTGAGTAATTGTACAATCAAGCCTTGTTTCGCATGACTGGCAATTTTATCCAGCTTGCGCATAGTGCCACGGTCAGGCAGGGCGTGGGAATGGATACCTAGCAAGACTTGGACAGGGTTATTATCAAGATAACCAATCAGTCTATCCATATCATCGCGGTCATCTAAGATACCAAAATTATGCACTTGCTCACCGGCTGCTGCAAGATACCACGCGCCATCATCATACGGATACTCTAAAAGGGCGACGAGCTTTTGTCCTAGCGTCACTTTGGCCACTGGTGCTACGGGTTGCACGCGCTCAACGAAGTCATCAGCATCGACCACCTTGCGCTGCCAGAAGCTAATAATCTTTTGATAATAAGGCAGTTTTAAGTCTAGACGCATCTGTTTGCGATTAAACATTAACGCACAAAACGCCCAAGCTATGGCTCTTGGGACGATACCATACATGAGCAAACTACCAATCAGCAAGCCTGCCCACTGCCGCGCGATAGACAGTGGCATGGCCCCCTGTACAAAGCGACTCTGCGCGATAGCCTCAGCATCAGGCACACTAAAGCCAACCATACTGGGCAACCAGCCGAGCCAATGGGTCAAAGACATCAAGGTCACATCAGAGAGCAGGGTAGACTCCCAACTAAAACTATACTGGCGCACGATGAGCAGAAAGATAATGGCTAGCAGCATACCGGTTAAGGTCGCGAGCCAAAGTTGATGGCTAAACTTGCTGAGATACCAGCGCATACCCGTATGTTGTAGTTGGCGATCATAAACCGCTACTGCAGCTTGGGTCACATCGTCTTTACCGCGAATCAATGCTTTAGGGCTGATAAAGCTAGTAATAATACTGGGAGACTGCTTGCCTTGATTGACTAACGTGAAGACTAGCCAGCCCACTAACATCAAAGTATGAAAACCTAATAGACACACCAATACGTAGAAAAAATTGACCACATTGGCTTGTAGCAAGGTAAATAAACCCACAAAACCTGAGATGCACCACACGATACTCATCACCAGGATAATGCCCTTAATCCGGCCATCAATCTTGCCTAACGTGCTCGCCAGCTGCCCATTCATATCGATACGTTCGGCGCGGCGATGCAACTTTTGGATTGGGGTCGCCGTCTCGTCTTGCAGCTTTTCAGTAACCAGTAAAGGGTCGGCAGCAAAAACGTGATTTTGGCCTTCTAGCTCGCGCACTAGCTCAGTAAGTTGGTCTTGTTTCGATAGCATTAGGGTCAGGTGTCCATAACAGGGTTCAAAAGACTTCAGGATAATAATACCAACAAGATAAATCCCTAGATAGGGCAGTAGCCATGAATAACTAAGTCAAATCTTGTGTCACTCATTGTAGCTCATTTGCCACAAGGGTTTAGTGTGATTGTGCTGTACTGCTGCGTAGTCAGTTTAGCTATAAGATTAATTTTATTATGAAATATAGAATGAAATTCGATAAATTTCAATTTACATTTCTTAGGTCAAGGCTCATGATAGTGGCACGTATATTCAGGATGAATAATGACGGATTGGGTAGATGGTCCTATTTTAGGACAGTATCCAATCGTGGGGCGATACCACGGCAAAAATTAACAAGCAAGGAGCGCACATATTCATGCAGTCAGAACACTTATCCACTGCTGTCACTAAACGACCAGAAGACGAAAATTTAGGACTATTAGCCAATATTGCCTATGGCTTTCAACACGTTTTAACCATGTATGGTGGCATTATTGCCGTGCCATTAATCGTTGGACAAGCTGCCGGGCTAGGCAGCGCCGAGATTGGCTTGCTCATAGCGGCCTCACTGTTCATCGGGGGCTTAGCTACTGTATTACAAACCCTCGGTATTCCTTTTTTTGGCTGCCAGCTGCCCTTAGTACAGGGCGTTTCCTTCGCTAGTGTGGCGACTATTGTAGCTATCGTCACAGCTGGGGGCGGACTGCCTTCGGTATTTGGCGCCGTTATTGCAGCCTCACTTATCGGCTTGCTCATTACCCCCATTTTTTCTAAGATTATTCGATTTTTCCCCCCTTTAGTCACCGGCGCTGTGATTACTACCATCGGCCTAACCTTGATGCCAGTAGCCGCACGTTGGGCGATGGGCGGTAATATGAAGTCGCCCGACTTTGGTAGCATGGCCAACATTGGACTCGCTGCCTTCACCTTAGCTTTAGTGCTAGTATTCAGTAAATTAGGCAGTGCTGCTATCAGCCGCTTATCTATTTTGCTATCGATGGTAGGAGGGACGCTATTGGCTTGGATGCTCGGCATGGTCGACTTCTCACAAGTCTTAGTCGGCCCCATCTTTGCTTTCCCAACCCCTTTCCATTTTGGTACCCCTGAATTCCATCTGCCGGCCATCATTTCGATGTTTATCGTAGTATTAGTGATTTTAGTAGAGACCTCAGCAGACGTCCTAGCCGTTGGTGATATCATTGAAACTAAAGTAGATTCTCGCCGCTTGGGCGATGGTCTGCGCGCCGATATGATCTCTAGTGTCATTGCACCCTTATTTGGCTCCTTTACCCAAAGCGCCTTTGCGCAAAACGTAGGCTTGGTCGCTGTCACTGGGGTGAAAAGTCGCTTTGTGGTGACCTTTGCGGGGATTATTCTGATCATTTTAGGCTTGATGCCATTGATGGGTCGCGTGATTGCTGCTGTACCTACTGCGGTCTTGGGTGGTGCAGGCGTCGTGCTGTTTGGTACGGTTGCAGCCAGTGGTATTCGTACCTTAGGTAAAGTGAATTATCAAAACAATATGAACCTGATTATCGTAGCGACCGCTGTTGGTTTTGGTATGCTGCCGATTGTTATGCCGTCTTTTTATGACGCATTCCCTGATTGGTTTGCCACGATTTTCCATTCAGGTATTAGCTCAACCGCCATCATGGCTATAGCTTTAAACCTGTTGTTTAATCATATGAAGTTAGGCAACTCAGACCAACAGTCAGTATTTGTCGCCGGTACCGAAGACCGTTCGGTACGTCCCGCAGTGATTTTTGACTTAAATGAAGGCGATTACTTTAAAAATGGCAAGTTGTTTGATGCGCAAGGTAATGAAGTCGCGGTCGTGCCGTTAAAAGACCGTCCCAAACCACCTAGCGACCATTAACAGCTCACGCACTCTAGTCTTAATGACTGGTTCTATAGGCACTTAGGTCTATAACTTCCAAACGCATAAAGTCGCCCCAGTTGGCGGCTTTTTTATTTATAAGACTTTTTATTTATGAAGCCCTTTATTATAAAGCTACGCTATTAAGGGACGGATAGTCAGAATGGTAAGCGTAAACGTGCTATAAATAACCCATAAAATCCTATCAAGCACAGGGAAGCGCTCTATGAATAACCTCGCTGCAACGCATAATTTTCTGATTATTGGCGGTACTGGCGGTATTGGGCAAGCTATGATTCAGCAGCTATTGCAGCATAATCCCATTGTGGCGGGAGCGGGCGTACAAATCTTTGCGACTTATCATAGTCGTGAGCCTAGTTTGCAAGCCGATAATCTACATTGGCTGCCTATGAATGTGACGGATGAGGCCAGTATTGCAGCGGCGCTTGCTGATATTCAAGCGCAAACTACGCAGCTGCATTGGGTGATTAACGCGGTGGGGTTATTGCACACTGCGACGGAAGGTCCGGAAAAGAGTATTCGTCAGCTCGAGCCCGAATATTTTATGCAGAATATGGCCATTAATGCTTTGCCGAGTTTGCTGATTGCTAAACATATCAAGCCATTGTTAAAACCTACGGCTGCAACTATAACGACAGACGCGCCAGCCACTATCTACGCTACTGTATCTGCACGAGTAGGCAGTATTACGGACAATCGCGTGGGCGGTTGGTACAGTTATCGGATGAGCAAAGCCGCCCTAAATATGGGCATGAAGACCTTGTCAATAGAGTGGGCGCGTACGCTAAAACAGGTGTGCGTGGTAGTCCTGCAGCCCGGCACTGTGGATACCGAGCTGTCAAAACCTTTCCAAGGTAACGTGCCAGAAGATAAGCTATTTACCGTAGAATATAGTGCAGAAAAACTCCTGTCCGTCCTAGCTGCTATGAGCGCTGAACAGACAGGAAGTTTTGTGGATTGGTCGGGGGCGGCTATTTCTTGGTAGGCTAATCTGCCCCTTAATTCACGACAAATAAATCCATAAACTCATTCACTGGCGTGCTTTCTAACTGTTGTTGATCGCCACATAGCGCTAAAATTTCCTCACAGCGACTCTCGATAAAACGAGTCGCCAAATTAGCGCGGAACTTCGCCTCTAATACGGGGATGCCTTCTTCACGGCGACGTTTATGGCCAATTGGGTATTCCACTGCTACTTTATCGGTACTGCTACCGTCTTTAAAGAAGACTTGAATGGCATTGGCAATAGAGCGTTTTTCTGGGTCGAGGTAGTCTTGAGTGTACCGTTCGTCCTCTTCCACCACCATCTTGCTGCGCAGCTCATCGATGGACAGATGCTGCTCGTGGTAGCTGTCCTCGTAGTTTTCCGCGATTAAATCACCGGTTAATAACGGCACAGCGACCATATATTGTAGGCAATGATCTCGGTCGGCGGGATTAGCCAGTGTCCCTTCTTTAGAAATAATGCGAATCGCGGACTCATGAGTGGTTAAGACAATTTTATCGATGTCCTCGACACGATTTTTCACCTGGGGATGTAGAATGACGGCGGCCTCACACGCGGTCTGAGCATGGAACTCTGCAGGGAAACTAATCTTAAATAAGATATTTTCCATCACATAAGTGCCAAAATCGCGTTGGAATTTAAACTGACGCTCGCCCTCAGGCTTGGTCGCTAAGTCTTTATTGGTGTGGCTAAACAGCACATCATAGAAGCCCCATTGCGGTGCGGATAGGACACCGGGGATACCCATCTCACCACGTTTGGTGATATCGACCAATCTTACCGCACGACTGGTAGCGTCACCCGCTGCCCAAGATTTACGACTGCCAGCGTTAGGCGCATGACGGTAAGTTCTTAAGGCTTGACCATCGACTAAGGCTTGCGAGATAGCCGCCATGATGCGCTCGCGAGGCAGGTTTTGGAGTTTGGCGACCACAGCGGTAGAGGCTAGTTTCACCAAAAAGACATGGTCGAGACCCACGCGGTTAAACGAATTCTCTAGTGCAAGCACCCCTTGAATCTCATGCGCCATAATCATGGCCTCTAACACCGCTTTCATCGTGAGTGGGGCACGGCCTTGGCTGATATTTACCTGACTAATATAGTCAGCAATCGCTAAAATACCGCCTAAATTATCAGAGGGATGGCCCCATTCTGCAGCGAGCCAGGTATCGTTATAGTCGAGCCAGCGCACCATGCAACCGATATCAAAGGCCGCCTTAATCGGGTCCAAGCAATGAGAGGTACCGGGTACGCGAGCGCCATAAGGGGTAATCTGTCCGGGACAGTCAGGACCTAGGTGTTTGGTACATTCGGGAAAGCGCAGGGCAAGCAAGCCACAGCCTAGCGTATCTATTAGACAATGCCGAGCGGTATGCCAAGCGGTGTCCGCATTGGGCGATTCACTATCAAAATTAAAGTTTAAAACATAATCGGCAATTTTTTGAATCTCGATATCGTAATCGGGACGGACATTGCTCTCTACATTGCTTGAAGCGTTGCTTTGCTTATTATTGGTTGTCGTCGTCATTGCTAATCCCTTTTATCATTATTTTATGTATTTGATAATCGTTCTTATTTAAAATAACACAGACGTGAGTAAACAACAATGCACTCGAAGGCATTTTGTGTCACATCTTAGTAGGAAAATTAAGAGAAGGGAGTGTTCTATAAAACAAGGAAAAGCGCAGTATATTGTAGAAAGTAGAAATCTAGGCGAGTAGTTAACTTGATTTTGGTAGAAAAATACCTTTTATACAGCTGGGGTTAATAACTGCTATTTGCAGCAGTTATTAACCCATCATAGCGCTGTTAAATCGCCAGATATAACAAGCCAGCAATAAATAAAGTGGTCAACAGAATCAGCAGGGTATAGAGAATTTTGTTTACCGTAGGAGCTTCGGTAAGCTGAGCAGCGACTTTCTTTTTCTTAGCCACTTGCTGAATCATAGTGATGTGCTCGATATTATCCTCAAGGTAAACCTCACCATCAGGGACAAAACCTAAGGACTCATAGAATCTGAGTAGGTAGGTTTGCGCAGAGATGATAATCGGCTTTTTGCCATACTTCTTACGGCAGTATTTGATAGCCTGCAGCATGATTTCGCGCGCCAGCCCATCACCGCGATGCTCGGGCATGATTAATACTCGACCAATAGATGGCATGGGGCCAAGGGCTTTAGATTCTGCGGTCTTAGGCTTTACCTTGTTAAACTCGGGCGGAATAATACGGCAGTAACCGACCAGTACCGCATTCTGATGTGCCACCAGATGCAGACAGTCAAAATCGACATCATCCATATCTTGATAAGCACAATTTTGCTCAACAACAAAGACTTGGGAGCGTGCTTTAAGGATGTGGTAAAGATCTACTGAGGTTAGGTCGTCAAAGGTTTTTATGGAAAATTCACAGGTCATAAGTAGCAAGCTTCTGGCAATGAAACGATAGTTAAAAGAAAAGTTAGGGCGTTAGCTGGCGACTACTAAATTTTCTTAGCCGCCATTATATAGCGCGCATGATAGCATTACCGTTTGCAAAAGTTTGCATAATTCATGCTGCTAAGTAAGCCTGTAAGAGAGCGACCATAACGGTTAGCTGCTTAAAGTGTCTCTAATCTTATCCAAATTGAGACTGTCTGACATTGCAGTAAAGATTTCATAGTATTTGCCGCGCTGCTCATAGAGCTCTTCGTGTGTGCCAGTCTCAACCACTCGGCCATGCTCAATGACTACCAAATCATCGGCATCGATAATCTGCGCAATACTGTGCGAGACGATAATCACGGTGCGGTCTTTTTTAATCAGATCCAAGCTGTGTTTAATCTGCTGGCTAGCAATCGCGTCAAGACTGGCTGTCGGCTCATCCAAAAAGACAATCGGCGGATCTTTTAAGAACATTCGTGCTAAGGCAATACGCTGCTGCTGACCACCGGATAGGGACTTGGCCTCGCTATCATAACCTTGAGGCAATTCTAATATTTGCTCATGAATGGATGCTTTTTTAGCGGCAACAATGATGTCATCAATGCTAGCTGCCATGTTACCGTAGCGGATATTCTCGCTAATCGTACCGCCAAAAATGTGGTTTTTTTGCAGCACCAGACCAACCTGCTCCCGCAGCTCCTGCGTATCATAATCGACTAAATCATGACCATCTAAGCAAATTTGACCGCCCGTTGGCTCATAAAACTTCACCAGCAAGTTAATAATGGTACTTTTACCCGCACCGCTTAGACCCACCAATGCCGTAATGCGGTTGGGCTTGATACTAAAGCTGACATCACGCAAGGCTTGCGTGCCATTAGGATAAGTAAAATCGACGTGTTTGAGCTCGATGTTGCCTTTAACGTGGGTACTACTGATGCCACCCACTTTTTCAACTTGGTCGTCGTCTTCTAAGATATCAAAGAAGCCTTCAGCGTAAGTAAGTGCATTATTAATTTCATCGTAGATGCGGTGCAACTGGCGAATAGGCGCGGCGACGTTTTGGAACAGTAAGACATGAAACATAATCATGCCAATAGTCATCTCACCTTTGAGTACAAAGTATGAGGTCAGTAAAATAATAGCGACCACCCCAATTTGCTCGATAAAGGTTTTTACTGCGTCATAAACGAAAGCAATGCTGCGGGTTTTGAGCTGGTTGTCGGTCATCTCTTCTTGTAAATCAAAGTGCTTGTCTGACTCAATGGGTTCACGCACAAAAGATTTGACCACGCTAATAGAATTAATCAGAGAGATAATCAGACCACTTTTTCGCTCGCCAAAGTCGCGCATTTGCCGACGGAAGCCACGCAATCGCATAGCCTGCTTTTGACTAATAAAGAAATAAATCGGCACAATAATGAGACCGACCATGCCCACCCAAAAGTTGGCGGTAAACATAATCACTAGCGCGACGATAGCATTGGCAAACAACGGTAGCATATCGATAAAGAGGTTTTGTACCAACCGAGTCAAACTGCTAACCCCTAAATCGATACGGGTCTGCAACTTGCCACTATCATTTTCACTACTGGTGTAGAACGCCATGCGGTAGGTCAAGATACGCTCAACCACGCGTTGGGACAAATCACGTGAGAGGTTAATACGTATTTTTTCACCAAAGAAGCGCTGACCGAAAGACAGCCCTGCCGAGATAATTTCTTTGACCAACAGCACCACGCTAATGATAGTCAGCATTTGGATGCCCGCCTGCCAAGGGTCCGCTAGGGTAGCAATCTCGGTCAAGCGATCGACGGTATAGCGTAGGACAAAGGCGTTAACCTGCGAGGTAAACGACCCCAGCACAGTTAGCGTCAATGTGCTTATGATGAGCAATCGGTACGGTTTGGCAAACGCAGCTAGCTTCTTGAGGATATTCCACAGCAGCTCACCGCGCTCCACTTTATTACTTGGCGGTTGATTAAAAGGCGTTTTAGTCAAGCCAACGACCGTTTGCGCGGCAGCAGGCTTGTCTGTATTTTCATCTGAGGCGGGCTTACTTAAAGCAGATTTCGAGGGTTTTGGCATAGCGGCTTAAACTCATTTATATCAATCTTAAAAACAATTTAACCTTAAAAGCAATCTGCAGGTACAAACACTTCACCCACCATAATACGACGTGCTGAGCGGCTCATCGAAACTTTTTTGGCCTGCCAGCGACCATCGTTATTTTCTGTTTTACCTCCGACCAATAGCGTGCCTGATGGATGACCAAAGCGCACTTCGGATAAATCCCCACCACCGGCGGCTTGGTTCACTAACGTGCCTTGAGTGGTCGCAGCGGCAGCAATGGCGACAGCAGCAGTACCCATCATGGCATGGTGCAATTGGCCCATACTCATAGCGCGGACGACGAGGTCAATGTCTTCGCCAGCGACCGTTTTGCCGCTAGAGGCAGTATAAGTAGCGGCTGGCGCGACCCAAGCAATTTTAGGAATGTGCTGACTCTTTTCAGCTTCGCTAACGTCTTTAAATAGACCCATTGCTACGCCGCCTTGCGCACGGATGCTCTCTAACTTTTGTAGTAGCTCGCTATCACTGTTAATGGCGCCTTGCAGTTCAGTGCCATTAAAGCCTAAGTCTTCAGCTTTCATAAAGATAGTTGGGATACCGGCTGTAATAAAGGTCGCCTCAAAAGTATTGGTATTGCCCTCGCTATCGGTAATCGTAAAGTCGTCAACCAGATTGTTCGTAGGGAACATGCTGCTGTCACCATCGACCGGATCAATAAACTCAATCTTGACCTCTGCTGCCGGGAAAGTAACGCCATCTAGCTCAAAATCACCGGTTTCTTGCACCTGAATTTTGCCTTGCTCATCGGTATAAACCGGTACATGAGCAATGATGGTTTTACCGATATTTTCCTGCCAAATGCGCACTTCGCAAATACCGTCGTCCGGAATACGACTGTCATCAATAAGACCCATATTAATAGCACAAGCGCCCACCGCTGCGGTTAAGTTACCGCAGTTGCCCGCCCAATCAATCATAGGCTTGGCAATATTGACCTGACCAAACAAATAGTTCACATCGTGGTCAGCTTGCTTGGCTTTAGACAGGATTACCGTCTTAGAAGTCGACGAGCTACCATTGCCTAAGCCATCAATCTGCTTGCCGTAAGGGTCTGGACTGCCAATGACGCGCAGTAAAAACTGGTCACGAGCTGCACCTGGAGCTTGGCAACGTTCAGGTAGGTCTGACAATTTAAAGAAAGTGCCTTTTGAAGTACCACCACGCATATAGGTAGCAGGGACAGAGATTTGCGGGGCAGGGCGGACAGCAGAATTAGCAGGTGAGCTCATGGATAATTCCTTTTATAAGTGATTGTGGTAAGTAGAATTTTTACACTCGTTAAATGAATAATTAAATTATGCTACATTGTCAATTTAATTATGATAATATTTTATTTTGCAGACGACTAATTTTGAGGCTTAGGATGGCGACTACTAGTATCCGCTTAGAGAAAGCGTTGGTCGATAAAGCGACCGTTATTTCACAGAGCTATCACCGCACTACGCCCAAACAAATTATGCACTGGGCCACTATCGGCCAAATTATGGAAGAGCATCCCGAACTGTCTTATGACTTCGTCCGGCAGTTATTAACTGCTCAGTCCGAAATCGATGCCGGCATGGTCGAACCGTATGAGTTTGGAGAGTAGCCATGCTATATCTACCCGCACTGCCTATTATCCAGACCTATAGCTTTAAACAAAGCTTGCAAAAGCTTCCTGTTCAGCAAAAATTAGCTCTAGATGACACCATAAAAGACATCGTCGACGAACTGGCTTTATTGCCCGAAGAGCCTGGGGTAGTAATGCTAGATAAAGTCTATAAATTTAAGACCCTGCAACACTTTACCACTTTGGTCTATCAAGTGGATAACGGTCAGCTGATTCTCACACAGCTCATGCTAGGAGCTAATAATAGCTTTTATCATAATATTAAATGGAACTTCGTTATTAGGGGCAAGCTAGTTTCGCTGTTCTTTGCTTGGGGCAGTATTTTTAAGCTCAAAATTCTTTCTGAGTGAGCTTTAGTTTTCAATTAATGGTTACTAGGGCAATGATTAATAGTGATAGCGACAAGCAATAATCGTTAAATAATCCTCATCTACGGCATACACCAACCGATTCGATTCATCAATGCGTCGCGACCAAAAACCGGTTAGGTTTTCTTTAAGAGGTTCTGGTTTACCAATGCCCTCAAAAGGGGAGCGTTTACAGTCCGTAATTAATTTGTTGATGCGTTTTAAGGTTTTTTTGTCCTGGGTTTGCCAATATAGATAGTCCTTCCAGGCAGCGTCTGTCCATGCCAATGGCATACTCATCGCAGTTCCCGGTTAAACTTCATCAGTATCTATCTGCTCTGCAACATCTACCAACTCTTTGACTTGAGTCTTACCCGCTTTATATTGGGCTATGGAGTCAGCGAGGTGAGCTGCGTTTGCAGGCGACTTTAATAAGTGGACCGTCTCCATCAGGCTGTTGTAGTAATCCAAAGACATGACGACCGCATCATCGGCATCACGACGTGTGACAATAGTGGCACCCGCATCTTCAATCACTGTATCTAACACTGATTTAAAGTTTTTTCTAGCTTCTGAAAAAGTAATGACCCGCATAACGATTCCTAGAGTTGTACAATATATAGTACATATTACGCCAATCTCTACTACACTACAACGCTAACGCACTGTGGATATTAATACCGTTAACTCTATAACTTGGCATGTCTGATAAAACAAACCCCATCTTAATAGACAGGGTTTATTTTTAATCACGAAGTAAGCTCTACAGATTAAGCCACGCTATTGGCTAAAAACTCTTTAGCAAAGCGCTGTAGCATACCGCCGTTGTTATACATTTCAACTTCATCTTCTGTATCTAGACGGACGATTAACTCAACGTTTTCAACACTGCCATCTTGACGGTTGATCACTAAAGTCATCTCGCCACCGGCACTTGGGTTACCTGTCACGTCATAAGTCTCGGTACCATCTAGGTATAAAGTCTGACGGTTAGTATCAGGCTTAAACTGTAGTGGTAAGACCCCCATACCGACTAGGTTTTGACGGTGAATACGCTCGAAGTCTTCAGCGACGATACACTCGACACCCGCTAAGCGCACGCCTTTAGCAGCCCAATCACGGCTTGAGCCTTGACCATAACCGTCACCAGCGATGATGATCAGCGGCTCGTCACGATTCATGTAAGTCTCGATCGCCTCCCACATACGCATGGCCACACCTTCAGGCTCTACGCGCGCGTAAGACCCTTGCTTGATGCTGCCATCCTCACTGCGCACCATTTCGTTCAACAGTTTCGGGTTGGCAAAAGTAGCCCGTTGCGCAGTCAAGTGATCGCCGCGATGGGTAGCGTACGAGTTAAAGTCTTCTTCTGGCACTTGCATATAAGCCAAGTACTCGCCAGCCGCGCTGCTTGCCATAATCGCATTTGATGGTGACAAGTGATCCGTAGTGATGTTGTCACCCAAGATAGCCAACGGACGCATCCCTTTTAGACGGTTCGCACGTGCCATAGCGCCTTCCCAGTAAGGAGGACGACGGATATAAGTACTCATCTCGCGCCAGTTATATAGCGGGGCAGAGCGGGCAGCATCGACAGCAGCTTCATCAAACATCGGGATATAAACCGCATCAAACTGTTCAGACTTCACGTGCTTGGCTACCAAGTCTAGGATCTCTTGATCGTCAGGCCAGATGTCTTTTAGGTACACCGGATGATTGTCTTTATCATAGCCTAAGATATCTTTTTCGATATCAAAGCGAATCGTACCCGCGAGAGCATAAGCCACTACTAACGGTGGTGAGGCTAGGTAAGCTTCTTTGGCATACGGATGGATACGGCCATCAAAGTTACGGTTACCTGATAATACGGCGGTCGCATACAGGTCACGGTCGACGATTTCTTGTTGGATAACCGGGTCTAGCGCGCCACTCATACCGTTACAAGTGGTACAAGCAAAACCGACGATGCCGAAGCCAAGCTCTTCTAAGTCGTCCATCAAGCCCGAATCTTCAAGATACAGCTGAACTGTCTTAGAGCCAGGAGCTAGCGATGTCTTCACCCAAGGTTTACGTTGTAAACCAAGACGGGCAGCGTTACGAGCGATAAGACCGGCAGCAATCATGTTGCGTGGGTTTGAGGTGTTCGTACAGCTGGTAATGGCAGCGATAATCACGGCGCCATCCGGCATTAAACCATCTTCGCTAGTTGGTAAAGCTTCGTTTTCTTTGTGCGCGATACCACGGATAGCGAGCTCACTTGTCGGAACGCGGGCGTGCGGGCGTGATGGACCGGCTAGGTTACGAGTCACTTGACCTAAGTCAAACTGTAAGACGCGCTCGTATTCCGCATTAACCATGCCGTCAGCCCATAGGCCAGTCTCTTTGGCATATTGCTCAACGAGTTTAATCTGCTCTTCAGTACGGCCAGTCAGACGAAGATAGTCAATCGTCTGCTCATCGATAGAGAACATCGCTGCAGTCGCGCCGTATTCTGGCGTCATGTTCGAGATTGAAGCACGGTCACCAACAGTCAGGCTACGCGCGCCTTCACCGAAGAATTCGATGTAGGTCGATACAACGCCTTCGTTACGCAAGAATTCAGTCATTGCCAATACTAAGTCAGTACCCGTGATGCCCGGTTTGATTTTACCGGTAATTTCCACGCCCACATAATCCGGACGACGCATCATAGAAGGGTTGCCTAACATGACACTTTCGGCTTCCAAACCACCGACACCGATAGAGATAACGCCTAGCGCGTCAACCATAGGCGTGTGGCTGTCGGTACCGACTAAGGTATCCGGGAAGGCAAATTTTTCGCCAGCTTTATTAGCAGCAACCTGCACGACTGGAGACATTTTCTCCAAGTTGATTTGGTGCATGATGCCGTTACCTGGTGGCACGACGTTTACGTTATCAAAGGCAGTCTGACACCAGTTGATGAAGTGAAAACGGTCATCGTTGCGGCGCTCTTCGATAGCACGGTTTTTTTGGAAAGCATCTTTTTCAAAACCCGCGTGTTCAACGGCTAATGAATGGTCAACGATCAATTGCGTAGGCACGATTGGATTCACTTTAGACGGGTCACCGCCTTGTTCAGCGATAGCATCACGTAGGCCGGCAAGATCGACAAAAGCGGTCTGACCCAAGATGTCGTGACAAACGACGCGGGCAGGGAACCAAGGCCAATCTAGCGTTTGTTTACGTTCGATATGCTGTTTAAGTGCTGCGGTCAGCTCTTCAGGCGCACAACGGCGCACTAAGTTTTCTGCGAATACTTTTGAGCAAAACGGGAGTTTGTCATATGCACCGGCTTCGATTTCGTCAACGGCTGCACGAGTGTCAAAATAATACAAGTCAGTGCCAGGCAGCTGTTTTTTGTATTTTTCGTTCATAGGTTGGACTAGGGTGGTCATAGAGTACCTTTTAAATAGCTAATAATTGGCTGTCTAGGGGTAGGGAATTGGGTTAAGGCGGTAAAGATAAACGGTGGTCTAATCTTCTAAGTAAATTAATAGCATAACTCACTTAATCGTATAACGGGTTGTACCCTGAACCGATGGTCAGCTGTCATAACCCACTAACCACCGTTTAATCTAATACATGCTTAAATTAGCAACATCAAGCCTTAACCACGATCGCCTATCGCTGGTACTGAACGTGGCTCTTCACCGATATACTCAGCACTTGGGCGAATGATACGGTTGTTTGAGCGTTGTTCGAACACATGAGCTGCCCAACCGGTTAGACGTGAGCAGACAAAGATTGGCGTAAATAGTTTGGTAGGAATGCCCATGAAGTGATAAGTTGAAGCATGGAAGAAATCGGCATTACAGAACAATTTCTTTTCGCGCCACATGACTTCTTCACAACGTACAGATACTGGGTAAAGTACGGTATCACCCACATCAGCGGCCAATTTCTCTGCCCACTCTTTGATGATAACGTTACGCGGATCAGACTCGCTATAGATAGCGTGACCGAAGCCCATGATTTTATCTTTACGCTCAAGCATGCCCATTAGGCCTTCTTCAGCGGCATCTGGTGACTCGAAGCTCTCGATTAAGTCCATCGCTGCTTCGTTGGCGCCGCCATGCAATGGGCCACGTAACGTACCGATAGCACCCGTGATGCAAGAGAAGATATCCGATAGGGTTGAAGCACAAACACGCGCGGTAAAGGTAGAGGCGTTAAACTCGTGCTCAGCATATAGAATCAATGAAACGTTCATCACGCGCTCGTGCAATTCGCTTGGCGCTTTACCGTTTAATAGGTGCAAGAAATGGCCACCGATAGTTGCATCGTCAGTCACACAATCAATTTTTTCGCCATCATGGCTAAAGCGGTACCAGTAGTTAATGATGCTTGGGAAAGCGGCTAGCATACGGTTGGTTTTTTCTAACTGCTGCTCAAAGCTGTCTTCTGGCTCCAAGTTACCTAGCATAGAGCAACCGGTACGCAAGACATCCATTGGATGCGCGTCTTGTGGAATGCGCTCTAGCACGTCTTTTAGCGCTTGTGGCAAGTCGCGCAGCTGCTTTAATTCGGCTTGATAAGCGTCTAATTGGGCTTGGGTAGGTAGCTCACCGTAAAGCAGTAGATAGGCGACTTCTTCAAAGATACAGGCTTCTGCTAAGTCTTTGACATCATAGCCACGATAGGTCAAGCCTGAGCCTGATTTACCGACTGTAGAAAGAGCGGTTTGACCAGCGATCTGACCACGTAGTCCTGCACCTGTAAGTTGTTTGCCTGCTGCCATAATAAATTCCTTTTTGCTTAATGAGTGGGTGATAACTTAATGAAAATTGGGCGGGAAGATTTACTTCTTATCTGCAAATAATTTATCTAGCGTTTGCTCAAACTGGTGGTAGTTTAAGAAATCATATAGCTCCATACGCGTCTGCATGGTGTCGACGACGTTTTCTTGCGTGCCATCGCTCATTAGATGCTGATAGACGTTTAGCGCGGCTTTGTTCATTGCACGGAAAGCTGATAGCGGGTATAGCACCATCTCAACGCCGACTTTGTACAGCTGCTCAGTGGTATATAGATCCGTCTGACCAAATTCAGTCATATTTGCGAGTACTGGGATATTAAGCACATCTGTGAACTTGCGATACATTTCGATATCCGTTAAAGCTTCAGCAAAAATCATGTCTGCACCGGCTTCTTGGAAGGCAACCGCACGCTCAACCGCCGCTTCTAGACCTTCAACCGATAGCGCATCAGTACGTGCCATTACGACGAAGTTCGGGTCGGTTTTAGCATCTAAAGCCGCTTTTAAACGGTCAACCATTTCGCCAGTAGAGACGATTTCTTTATTTGGACGGTGACCACAGCGTTTCTGTGCCACTTGGTCTTCAATGTGTACAGCAGCGACGCCAGCACGTTCCATTTTCTTCACGGTTTGTGCGATGTTAAAAGCGCCACCCCAACCGGTATCGATATCCACCAATAGCGGGGTATCCACGGCATTGGTGATGCGGCTAGCGTCTTCTAGGACGTTATCCAAGCTGGTCATGCCCAAATCTGGCAAGCCATAAGAGGCATTGGCCACGCCAGCACCCGATAAGTAAAGAGCTTTATGACCCACTTCGGTGGCCATCATTGCGGTATAAGCGTTGATAGCACCGACGATTTGCAAAGGTTGGTTGCTTGATTTTTGTTGCTCGAGGGCATCGCGAAAGCGTTTGCCAGCAGAAGAAGTCGTCATGATAGCGTCCTTGTTTTACATAATTGAATGAAGAAAATGAATTGAATTATTAGTAGATATAAGCAGGTATACCGCTAAGAATACGATGTTTTCTCTAGTAAACAAAGTCGCTGAAATCTCCAATAGTTAATTTTCGATTATTATAAAGTTTAATTTACGTTATATAATTCATTTATTGAATACTTATATCGAATTAGTGAGTAATAGAACGGATTAATATTTACCAGCGGCATAGCCGTCTTACCAAGACGGTATTTTAATTTACAAAAAAATAACAATTCAATAGATAGAGTCAGGGTGTAGAGGGTTTTAAGGAAGGAAGGGAGATAAAGCTCAGTCCTAAGTAAATAGGGCCAATACAGCGCTAGCGACGGCGATAAGTGATGCCTTTGTCTTCATACACTTGGTAAATAGTATCTAAAAAAGCGGGATACGCTGGGTGGGCTATCTCATATAAAGTATTGAGATAAATAGGAGAAGTTGCATCTTCATGCAATAAGGTTTGATAGCGGACTTGCTCGCTACGCAAGGTCTTGAGACTGTCTGGTACTAATGTAATACCTTCGCCCGCAGCCACTAAACCTAAAGCCACTTGTAAATCACTTACGGTCGTCGTCGCAAACGGTAGCACCCCGTAGCGGTCAAATAAATTTAGCAGTGGCTCAGTGACTTGACCTACTGCCGTATTATTAAGGTGGCTTTGGTGATAAAGGATCAATCGGTTATCTGCCAATTGTGGCAATCGGAGGTCATTCACGCCCGCTAGCGGATGGTCAACGGGCAGGGCGACGATATAGCGCTCATGGCGTAGTAATATCTGCTGCACCCAATTGTCCTGCTGCGCAAAGCGACCAAAACCCACATCTATCTCGCCTGACTTTAGCGCCTCTAACTGCTGATACGAGGAAATATCTTTGAGCTGTACTTCGAGCTCCGGCAACTGTCGCTTTAATACACCGATAATATTGGGCAGCAAGCCATAGAGGACTGAGGGCACAAAGCCAATGCGTAGCGTCTTAGGAGGATGCGCCATCCGCTGGGTCATGGCGGTAATAGTGTCTAATTCAGCCAGCAGAGATAGCGACTTTTCATAAAAGAACTCACCAGCTGGAGTCAGCTGCAACGGTCGGTGATAACGATCGATTAACTCCGCGCCAATCTCGTCTTCTAGCTGCTTAATCAAGCGGCTTAGCGTGGGTTGCGACAATTCGGTCATAGCAACTGCGGCACTAAAGCTCTGTGACTTAGCGACGGCATGGAAGGCTTGAAGTTGCTTTAGTTGCATAGGAGGGTTATAGCCCTAGTCTTGTGATGTGTGATGATAGATAGCTGTTTGAATTAACAACGCTAATTAACGCTCTGGCTCTAAGCCTATTAAGGCTTCGTTTCCCCTTGTTTCTCTAAGACAATTTTTTCACCATTGGCCAGTAGAATCGTAGCTTTAGTAATTTGTACTTCCACGGTTTTAGGGTTTTGAATGCCTTTAATTACATGCTCATTAACGACACTAGCTTCCGCGCTTAACTCGACGGACTGCTGAGGCTTGATAGCCGGATTAAAAACGGTCAGCGGGATGGTGATAGCTTTGCCTTTTTCAAAGGTGGCGGACTGCAAGGTAAAGGTACCTTTGATACTTTTAACCGCGACCTCGCCTTTATTCATCAAGGTAAAGTTCAGTTTAGCAGTCTGTAAGTTATTATCCGTATTCAGCTGCGAAGGCTGTAGGGTCACTGGATAAGTCTGATTAATTCTATCGAGTTTGTCCGCACGCGTACGAGTCTCTTTAACGCCCGTAGGGTTGTCTGGATGCAGCTGCTCATATTCGCGTTGCTGCTTGAGGGCATCTTTAATAGTAGTACTTGGCGTGGCTCCCGTAGTAGTGGCCTCAGCTTGCCCAATACGCTGCATATAGCGGCTTAATAGCTGTTGCTCCGCCTCAGGTAATTCTGCGAAAGCAGGCCCTAGCTTATCTTGCCATTTTGCCGAGTCGGTCGGGATGGTCTGTAGCATAGGGTCAGAGCTTGCCTGCTCACAAGCGCTCAAGGTCATGCCTGCTAGGACAGTTACTGCCATAGCCGCTATTAAATGGCGTAAGGGCTGTTTGATACCGGTGGTTTGCATAGCATGCTCCAAAGCAAAAAATCCATATAAGACTCAAGCAAACCCTTAGCAATACGGTAACGTATCAAGACTAGCGGTCTGTTCGGTATTATATGGATTCTAATGTAATGCTAGGAATATACAACTGTATTTTGCTACCAGTTGAAGAGCGTCCTTATGTTAAGCCCCAATCATACCTGTCAAACTGGCTAGGAATAATAAAGCAAAACCCGCTAGGAAAATTAATCCCGCTATAGATAAAGCATTCATCGCTGGCGAGAGTTTTTGGCGGCCACTAACCAAGCTATAGTTGAGCCAGCCAAAGATAGGCGCTGAGACAAAGGCTGAAATCATAGCAAACTTAAGCATTGAGCCCAGCTGGCCGGTAAAGAACGTGATGATAATCAAGCCACCAACGATAGCGTAAGTGGTCCAAAAGAAGACTTGCTTGTTATTAATTTCACTTTGACCTTTCAGCAGGCGCCAGCACTCAGCGTTGGCACGGCCATAGCCATCGGCACAAGTAATCGTAGTGCCAAACATACACATAAAGGCGATAAAGGCGACTAATAGACGTGACCATTCACCAATAGTGGCGGTATACATGCTGATCAACTGACCGACATAAGCGCCACCCGCTGTTTGAATCTCTTGACCTGAGCCATACTGGACAAAGACCCCAAGCGCTAAAAAGAATAGCGCCAAGATAGCAGAAGTGGCGTAACCCACGTTAAAGTCGAGAAGACCTTGGCGATGGGTGGTATGGTCGGCTTTAACTTTCGCCGAGGTCCACATAGAAGTAATCGCGGCAAACTCAAGCGGCGCTGGCATCCATCCCATTAAAGCCACAATAAAGCCTAGCGTCGCTAAATTCCACGGTGAGCTAGCGACGAAATCAGGCATCATAACAGTAGGCTTGCCGGCAGCAATAATCACTGCTGCTATTGTCGCAATCGTCAAGGCGATGATGATCCATTTGGTCAGCCCATCTAACAGCTTATAATGGCCAGCAATCAAGAACACCCAAGAGACACCCATTACGACCATGGATAGCGTCATAGTGGATAATTCCACACTAGCAGGCAACATAAACCCTAAAATTACTGCCGCTAATAGGGCAACCGCCCCAGTACTAATAACTGCGGATAAAACAGAGAGCACGAAATAAATCCAAAGATAGATTTTTGACTTTTTGAAATACCCTGCGATTAACGACTCGCCGGTATCGTAGACATAATCCGTACCAAACCGGAAAAAAGGATACTTAAAAAAGTTGGCAAGAATAATCATGATCGCCAGCTGCCAACCATAGATAGCACCAGCCTGCGTTGACGAGACCAAATGTGAGCCGCCAATCGCTGCCGAGGCCATAAGAATACCAGGGCCGAAAATACGCCAATTGAACCCTTCGGGTTGGGATTCAGTAGACTGTGGGTTAATAGAAGTGGACATGTATACCTCAAAAATAAATAGACTCGGAGCAATCCTTCGCGACCAGCCTTATAGCGAAAATCATATGAATGATGTCAGGATGCAGACTGAATGTTAATGTAACAAAAAGCTGCTTAGGGGGTCTATGGTACTAGAAACTAGCGAGCATAATTACAAAAACTTATTTTATCTACTAATAACTCATTATCATTAGCTGGCAGGTGTCGAGTAGCTAGTGGTATAGCATAAAGGCTATAAATTGATAGGGCTTTGATATAGTGTGTTTTTCTTAATTACTAAGAGTAGGCGTGAGCAGGTAGCTCAAGCTATTAAGCGTATTATGCGCTTCATTAAAAAATCAGTAAGAAAATCGTTACAATCCGATAACGCTTGGCTATAATGAATTTAATTATAAAATTTGTTTGCTTTGGGCTGTTGATATATGAGTAATTTTTTTAAGAAGAAAGCTAAGCATCAAGCGGAAAGTGGCGAAGATGGCGACGTTCTAGGTGCCAGTCATCAACGTTTTCTGAGTAAGTTTGGTAAAAAGAACAGTGCTAATACTCTCAATACTAGCGCTGTTGACGACCCTCAATACGACTCTTTATACGAGCATGCTCATACCAGCGCGCCTGATTTAAGCAAGCCCGATTATTATTCACCACCTACTACGACCAGTTTGGGTGTAGAAGATTTCACCCATACCAGCTATAACACTAGCAATTGGTACTCGCTTAATGGTCGTATAGGCCGGGTTCAGCTGTTGGCCTTTGGGGTGATTTGGGGCTTAATTACGACCTTGCTGTATATCATCGGCACCTTACTGGGCTCAGCATTAGGGCCAGGGGCGGTCAGTCTTATCCTAGCTATTATCTCTATCTTTACCTTACCTGCTGCTATCTACTCTTACATCATCTTGCCGCGTCGTCGCCTCCACGATATTGGCAAATCGGGCTGGTGGTTACTGCTGCTCATCGTGCCGCTAATCAATATTTTCTTACTGCTGTATATGTACTTTGCTCGCGGAGATGATGGGGTTAATGCTTATGGATTGCCGCCAGCGCCTTATACCCGCACCGAGTTTTGGTTAGCGTTACTATTGCCTATAATGGCTGTCATCGGTATCGCTGCCGCTATCTTGCTGCCCAACTTATTAGATGACTCGTTACTCAGCCAGATAGCCCCTATGGAAGATACGGTTATCGTAGAGGGGAGCGACAGTAATGCTAATGCGGGCACGGCTAATACCGATACAAATCCAGCGGCTACTGACCCTGCTGCTCAAGAGGCCGTTACGCCTCCAGTAGCAGAGACGCCGACGGATACTCAGGCTGCTAGTGCTGCTGAGCCGGAGATTAACGTGGTCGAGCAGCCGGTAATTGATACCCAAGCGCCTATCAGCTTTGAAGAGTTTAAACAGGAAGCGCAGACGACTATCTATAGAGAAGAGGCAGAAGCTGAGCCTGCGAAATAATGTCTAGTAGAGGTGACAATAGTTTCTACTATAGATGATAGTGCAGACATTCGTAATAATTTAGCCTTTTTTATGGCATTATTTGTGCTAAACCGTTAGGCTCGACGGTACGCTGCTCTTTCTAATCATGCTATTTTTGATAAAGCCTCTCTATGTCTTATTCGCCGTACCGTCATTGGAGTCCCACCGAGACTCAGGTTACTCATGAGCCGCTCATTGACAACATTGCGCTGCACCCAACGCCAGAGGGCCTAATGCTCTCGCTGATGCCGGCAGGGGTGATGCCGCGGGTCTCTGCTTGGCTCATCGACTTTGCTATCCGCTTAGCTATCATGGTCGTGTTGGGTATGATTACGGCTTTCTTTGGTACGGCAGGTACTGGGATTTTAGCGATTGGCTACTTTTTGGTGACTTGGTTATACCCGGTATTTTTTGAAGTGTATCGTCGCGGCATGACCCCCGGCAAAAAAGCCCAAGGTATTTACGTCTGTCACGATGATGGTACTCCTATTTCCCTGCAATCCTCTATGATTCGCAACCTGTTACGGGTAGCGGATTTTTTGCCGATTGGCTTTGCCGCTGGCGCCTTAACGGTACTGTTTACTAAGCGCTCGCAACGCATTGGCGACTTGGTAGCCGGCACGCTAGTGGTCTATCAGCAGCAAAATGATATCGAGAAACTTTATAAAAGTGTCTATGGCTTGCTAGCGAGTCAGCCTATGAGTCAGTCGCCAGAGAACACCAATGCTAATGCTGCTTCATCCAATAGCGAACCCAATACCTCTGCACCCACTACTTTGCCAACCTCATCCAAAATGCCGGATGCTCAAGCACAGTTTGACCCCGCATCACCCTTATTCTTCTATCCTATCCAGCTGAATGAACAGCAAGCTTTGGTCGCCTTTAGCGAACGACTGGCTTTTCTATCGGTAGCCCGCCAGCAAGAAATTGCTATGGCGCTAGCGCCTTTAGTGACCGTCAAACAGAGCTCACCGCAAGCTAAAAAAGAAGGTATTACGGCCGCGGTACTGCAAAAAGCACAAATGATTCAGGGGGCTGCGCGATGAAGCAACAGCAATTTGAAGCGCAGTATCGTGCTCTTTGGGGGAGGTTCGCAGAACTATTGGCGGATAGCACTAAGAAAAAGTCAAAAAAGGAGGCAACTGTAAAGGACTCAGAGGTCAGTGCAGACTTAACTTCTACACAGGCTCGCAAGACGACTGCTGAAATGACCAACGAATCAACAGGGTACGAGTTTGTCCGGCTCTATCGTTTGATTTGTCAGCACTATGCGTTAGCGCAACAGCGTCATTACAGCCCGCAATTGGTCACCTACTTGCACGATTTGGTCATTACCGGACATCAGCAGCTCTATCAGCGCGAAAGTCACTTATGGACGCGCATCTATCGTTTTTTTACTTATACCTTTCCGGTGCGCTTGCGTACTCATGCCGGTCTCTTTTGGCTGAGTCTAGCTTGTTTTTTAGTACCCGCTATCCTGATGGGTTGGGCCAGCTATGAGCAGTCAGATATGCTGTTTAGCATCATGCCTGCAGAGCAAGTCTCGCAGATGGAAGAGATGTATAACCCGGCTAACGATATGGTAGGTCGCGACAGCACACGTCGCTCAGATACCGATATCGCCATGTTTGGCTTTTATATTTATAACAACGTCGGCATCGACTTCCGTATTTATGGCATGGGCATCTTTGCCGGTATAGGCACCTTGCTGAGCTTACTGTATAACGGCTTGGTCATTGGTGGAGTTGCAGGCCACCTCAGTGGCATAGGCTTTGGTGAGACCTTCTGGCCTTTCGTGGCGGGACACGGCTCGTTTGAATTAACCGCTGCCGTGATTAGTGGCGCCGCAGGGTTAAGACTAGCGCAGTCGCTATTTATGCCGGGGAATTATCGTCGTATCGAGGCGTTTAAGATTGCCGGTAAGCAAAGCATTGAGCTGTTAGTGGGAGCCGCCACCATGACTTTCATCGCCGCGTTTATCGAAGCCTTTTGGTCCTCGTCTAATATTATTCCGGATGCTGTGAAATATATTGTCGCTGCTATCTTATGGGCTTTTGTGATTGGCTATTTATGTTTGGCAGGTCGGCGCGAAAATGCCACTCTAGGCTATGGCGCTATCCAAAACAGCCCTCTCGAGATAACTCGCCAGCAGGCCAATACCATTGCTACCGACGCCATACAAGCATCGTCCGTAAATGCTTCAAGTCAATCGGCACCGTATGTATCGGGTAACCGCCTATGAATATGGATACGATGAAAGTGGCGATACGCCCTATGAGCACGCCGCAAGCGTTAGATTTGGGTATGGTCATGGCACGGCAGTGGTTTATACCGCTCTGGCAAATTTGGTTGGGTATGGCGCTGCCGATTTATCTGGTGTTTTATCTAGGGGGTATGATACTCGATGTGAACTTCGCGATCAGTATTGGGGCTTTTGGCGGGCTGGTGTTTTGGTGGCTAAAGCCGCTATACGAAAAGCCCATGCTGCTGTGGTTAGGCCAAGCTTTATTTGCGGATGCGCCTAGCGTCAAGAGCAGTATTTTATCGGGTTGGCGGCAGAGCAAAGATAATGCACTGACGCTATTGGTTACTAAGCGACTGTCGCTACAACGACAGCTGCTGCTCCCCATACTGTTACTTGAGCAGCCTGATAAGTCGCAGTTTAAGGCGCGCACGCAAATCCTCTCGCGTGGTCAAGGCAGTGGGCTCGGTTGGCATACTACGGTCATGCTGCATATTGAAATGATATTAGGGGTGGCGACGTTAGTCTTAATCTGGCAGCTAATGCCGACCCAGTTTGTGAAAACTGAGACCTTATTTACCCTCATTGAGCAGGGACCCTTATGGGCAGAGCTCGGTTGGGCGCTCATTTACTTCTTAGCCGCCAGTATCGTCGCGCCATTTTTTATCGCTGGCGGGTTTGCTGTCTATTTGACCAAGCGCTGTTTACTCGAAGGCTGGGATGTCGAGTTGGTGTTTAAACAACTGCGCCATCGTTATGAGCGCGATCAGGCGGACCCGTTAAGACAGCTCACCACTCATTCACAGTCACGTATAAACCGGCCTGCTTTATCTGTTTTATCAAAAGAAAATGCTAATCCCAGTCTAAATACTGCGCTTAACAGTAACCCACCTATTGCGACGGGGGAGCCGCGATGATGCATAAGGGTCAGTTAGTATCCGTCATGCCTTATCATTGTTCACCACTATGCCGATTGGTGTCAGCGCTTATGCTTGGGTTGACGGCAACCACAATCATGGTGCTACCTGCCAGCGCTGCGGCAGTGACCGGTGCTGCCAATACTTCTGAACAGTCCGTAATAGCTGCTGATAATGCTAATAGTAGCGCAGTTGGCATTCGCCAAGACTTGGTTAGGATTATCACCAGTGCCGACTATGCGGAGTCCAAAGCCATCAAAAGCTGGCAACGTATCGAGAAGCCTGCCAGCACTAAGGAGCGCGAGCCCAATTGGTTGGTCAAGCTATTAAAGTGGCTGTTTGGCAGTCAGGGCGACTCGGGTATGGCAGCATTTTTCTCTTTATTATTAAAAGGGTTATTAATACTGGCCCTGTTCGCGTTCATTATCTGGGTAGCACGGCGAGCTGGCTATCTGCAAGGTTGGGTAGGGACGATGCAGTCCCGCTTATCGCGCAGCAGTCGTATTGAGCCATATAATCCCGAGTCGCTATCCCAACGTTGGCAGGCCTTGCCCGAGCACGATCAGATACCGGCGGCAGTAGCAGAGTATTTGCAACAAGGTGAGCTAACCGCGGCAGCCTCTATTCTTTATCGCGGCAGCCTTAGATGGCTGATGTTGTCGAAACAGCTTACTATTGCCCCAGCAATGACCGAAAAGCAATGTCTGGCGCAAATTAAGCAGCTTAATGAGTCCGGTCAGCATCACTATATTAGCGGCATTATTCAACTGTGGGTACAAGCAGCATATAACTCAGCAGCAAACATAGCCTCTGGCTCAACACCCGCATCCCCAAACAGTGCTCACAACGCGGTGAATCTGGCCACTCAGTTACGCGAAGTATCAACCCATTGGTTAGATGAGTTACCCTCCTTCGATAATACTCGTAATCATAAGGCCAGTCATTCAGCTGACAAGACTGCGGAGGTGGAGAATGCCGAATAAGACTCCGCCACAGGCTAATCTTACGCAGACCGCCAAATCTAAGTTTCGCCAATCCCCCCATAACGTAAGCCCCACCTATGCCATTGGGGTATTGTTATTAGTTGGGCTATTGGCCTTTATAGTTTGGTGGTTTTTCACCAACTTTGAGCGGGTCACTAACACAGATTATCAGTTGCGTGCCCAAGCTCAATATAATCCGTATTACGCCGCTGAGCTATTAATCAATAATCAGCATGGCGCTAAAGATCCGCAAAATATAATGGCCATGACCTTATTAGATGGCGACTTAAAGACGTTACTAAACGACCTGCCGCCGTTAAATCAGGGCAAAAATGAGCCGCAGCCGACTTTAATTATTAACAGTATAGGCAGTAAGCTCACTGAGGAGCGCTTTGAGCAGTTGTGCTCGTGGGTAGAGCAGGGCGGGCATGTCATTACTTTTACTACCGGTGGCAATAACCCTGAAGACATGCAAGCTGTGCAGGCGCGTCTAGAGGAGTTACAGCAGGCGCAAAACCGCGACTTGGCAACTGAGATAGCTAATGATGCTGAACTCGCCGAGCTTGTTAGCCAATTGAACCCTGGTAACCAGTTTTTAACCCAGTTGGGCATCTATGCGGTAGCGCCAGAGTCAGACAGTAGTGATAGTGATGACATGGCTGAGATAAGCGAGCAATTAGAGGATTTACTGGCTGAGATGCCCTTAGAAGAACAAGATAAATCGCAAACGGATGAAGAGTTTATTAAAAATACGCTCACCCGCTTAGCAGAAAATCAGCCTTTAGCCCTATTCTCTGTAGACCATCCTTTATCTGGCGCTTTATCTAGTCCGGCCGCGCAGAATGCTATAGCACCCGCAGAGCCTGTTCTCCTTGTACAAAGTACGCATAATGGCCAACAGCTTAATACCGACTTATTACAAGCGTGGTACCCAGACACCGCTAAGGTTCATTTTCAAAACCCGCAGCATAAGGGCCTTCAGACAGCAAAGGCTAATAATAAAAAGGTACTGTCAGCCCAGGCCGCATCGATTCGCCGATATTTAATCGAGCAGCAGCGGTTACTCCAACAGCGAACTGCCACGAAGCCACTACCGGCTGACAAATCTAAGGCAACGGCAACGTCTAGCACCGCTACAGCCACAGAAATAGAGACGCGTAAATTAAGCAAATTACTTACTGCAGTATTGGCTCTATCCGATGAGCAGCTCCTTGCCTTATTTAAACCGATTGATGATATTTATTTGGATATTGGCTTTGGCAAGGGCCGTATCAGCGTATTGGTGGATAGTGACAGCTTTGCCAATCCCAACCCGAATTTAGACTTGCCTAAAGACGCTTCGGACAGGCGTGAAGACGACCGAACCCGCTTGAACACGCCGTTAGCGAATTGGCTGCACCCAGACTTCTATGTGACTTTACTGAGTGCCGATAATGCGGCCTGGCTTATCGACTTAACGGAAGATAGCAACCTAGTTTGGATTCTGCCCAATGTAGACATTGATCCCTTGCCGGTCATGCTATGGCAGCAAGCTCGACCCGCCGTATTAGGGCTAGCGCTATTGGCTATGCTGTGGTTATGGTCGCTGTTCAATCGCTTTGGCAAGATGGCGCAGCTGCCAGACGATCAATCACACGATATCCTACGTTATTTCCGTCAAGTCGGCCGTTATGGTTGGCAGCAGGATAAAGCAGCGCAGTTACTAGAGTTAACTCGGGCACAAGTACGTCAGCAGCTCGCTAAGTTAACGGCTACTAGTGAGGGGACAAGAACGGGCATGACGAATGATGCATTAACGGTACAGCAAAGTTATGTGACCGATATGAACGCCTTACAGCAGATATTAATAGCGCAGCTAGAGCAAAAGAAACAACGCTATGCACAAGGGTCACCAAGCCCTGTATCTGAGCACAATGGTATAAAAGCAAGCTTGCCCAACGATGAACTGGCGAACCTATTAACTAACCTATTGGCTAACGAGGCCTTTATTAGAGCGCAGATTACCCCTGAGCGTTTGCGAGTCGCGTTGTTACCCACTGCGAAAAAAGGAAACACCGCATTTGAGCTGACGCAAATGACGCAAACCCTGTGGACTGTGCAATGGCTATTAAAATAAGAGATACTACAAAACACTATTCAAATATTTATGATGGGTTAAACTGATTCAGCATCTTAAACATATCTAAATTATTCAAAGACTTAAGAAAGGAAACTCCATGACTATTATAACTACTAGACCGTCCATTAATAAAACCTTGCTGACCACTGCTGTGCTCACTGCAATGAGCCTGACCGGCTGCCAAACGCTGACCGATGCTGGCGAGTCATCCAATACCGCGGTCAATAGCACGCCTGCCACGCTGTATTACAATGGCGATATCATCACTATGGAGGGCAATGCCCCAGAGCAGGTAGAAGCCTTGGTTGAGCAAGGCGGCAAAATCGCCTATGTGGGCAGTCTACAAGCCGCTAGCGATAAGTATAAGCATGCCGCAAAAATAAACCTAAATAAGCAAACTTTGTTGCCCGGCTTTATCGACCCGCACAGCCACTTTGGTATGGTATCCAATACGATGGGGCAGGTGAATTTAAACCCACCACCTATCGGCGATACCAGCAGTATCAGCGACATGATGCAAACCCTAAAAGACTATAAAGCAGAAAACGATATAGCGGATGGCGAGTGGATATTTGGCTATGGCTATGACGAAACCCAACTTAAGGAAGGGCGCCATCCCACCAAGTCTGACATAGACAAAGTACTGCCTAATAATCCGGTGTATTTGCAACATACCAGTGGCCATATGGGCGTGGCGAACTCTGCAGGTTTAAAAGCAATGAAGGTCACGGCAAAGACCAAAAACCCAGATGGCGGTATTATCGACCGGGTTAAAGGCTCTAAAGAACCCAATGGCTTAGTACAAGAAACCGCTATGTACCCATTTGTGCGCAATATGCTGACGGTACTCACACCCAAGCAAGCTGAATTCTTTGATCAGACGCAAGATTACTATGCCGCGTATGGCATAACTACTGCGCAAGATGGCTCGACCACGCGCGACGCGATTAAGTTCTTTCAGTCGCAAGCCGATGCTGGCAAGCTAAAAATTGACCTCGTATCATTGGCGGGCGTGAGTGACTTAGAAGAAAACTTGGCTGACAAAGACTTTAAATGGAAGACCTATCAAAACGGCTTTAAGGTACAAGGCACTAAAATAGTCGCAGATGGCTCACCGCAAGGTAAGACCGCCTACTTTAGCCAACCGTATCTCACGAAAGTGCCCGGCTGTGATAAAGACTGCAAAGGGCTGCCGAGTATCACGCAGGATGAGTTAAATAAGATGTTTGTGATGGGTTATGCCAATGACAATCAGCTGTTTATCCATAATAATGGTGATGGCGCCACCGATATGATTTTAGCGGCGCATAAATATGCCAGTGAGAAGACTGGACAGGCGCTGGATAAAGATCGCCGTACCGTGCCGGTGCATGCGCAATTTGCCCGTCAAGACCAGTTGGATGACTTTAAAAAGTATAAGATGCTGCCGTCATTTTTTACCAATCACACCTATTTTTGGGGTGATGTGCATGTCAAAAACTTAGGTAAAGACCGCGCTTATCGCTCAAGCCCGCTTGCCACTGCAGATAAAATGGGGCTACGCTACACCAACCATTCGGATGATACGGTCACGCCAATCGATCCTATGTTTGGGGTTTGGTCAGCGGTAAATAGAGTCTCGCGTTCGGGTCAAGTGATCGGTCCTGATGAGCGTGCCACCCCTTATCAAGCGTTAAAAGCCATCACTAGCAATGCGGCTTACGAGTATTTTGAAGAAGACAGCAAGGGTACTTTAACCACGGGCAAACGTGCTGATTTGGTTATCTTAGATAAAAACCCTTTAACGGTCGTCCCGACGGCTATCAAAGGCATTAATGTGATGAAGACTATTAAGGATGGTAAGGTCATTTTTGATAGTACCAACATTAGCGCTTCAGATGCTGCTAAGTAGGGTATAAGGGGCTACGGGTTAAAAACGTACTCGTTGCCCGGCTTACTATAATGCGAATTTATCTTAAATTAACTAGGGCGGTCTGTTAGTAGCGACTTACCGCCTTGCCAATAACTTAGGCCAATAACTTAACGTCAGTAGAAACTGACCAGTAAGGATACCTATGAGTGACAACTTAGCCCGACAGCCTGACTTAGAGCCCGTAGTGAGAACGCCTGTTGAGGCAACTGCTACAGAGGCTAGCCATTTAGATACTGGTAATTTAGATATGGGCCGTTTAGCTACTGAGCATCTAGAAACTAGTAACGCGCAGCAATGGCAACAGGCACAAGCCCAGACTGACGCTTTAATGGCGGCAGTGGGTCGGGCCGTTATCGGACAAAGCGATATTATTAGACAGCTGTGTATTTGCTTGGTCGCGGGCGGGCATGCCCTGATAGAAGGCTTACCAGGTTTAGGAAAGACCTTAACGGTGAAGGCTTATGCACAAGCCATCAGCGGGACTTATCACCGAGTACAATTTACCCCAGACTTGATGCCTGCCGATATTACTGGGCATACTTTATACGATATGCAGACCAGCGAGTGGAAGGTGCGTCGCGGTCCGGTATTCTGCAACTTATTGCTGGCCGATGAAATCAACCGAGCCTCTGCTAAGACTCAGGCGGCTCTATTAGAAGTCATGCAAGAGCAGCAGGTGACTATCGAAGGGACGACCTATCCGGTTGCCGAACCGTTTATCACCATCGCCACGCAAAACCCGTTAGAGCATGAAGGGACTTATCCCTTGCCTGAAGCCCAGCTCGATCGGTTTTTATTTAACATTCTTATCGACTATCCGACAGCAGATAACGAAGCGCTAATGCTTAAGACGGTATTGGGGGGCAGTGTTGGCGCGACTTTAGATTTATCCGCGGTACCGCAAGTGATGACGCCTGAGCAATTGGTCAAGCTGCAGCAACTGGCGGCGCAGGTGCGTCTGGATGATAGGGTAGTCGACTATGCTTTACAGATTACTCGGATGACCCGCCAGCACCAAGGGATTGCTGCCGGTGCGGGGCCTAGGGGTGGTATTGCCTTGCTACGAGCCGCGCGTGCCAATGCCTTGATGGAAGGTCGCCATTATGTGGTGCCCGATGATGTCCTTAGTGTGGCAGTGCCCGTATTGCGCCACCGTATCGCATTAAGTGCGGACTATCAGATTGAAGGCGTCCAACCGGTGCAAGTCATTGAGCAGGTCTTGGCCTCTGTGCCAGCACCGCGCCAGTAGGGATTTTCATGAGCCTAGCGTCAACCACGCCTAATACCCTAGCTACTGAGCGACTATCTGAGCAGTCAGTAGCGCCATTACCTAGCGCTAAGCTAAAGTGGCGGCAGCGCTTTGGTCATTGGCAGCCTAGCAGCCGTTTGGTTAAGATTATCTTAGTTTGGTGGCTAGTATTAACGATAGCTACCGCCTTAGATCTGACCAATGGTTTCGGAGTGGCAGGGTTAGCAGCGCTTACGACTCCGTTATTTACCCTATGCTTTATAGCTTTAGCGAGTCTAGCTATTGTCTGTGTATTGGACGTCATTTGCCTATTGGTCTTAAGCCAAGTCGCCAACTATACGCTACAACGCAGTTATCCCAATAACGTCCCGATATACCATGAGCTTGAGATTACTGCGTACCTATCCTTTATAGCGCATGGCACGGCACACTCTGTTGGTATGACTCAGCGCTTGATTGGCTTATTACGCAAGCTTGGCGTAGCAAAAAAGCTAACGCTCGACTTCTACGACGAGTATCCTGACCAGCTAAGCCCCTTGGAGCTCATGCCAATTCGTGTGCAGTTACCTTTGGTTAGCTCTAACGATAACACTGAGCAAGCAACAGGGATTCATACCTTAAAAATTGCTTATCCCGTATTGCCGACAGTACGAGGAACCGGGTATTTTGGGGTAGCGTATTTACGGGTGTGGTCGCCCTTAAAATTATTCCGTCGCTCGCTAGCTATTAGCGCAGACCCGGCGAATGCTAGCCCTAAAAACAATGCTATAAATAGCGTTCAAGGTCAGTATCTACGCGTATTAGCCGACTTTTCGGGATTAATGAGCAATCAGCTATCCGCTATCTTTGAAAAAAGCGTGCAGGCAGGCGTGCAAGCCATGATGCAGCAAGGTCACGGCAGTGACTTTTTAAAATTGCGCGAGTATAGTGCGGGTGATGCTATCCGCCAGATTGATTGGAAAGCCAGTGCCCGCTTGCGCCGGATGATGAGTAAGGCGTATGAGGATGACAACGATCAGAATATCGTTTTACTGCTCGATTGTGGCGAGCAAATGCGCCATCAAGACCACTATGAGAATGCCAGTGATATCGATGCCGACCTACATACCGATATTATAGACACGCACATGGGGCAGGCGAGCAAGGAAGGCGGTGATTTAGCGCAGTCCTTCTCGCAGCATAGCCAAGCCAATTACTTTGATAAAGTCTTGAATGCGGTATTATTACTGGCTTATATTGCTAATAAGCAGAACGATAAAGTTGGCCTGATGACCTTTGGCGGTTCGGACGTGTATTTACCGCCTACTAAAGGGGTGGCATTAATCCGTAATATGCTTAACGAGACGGCTGATATCAAGCCCAGTATGCAGACCAGTGACTATCTACTGGCCGCACAACACCTCAGCGCCAGACTTAAAAAACGCAGTGTGGTCGTACTCATTACCAATACCCGTGCTGAGGCAAGCCAAGAGCTGCTACAAGCAGTGCAGATACTCAGTCGCAAACATAAAGTTGTCTTTGCTAATCTCATGGAGCAAACGCTCGTAGATAGACTGCATGGCGATACGATACCGCACGCTTTAGACGACGCTTTGCTGTACCATGCGCTAGTCGATTATGAACAAGGCCGTCAGCAACTGCATGCGCAAATCAGTCAGCAAACGGGCGCGCTATGTCTACAGACGACCGCCAATAAGTTACCATTAACCTTAACGCAAGCTTATTTGTCGCTAAAAAAATAGTGAACGCTTAAAAATCTAAATATTTGCTTAATTTTTAAGAATAAACAATCCTCTATAATCATTTTATTATCCCTAGAAAAAGGTAAAAATCATGTTAAACACTAAAATATATCAAGCCGTTTATGTATTAGCTGAAGAGCTATTAGAAGCCAATAATCGCAAAAACCAAACCCTGTTTGCTGAGCTCTATGCCGACTTAAAAGCTATCTGTGTCGATAACGAAGGCACGGATAAAGATCATCCGGTACAGTGGGAAGCTTTAGCCGACTTTACGGAGGATGGTGATGAAGCCTTAGCGCTGTATAGCAAAGCCTTAGAGAAAGCCACGGCTATTAATTCAAAAGACTATATGTCCTCGATTGCCTATGCTATGGCGGAGCTACAAGTACAAATGGGGCAAATTAAAGAAGCAGTAGAAAATTTAAAGAATGCCAAGATATCCGCTAATAAGATTGAAGATAAAGAGCTAAAGAATGAGATTCATGATTTATTGGTTGAGCTGACAGGTGAAAAGCCTGAATAAATACCCAAGCATATAGCTGACAAATAGCATAATCCAAAAGGCCTAGAGCGATATTTACCTCTAGGCCTTTTTTATATAAGGTCATAATTTAGAACAGTAGGTGAATAGTCATCATCACTTTATTATTCCAAGCAAAGCTTTAATTACTAACCATATTATTCGGTGATAAGATGGCCGCCAACTCTGCTTCGCTTAACAGATTCTCTTGTTTGACCAATTCAGACACACCTAAACCACTAAGTAACGCTTGGCCTGCGATACGACTGGCATTCTCATAGCCAATGTGTGGGACTAAGGCCGTTACGATACCGATGCTGTTTTCTACATGGAAAGCACAGCGGTCTTCGTTAGCCGTAATACCTTGGATGCACAGCTCATCTAGCATACGAATCGACTTTTCTAACATACGCGCGTTATTCAATAAATTGTAGACAATCAGGGGCTCCATAGCATTGAGTTGGAGCTGTCCGGCTTCTGCAGCCATAGTAATCGTCATATCCGTGCCCATTACTTGGAAGGCGGTCTGGTTCATAGCTTCGGGGATAACCGGGTTGACCTTGCCAGGCATGATAGAAGAGCCTGGTTGTACAGCAGGCAGGTTGATTTCACTGAATCCTGTCCGTGGTCCACTAGATAGCAAGCGTAAGTCATTGCTTAATTTAGAGAGTTTGATAGCTAGACGCTTCAGCGTGCCCGAGAAGGTAATAAAAGAACCCATATCCGAGCTGGCAGCAATAAGGTCTTCAGCCAATTTAACAGGCAAATTGGTAATTTCGGCCAATTCATCGACCGCTAAATGAGCATAACCATTCGGCGCATTAATACCGGTACCGATAGCTGTGCCGCCTAAGTTGACCTCACATAATTGATTGCAAGAGCGCTTAATACGCACGGTCTCACCGCGTAAATCACTAGCAAAAGCATTGAACTCTTGGCCCAAGGTCATAGGCACGGCATCTTGCATCTGAGTACGGCCCATTTTCAGGATACCGCTAAATTCTTCACCTTTAGCCGCTAAGCTTTCTTGTAGTTTGGTGACGGCTTCAATCAGCGGTTGCGCGGCAAAGACTATCGCCAAACGAGCTGCTGTAGGGTAGACGTCATTGGTAGACTGCGAGCGGTTGACGTCATTATTAGGATGTAGGTATTTATACTCACCAGACGCATAGCCTAGCTTGGCCAAGCCGATGTTGGCAATGACTTCGTTGGCATTCATATTGGTAGAAGTACCGGCGCCGCCTTGGATGAGGTCAACGATAAATTGATCGTGATGCTCGCCAGCAATAAGCTCATCACAGGCGGCTAAAATGGCGTTGAGTTTGTCATCGGTGAGTAAGCCATGTTTATGGTTGGCTTTCGCTGCAGCGGCTTTCACCATAGCTAAGGCTTTGACTAGCTCAGGGAAATGACTGATTGGCACACCGGTAATATTAAAGTTTTGGTGAGCGCGTTGGGTTTGAATACCGTATAAGGCATTGGCTGGGACATCTTGCTGACCCAGTAAATCCGCTTCGATACGAGTGTGCGGGTTATCCGTGTTTTGCTGCGTATTATCTACCATAGTCATAGGTCTTCTTAGTGAGTCGTTCAGTGGCACAATAGAAAGGCGGCTAACTTATCGCACTAGGGCCATAAATTAACCACCTTGAGGAAATATTTAGAATAGGTTATCTAGAGTAGCAGCCAGTGCTAACCCCTTCAATATCGTTAAATATTATATAGTTATCTTTAGATAAACTACAATTGAAATATCGATATATGTGGGTAAACCTTGAGCGCTGTATTGTGTTAGGTTAAGAGTGGTGTTTATTAAAGTTTATATTAATCTATAGCTCTCTAAATTTAGATATTGTGGAAGGCTAGCGCTTTTAGCCCAGCTGTTTATGAGGTATTTATAGTTTTTACGAGTGAAGTTATATTATTAATTACATTGCGATTTTCATTTTTAATACAGCTAAACAGCGACTCGCCAAGTAATTGGTAAGCTTAATGTAAAAACTACTTGTAAGGTGATACAGCCGTATTATGATACAAAGTTGTATTAAGAATATTAAGGAAAGAGATGCTGTTATCTACTATACCTGTGCGTCCTCAACATCAATGGGAGCATATAGAAAAAATTCATATTAATGAATCAAATGAAAGACTGGTATCTATTCCTAATACTGAAAAACTCAGACAGTTTCCAATTTATTATGCTCATAATACGCCCCATGCCATTAATATTTGTGTGGCGCGCGAGTCTGTGGTGCACAAACTGCAATTGGCTGTCGATTTATTACCTAAACACCTAGGAATTTTGGTATTAGATGGGTGGCGCTCGCGAGCCGTTCAAAAAGCCGTTCAAGAAGAAGTGTGCGCGATAATCAAAGCTAAGTATCCACAGCTTAATGACATAGAACAACGTCAGCTTCTAGCAGATTTTGTGGCTCCAGTGGGCCCTAACTTCATTAGTCCTCACTTAACAGGTGGCTCTGTAGACATCACATTGTTCAATGTGGAGACCAATGAATGGTTAGATATGGGCGCTGACTTTGATGAGCCCACGGAGCGTTCATACACTCACTTCTATGAGTCACAACCAGAGCACCCTGCTTGTCAAAATAGACGCTTATTATATAAGGTCATGACCGAAGTGGGCTTTAGCAATTTACCCACTGAATGGTGGCATTATGACTATGGCAATCCTCTTTGGGCTCATTACCATAGTCAGAGTAGTGCCTTTTATGGTGAGGCGCATTGGGACGAACTGTCCCAGTAATAGTTATTCAGCACCACCACTTTTATAAAAAACATCTGTACAAGTTCAAGGAAGAACAATATGGAAACTTTCATCCAAGCCGATGATCATCTAGCCCTATGGACTTTTGTTATGGTCGCGGCAACTTCTGCTATTTTTATTGAGCAGCGTTTTAAATGGGCAAGTAAAATCCCAGGCGCGGTCATCGCGCTATTGATTGCCATCGCAGCGTCTAACCTAAAAATCATCCCCATAGACGCGCCGACGTACGACATTGTATGGGGTTACATTGTCCCTTTAGCTATCCCACTATTATTATTCAAAACGAATATACAATCCTTAGTTAAAGAAAGTTGGAAACTGCTGCTGCTGTTTTTAGGATCGTCTATAGCGACAGCTATTGGTACGGTCATAGCTTTCACCGCTTTACGCAGCTACATTCCAGAGTTGGATAAAGTGAGTGGCATGATAGCAGCATCATATAGCGGCGGCGGGGTCAACTACGCGGCTATGTCGGCGAAGTTACAGCCTAGTGAAAGTATAAACGCAGCTACCATTGTGGCTGATAATATGATGATGGCGTGCTACTTCTTAATCTTGATTGCTCTAGCTGGCATACCTATTGTCCGCCGAATTTGGGGCTCACCGCATACTGATGCCATCGAAGAAAATCCTGAAGTACTCAATAGCCGTACGTTATCCGAAGCTTATTGGCAGCCCAATCTTATTTCTCTTAAAGACATCGCAATCTGCCTAGCTAGTTCTATGCTAATTGTTTTAATATCATTCAAACTTTCTGCTTTTCTTAAAGTTTTGC
>Ga0098065_1000150_pt1 | contig 37870 bp, 32 predicted proteins | sample 25_taG_FD_75062 | JGI IMG/M metagenome (GOLD analysis project Ga0098065, IMG submission 75062) | Marine viral communities from Cariaco Basin, Caribbean Sea - 25_WHOI_OMZ | ecosystem: Environmental > Aquatic > Marine > Oceanic | place: Caribbean Sea: Cariaco Basin | collected 2014-11-08 | reverse complement strand
GACGAACAGCGTCAGCCCGATCGCATGCAGGGTATACCGGTCGCCAATATTACTCACTAATGCACCCCAGCCGGCGCTGAAAGCCTGGGTGAAAATCAGCACCAGCGGAATGGCCAGCAGCAGCGCGGACAGAGCCACGGCAGCAAGGATCAGCGTGCGTCTGAGCCAGGGCTGGTCGCCGACCCGGTGATGGGACTGGTATTTCATGGCCTTACTTCCCATGCAGGCGGCGCAGGTAGCGCCCCTGCCAAAGGTTGATGGCAAACAGCAACACCAGTGACACCAGCAAGACTACCGATGCGATCGCGCTGGCGGCGGCATGGTCGAATTCCTGCAGGCGCACGAACAGCATCAGGCTGGTGACCTCGGTTTCATAGGGGGTGTTGCCCGCAATAAAGATGACCGCCCCGAACTCACCAAGACTGCGGGTGAAAGACAAGGCGATACCGGTCAACAAGGCCGGCCACAGCGACGGAAAGATCACCTTGCGGAACACCCGCCCGTCGCTGGCTCCCAGCGTAATGGCCGCCTCCTCGTCTTCCGGCGGCAGCTCTTCCAGTACCGGCTGCACGGTGCGGACCACGAAGGGGATGCTAGTGAAGGCCATGGCAATGATGATCCCCACGGGGGTATAGGCAACGCTGATGCCAATGGTTTCCAGCCACTGGCCATACCAGCCTGAAGTGGAGAACAGGGTGGCCAGGGTAATACCGGCCACGGCAGTCGGCAGGGCGAACGGGAGGTCGACCATAGCGTCGATCAGGCGTTTACCCGGGAACTCATAGCGGACCAGTACCCAAGCCAGCAACAAGCCGAAGGCGCCGTTGAACAGCGAAGCGAGGAAGGCCGTCCACAGGGTGACCTTATAGGATTCCACTACCCGCGGATCGCTGACGACGAACCAGAACTGGCTCCAGGTCATGCCGGCGGTCTCGGCTACCAGGCCGGTCAGGGGCAGCAGCAGAACCAGGCTGATAAACAGCAAGGAAACCCCCAGGCTCAATCCAAAGCCCGGGAGTACCCGCTTCGAGCGGGGTTTTAATGGTGAAGCGTGGGCCACCAGTTGTTCCTAGCGGCGACGCTGCAGTTGGTCGAGTTTGCCGCCGCTGGCGAAGTGGGTCTGCATGGCGTCTTCCCAACTGCCGGCGATTTGATCGATGGGCAGCAATTTGACGTCCGGGAAGCGATCGGAGAACTCGGCTTTCACCGCGTCGTGGTGGACCCGGTAATTGAAGCCGGCCAGCAACCGTTGCGCTTCTTCGCTGTACAGGTGCTCCAGGTAGGCCTTGGCGAGCTCCTCGGTATCGTTCTGTTCGATGTATTCATCGATCCAGGTGACCGGAAACTCGGCCAGGAAACTCACCTTCGGGGTAACAACCTGGTATTCGCCGGGATAACGGTCAGCAATGTTCAGCACTTCCGACTCGAAAGTGAGCAGGGCATCCCCGATACCACGTTCGATAAAGGTAGTGGTGGCACCCCGGCCGCCGCTGTCGAAGACCTTCACCTGGCCCAGCAAGTCGGCCACGAACTGATCGATCCGTTCCTGGTCATCGCCGAAGGTTTCCTGGGCATAGCCGAGAGCCGCCAGGTAGGTGTAGCGGGCGTTGCCTGACGTTTTCGGATTCGGCATCACCAGTTCGACGCCATCCTTCACCAGGTCATCCCAATTCTGGATGTTCTTCGGGTTATCCTTGCGAACCAGGAAGGCCATGGTGGAGTAGTAGGGGGAGCTGTTGTTGGGCAAGCGGTCAGCCCAGTTCTCAGGAACCAGGTTGCCCCGCTCATGGAGGATGTTGATGTCGGTCACCTGGTTAAAGGTGGCCACGTCCGCCTTCAGACCCTGGATAATGGCCTGCGCCTGCTTGGAGGAGCCGGCGTGGGACTGGTCAATGGTGACGGTGTTGCCGGTTTTTTCCTGCCAGTATTCCTGGAACTGCTCGTTGTAGGCGGCGAACAGCTCCCGGGCGATGTCGTAGGAGGTATTGAGTAGTTGCTGTTCGGCGGCAACCGCTCCCTGTGTGCTGGCAAGGCTGGCGCCAATAACAAGACCCTTCAGCCAGTTTTTCATGGTGTTCCTCCCGGATCAGGTGATGAAGTCCGGGGAATGTAACAAATGGTGTTAAAAACCTAAAAGTCTAAAAAATAATAGTTATATCGCTTTAAGGAATATATTGTCGTCAGCCTGGATCGTGCAGGAGTGCCATTGTACAAAGCCGCTCCATCTCTGCCGCCCAGGCCTGGCGGGATTCGTCGTCCAGCTCGACCTGCAGGGCATAGCGGCGGCCCCCCCAGACAGACAGGTGCAGGGCTTCAAGGGTAGCGTCCGAGGGCCGGGGGGAGAGGTCAGGGCACGCGTCGACCACCCGGTGCCAGACGGCAAGCAGTTCGTTGTAGGCCCGCTGCTGAAGCCGGGTGTCTGCCACTTTGGGTTCGAGCTGCATCATTTCTGGTGAGAACCAGGTACTTTTGTCACCCGCCAGTCCGGCCAGGTGCTGAACCAACAGCTGGATGCGCTGTTGCCAGTCCAGGTCTGCAGGAGCAACGATCTGTTCATCGATCCGCCGGATCATCTGTTCGATGCAGTGGCGAACGTAGCCGGAATGCAGTGCTTCCTTATTGGGGAAGTAGTCGTAAAGGGTGCCGATGGCAATGCCGGTTTCCAGGGCAACCTTGCGGGTAGTCAACTGCTCCCAGCCCTCCTGTTGCCAAATCCGAACATAGGCATCGTAGATGGCCTGTACAGTGAACCGGGCACGGGCCTGTCGGGGCCGCTTGAGGGGCCTGGTGCGCGGGTTTTCAGTGGCGCTGGGTCTGCTCATCCGGTTTCCGAACCACGGTGTATCTGGTGCTCGTTAGAATGGTGTTACGGGCAGTATCCCATATTCCGGAGTTTCCGTCCGGAACCTGGCACCCTGCCGAGACGTGCTCCATGAGGAAACAGAGGAACTGAATGATGACCGAGATCACCCGACTGCTGACGAATCAGGACAAGCTTGCCGAGTCCCAGCTGGAAACCACCGATTTGGGCCCCCTGGCTGACGGTCAGGCACGCATGCGCATCCACCGTGTGGCCCTCACCGCCAACAATATTACCTACGCTGCCTTCGGTCACACGCCCCACCTTCGTTACTGGGACTTTTTTCCGGTGGCCGACCAGGGCTGGGGCCAGATGCCGGCCTGGGGATTTGCGGAGGTAGAAGAAACCACGGTGGAGGGCATTGAGCCCGGCGAGCGCTTCTATGGCTTCTGGCCGTTGGCGACTCACCTGATCGTGGAACCGGTTCGGATCAGCGAGCGGGGCTTTTATGACGGTGCCAGTCACCGGCTCGAACTGGTATCCGCCTACAATCAGTACCAACGTATCAGCACCGATGCCGCCTACCGCCCGGAGAGCGAAAATTACCAGATGTTGCTGCGCCCGCTGTTCATTACCTCGTTCATGCTGGCGGACTTCCTGGAAGATAACGCCTTCTTCGGGGCGAAGCGGATTCTGGTTTCGAGCGCGTCCAGCAAGACCGCCTATGGCACGGTTTTCTGTCTGCAAGACCGTAACGACCTGGAGGTTATCGGCCTGACCTCCTCAGCCAATACCGGTTTCGTCGAGGGGCTTGGCTGCTACGATCGAGTCGTCAATTACAACGACATCAAAGCCCTGGATCCGGGCGTGCCGACGCTTTACGTGGACTTTTCCGGTAACGATGCAGTGCGTGAGACGATTCACCGGCACATGGCCGACCGCCTGGTACATAACTGCTATGCCGGCTCTGCCCATAACCACGAGCATATCAGTGAGACAGAGTGGACCCTGCCGGGACCAGCACCGAAGCGTTACTTTGCACCAGACCAGATTCGCAAGCGCAACGCTGATTGGGGTCCTGCGGAGGTAACCCGTCGGTTCAACCAGGCCCAGCTGGCCTTTATCGAGCGGGTTCAACAGCCGGACTCACCCTGGATTCACGTGCAGGAGCACAATGGACTCACGTCGGCCCAGTCCCTGCTCCGCTCATTGGTGAACGGCGATGTTGACCCGGCCGACGGTCATGTGGTGAAACTCTGAGCTTGGTCCCCCTCTGGCGGGTTTGCGGCAGCAAACCCGCCAGAGGGGGCACTTGCCTAGCTGTAGATGTTCTGGTGGATGGTGCTTTCGTCCTCCGCCACCAGGTTCTTGTCCACGCTCTGGATCACGGCCTTCTCCAGGGGGCCGTTGAGCTTCTGGCGGATCATCCCCAGGAAGCGGGGCGGCGCCACCAGAATCAGGCTTTCAAACTTGCCTTCCTGTCTGGCCTTGTCAAGGGTCTGGACAATTTCGCCGGCAAACAGCATTTCCTCATGCTCGGTGGCGCTCGCTTCCTGCATGGCGTGGCCCTGGCCGCGACTCTCCCGGGAGCGACCCGGCTGGTCCGTCACCAGTTCGCTTTCCTTCAGCCGGCCCTCCGGGTGCTCCAGGCGCTTCACTTCGGTTGGCATGGCGGTGCGTGCGGTGGTGGCCAGAATCCGGGCATTGGCACTGTCGGCGACCAGAATCCAGATCTTTTCCATGGTGTCCTCCAGATCATAGGGGGTGGCAATCACTGAACCTTTCCATCCTGAGTATGGATGATCCCAGCGATTTTTGTGGGGCTACATACGAACATTAATGCCGTTTTCCGATTTTCAAGGACAGGGCAGGTTGGCTGGACGTAATGAAGGCTGGCAGAAGGCCGGTTTCGGTGACCAGGTAGATTCCTTCGCGAAAGGGAACCGATTCGAACAGATCGCTGGTCCAGCTTAGCCGGTCCACCCTTTTGCGGGAGTCACCAAGCACGAACACTGGCTTTCCGGCAGTCAGCATGGCATCAGCCAGTACACCGGTACCACGTTTGTTAACCAGCGCCTGGTCGTTGTACTGATCCACTCCGAACAGCGCGGCGTCCATGTCAGGTGCCCTGGCCAGCGCCTGCTCATCTGTCACCAGATGACTCTGTATACCCTCCCTCTGTAATGCCTGGTACTGGAGCCGACCTTCGCCACCCGGCGCTGATAACGTCTGCCACACCTCGATCGACGGTGAAAATTCGTGGAGTCGACAGATCACCGACAGCAAAACGCCACTATGGCTGTGGGTGAGAATCTGGCTGCTGTCCCAGTTGCGCTGCCGGAGGAGATGGCTCGCAAGCTTCTGGTCGATATCGCGCCACTGCTGATCGTAATGCTCGAGCGTCTCGGGCACGGCTTTATAGCCCCGGGCCTCCAGCTCATCCAGCAGGTGGTGGACTACTACCATGGACTTATCCACCTGCCGTAATGACTTCAAGGCCCATTTCAGCTGCTGCCGGTCCGGCTGCTCACCACCATAGCCGCTGAGCGCCTGCACAATCTTCGATGCCAGGGTGGATGAGCCATGGGCCTGGTCATTGATAATCTCCTGAATGCGTTTCTCAAAGGTGGTCATAGGCCACTCCGGACGGACACAGCCTGTTCATGTGATCGTTAATGACAGTGTGGCTCGGATCACGCTCACGGGGCAACGGCGCATCAGCGGATACTATTACCCGGATAATCACAGTGAATGGCCGGTCGCGGGAATATAGTCTGCGGGTTCGAAATGTTGCCGGGTTCCGGTTTGGGTAGCATGATTTTGCTATCATTCGCGTAATGCCCTGGCCATGTTGCCCGATTCCCGGCGTACCGGGTCGTTGTTCTGCGAATGTCATGAGGTGTGAATGGGTCGTTCTGTCCATTTACTGGTTACAACCCTGCTTTGCCTTTTGCCTGCCATGGTGTCTGTCATGCCTGCTACCGCAGACACAGTGCGCCGGGTTGTCCACCCTGACGGTCGGGTGGAGTACACCAATGCCCCCGCAGGCCGCAAGGCCCTTGCCAGCACTGGCCGGGAAACGGTCTATAAGTACAAGGACGAGAACGGGGTAGTGACGTTCAGCGAGGCGAGGCCTTCCCGGGCAGCCTTTGATGTCATTCGTTTCGAATGCTACGCATGCAGGCCAGACTCGAAGGTGAACTGGCAACGCACCCCGCTGTTTACGGGTCGTTATGACGACGAAATCAAAACCACTGCGCAGGAGTTCAATATCGACCCGGCGCTGGTTCGCGCTGTGATCCACGCCGAGAGTGCGTTCAACCCACAGGCGGTTTCCTCCAAGGGGGCGCAGGGCTTGATGCAGCTGATGCCCGGAACGGCACGGGAAGTCGGCGTCACCAACGCCCTGGACGCTGGCCAGAACATTCGCGGTGGGGTTAACTACCTTGCCCGCATGATCGAGCTCCACAATGGTGATGTCCGACTGGCGACCGCTGCCTATAACGCTGGTCCGGGTGCCGTCCGGCGGCACAATGGTATTCCACCCTATGCGGAGACCCGGGCCTATGTGGAGCGGGTCGGCATTCTCCACGAACGTTATCGCCTGGCCAGCAACTGACCCCATTCATGGCCCTGGCGTACAGGGTCTGCTATGTCCTCCATATCCCTCCGTCGGTTGATCAGGTGGCCCTCCCATAGTCTAGACTGATCGGCATCGGGCCATGTTCCATGATCATGGCTGTTATCCGACATTGAGGAGGTCCTATGAACGCCAACGCCAACGCCGACCAGAATGTCCGCCCGGACTATGACGAGGTGATCAAGTCTATTGCAGACTATGTGCTGGACACCCCAATCGATAGTGAGGAAGCCTGGACCACAGCCCGCTATTGCCTGATGGATACCCTGGGGTGTGGACTGCTGGCACTGCGTTTCCCGGAATGCACCAAACACCTCGGGCCGCTGGTTCAGGGTACGTTGGTGCCCCATGGTGCCAGGGTCCCTGGTACGTCGTTCGAGCTGGACCCGGTAAAGGCGGCCTGGGATATCGGGTGTATCGTGCGCTGGCTGGACTACAACGACACCTGGCTGGCGGCGGAATGGGGGCACCCTTCGGATAACCTGGGCGGGATCCTGGCCGTGGCGGATCACCTTTCCCGCCGGCGAGTGGCCAACGGTGAAGCACCTTTGACCATGAAAACCGTGCTGGAGGCCATGATCAAGGCCCACGAAATTCAGGGCGTGCTGGCGCTGGAGAACTCCTTCAACCGGGTCGGGTTGGACCATGTGGTGCTGGTCAAGGTGGCGTCCACGGCAGTGACGGCGTGGCTGATGGGGGCAAGCCGGGACCAGTTGCTGTCGGCGCTGTCCCATGCCTGGGTGGATGGGCAGTCATTGCGCACCTATCGCCATGCCCCCAATGCCGGCTCGCGGAAGTCCTGGGCAGCCGGGGACGCCACCTCCCGCGCTGTACGGCTGGCGGATATCGCCCTGAGAGGGGAAATGGGTATCCCCGGTGTGCTCACGGCGCCACAGTGGGGTTTCTACGACGTTCTCTTCAGCAAGACCAACCGTGACCAGGCGATCAAGCCGGAAGGACAACGCCAGTTCTCGCTACCGCAACCGTTCGGCAGCTATGTGATGGAAAATATCCTGTTCAAGATCTCTTTCCCGGCTGAGTTCCATGCCCAGACGGCAGCGGAGGCGGCGGTGAAGCTTCATCCCCAGGTCCGTGACCGCCTGGGTGAGATTGACCGGATTGAGCTGGTGACCCACGAGTCCGCTATCCGCATCATCTCCAAGCAGGGCAAGCTGGCCAACGCCGCAGACCGGGATCATTGCCTGCAGTATATGGCCGCGGTGCCACTGATCTTCGGGGAACTGAACGCTGAGCACTATGAAGACACGTTCCACGAAGCCCATCCCATCATCGATGAGATCCGCGACAAGATGGAAGTGATTGAAGACGAGCGTTACACCCGCGAATACCTGGAGCCGGACAAGCGGTCCATTGCCAATGCCATACAGGTGTTCTTCAAGGATGGCAGCAGCACCGAGCGGGTAGCCGTGGAATACCCCATAGGTCACCGCCGCCGTCGGGAGGAGGGGTTGCCGCTACTGGTGGAGAAGTTCCGCACAAACCTGGCAACGCGGTTTCCGCAGCCGACCTGTGACCAGATCCTGGGTATCTGCGACCATCATCAGACCCTCGAAGACACTCCGGTACACCGTTTCATGGATCGGTTTGTCATCTGAGGACGTGCCGGCAGGGGCCCGCCCGGGCCCTCAGGCCTGGGCGGCTTCGGCAGAGGTGTCGATACGGTATTTGTTCGTCAGGTTATAGAGTGTGGGTCGGGTAATCCCCAGCAGTCGTGAGGCCTGGGCCATGTTGAATCCGGTGGTTTTAAGCGCCTGCAAAATGGCATTGCGCTCGGCGGTTTCCCGAACCTGGCGCAGGTTGAGCTGATTATCCGCCTGCTCGCTGTCGTCGCTGAGTTCCAGGTCAGTGGCGGTAACCCGCTTGCCCTCTGCCATGATGGTGGCCCGCTTGACCTTGTTGATCATCTCGCGAACGTTGCCCGGCCAGCCATAGCTGTTGATGGCCCGCACGGCATCATCGCTGAAGGAGAGATTTGGCCGGTCAAGCTGGCGCGACAGGTTCTGCAACAGGGAGCGAGCAATCACCAGGGGGTCTCCCTGGCGGTCCCGGAGCGCAGGTACGTCCAGGGTGATCTCACTGATGCGGTAGTAAAGGTCTTCGCGGAATTCGCCGCTATCGATGAGTTGACGAACATCCCGGTGGGTGGCGCAAACCACCCGTACATCCACTGCCACGGGCTTTACGCTGCCGACCCGGTCTACTGAGCGCTCCTGCAGGAAGCGCAACAGCTTGGCCTGCAGCGACATGGGCATATCCCCGATTTCATCCAGGAACAGTGTGCCACCGTTGGCACTCTCGATCTTGCCTTTCTTGCTCTGGGTGGCCCCGGTGAATGCGCCTTTTTCGTAGCCGAACAGTTCGCTTTCCAGCAGGTTCTCCGGAATGGCAGCGCAATTGATGGCGGCAAAGGACTTGTCAGCCCGGTGGCTGAGGTCGTGAAGTGCACGGGCCAGCAGTTCCTTGCCGGTGCCCGTCTCACCCGTGATGAGGGTCGTAACATCTGTGGGGGCGACTTTTTCGAGCGTGCGGCAGACGGAGAGCATCTGCGGACTGGCAGCAACAATGCCCTTGATGTTGGTACCGTTGTGTCGACTGGCCAACTCACGGTTTTCCGTTTCGAGTTCAGCCAGCCGGAATGCCCGGTTGACAACGAATGTCAGGATGTCCGGGTCCAGCGGCTTCTGGTAGAAATCCGACGCGCCCATGCCAATGGCCCTGACGGCGTTTTCCTTGTCTTCGCGCCCGGTCACCACAATGACCTTGACCATGGGGGAGAGGCGGAGGATGTCATCGAGCAGGGCAAAACCCTCGGAAGCACCACCGGGGTCCGGTGGCAGGCCCAGGTCAAGGGTCACCACCTGGGGTTCGTTCCTGCGCAGGCTGGCCAGGGCGCTGGCCCGATCGGCTGCAACTTCCACCTCCAGGTCAGTGCTGAAACACCAGCGCATCTGACTCTGCAGGCCCGGATCGTCTTCAACTATCAGCAGTCGCTTGGTCACAACAAGACAAGTCCTTTCGTTGTTGGCGTAACTCGTTTTTATTCAACCGGGGTCTGTCGTAAGTGTCGACTGAAATCACGGGGAATGCAATCCTCTGGCCCGCTCTGGTAACGCTTCCGGGGCTGGCTCTTCTGCCGTGTCGGGTTCAGGATCGGCCGGTTCAGTCCGGCTGGCCAGGCGTACGGTTGGCAGCAACACTGAAAAGCAGGACCCCATGCCGGACTCACTGGTGACGTCAATATTGCCCCCAAGCTGTCGGACGTACTCCCGGGCCTGATAGGCCCCGATACCCATACCCGTAAGGCCCTTGGTGCTCTCGAACGGCTTGAACAACTGCATGCGAATAAACTCCTCGCTCATGCCGGTGCCTGTATCCTGGATAAACAGAACCACATGGTCGGAGGACGCCTTCAGGGTGAGTGTCACTTCACCGTCTGGAGGGGTGGCGTCCTGCGCGTTCTGGATGAGGTGGCCCAGCACGCTCCACAACTGGTCCCGGTCAGCCCTCACCATCACCGGATCTGATGGGCCAAGAACCCTGGGTCGTGGTTGGTTACGGGAATAGTGGGTAGCCAGTTCCTGGATCATCTGATGCAGGTTCAGCGGACCCTGTTCCCCCTGAACCGGCGCCGGCTTGCGAATATGGTCCACCAGGTTGGACATCTTCTGTACCGCATGGTCGGTGGTGCTGATCATGTCATCGATAAACGCCGGGTTGTCCCGGTGATGGGCGGAATTGCGTACCAGCAGCGAGAGCTGGGCAATGAGGGTTTTCAGGTCATGCACCATGAAGGCGGACGCCTTGCTGACCGCTTCGAATTGCATGGCCCGTGAGAGCCGGTTCTGGGCGTCTGCCTGCGCCAGCAGGTTACAGGTCTGCCGGGCCACGACACGTACCAGGTCGAAGTTTTCCCAGTTCAGCTCCACCCGGGCATTGGCCCGTCCCACCAGCGTAATGCCGTAGAGTTCATTGCCCAGATACATGGGTATCAGGAGCCAGCCATGACTGAACTTCAGAATCGGGTCCGGTATTTCCAGCAGGTTGTAGCGCACGGGGTCACTGCGGTATTCGTCCAGGTCTATGATCCATTCCCGCTCGCTGAAGAAGCGGGCCAGTTCGCAGGTGCCGTCGATACTGGTGAAGCGGGGCTGCTCCATATTAACGGTGTTCTGGAGCATGAAATTACCATCTTCGTCCCTTACCCAGAGAGCACCGGAGCTGCTTTCCAGCAACCCTGCCAAAATCCGGATGATTCGCTCCGGAAGCGGTGGTTGGTCGCTCAGGTTGGCCAGCTCCCTGGTCATCTTGAGCCACTCTTCCCGGTAGTCATACTTGTAGTCGAAGAAGTTCTGGCTGATAAACACCATCAGGCGGGCGCGGAACCTGCGTGAGGTAAGCAGCAGGCCCAGAAATGCCAGCGCGCCGGTGATAAACAGCATTTGCAGGGCGTCGCCCCAGTCGCCGCCGAGAACCCGGACGTAGTAACCCCCGGCAGCGGCAAACAGAAGGTAGATACCGGCAAATACCAGGGCACTGACGTGGAACATGGCGTTGCGGGAAAGCTGGAATTCCACCGGCTGCTTGCGGGTGTTTATCATGGTGATGCCCAGCAATGGAACGATCAACGCGTTCACCATGCCCCGGGCGTCCCAGAAGCCGCTGGAGATTTGGCCGAACAGCAAGGCATCCGTGTACATGAAGAAGTCATAGGCAAACAGGGTCAGTATGCCAATACACAGATACCGGATACTGGAGCGGCTGGACTGAAGGGAATTACGCCAGATCTGCTCCACCAGGCAGATACCCAGGAGCGAAAGGGCGATCTGGCCGACGAGCTTCAGCTTGCCGCTCACCAGGGGAAACGATAACAGGGATTCCAGGGCTGCGAGGGTGAACAGCACGAAGATGATGGCAAAGGTGGAGAAGCCCAGCAGGCGGCGGGTGCGCCCCGCGGCCAGGATTTGCCGGTCAGCGGAGCGCAGCAGGGCCAGCAGGACCATGACCCAGCCCGAGTCGCGCAGCAGTTCCAGCAGATAGCGCACGATGAAGGACGGTTCACCCCAGAGTTGCTGGCTGACCAGCGACCCTGCCCACAGGGTGGACAGCAACGCCGAGAACAGCAGCATCCGGTCCGAGGTCCGGCGCAGGTAGCGAGTCAGGATCAGTCCACCCAGCAGCATGAATGCCAGGGTGGCGGCGGCATGGCTGATCAGTCCGAATTCATTGAACATCAACTGCACATCCTGTGATTCGTTCCCGTCCGACCCTCACGAGGCTAAACCGGGTGCTTGTTCTCGCGGTAGTAGTGAAATATATCATCCAGGGACCGTTGGGGGTAAAAACCAAAGTCCCTTTTAAAGGCTCTTCCGTCGATGATGACAGGGTACTTGTAAAAGTCCATCAGATACGGTGGGAAGCGCTTCAGGCTGAGTACCCTGAGCAGCGTGCGGGGCAGTAACGGCGGTATCGACGGAATCGGCACCTGTCGGCAGCCGCAAAGTTCCAGCGCCCGCTGGTAGGCCACCCAGTCGTCTGGCGCCACGTTATAGATGCCTTTTTGCTTGTGGCGCCAGGTGGCCACCAGGGCATCCGCCATGTCGTCGATATGGATGAACTGCATCATCGGCGAGAAGCCTGCCAGCACCGGCGCCCGCTCACCGGATAGCAAGGTGCTGATCGTATTACGCACACCGGGTCCGACGATGTTGCAAGGGCGAAGTACGGTGATGTTCAGGTGGGGGTAGCGCCACAGATAGATGTTTGCGAGGTTCTCCAGCTCTACGGAGTCCACCAGGTCCATGGTCAGCCCGGCTGCCTTCAGTGGCGCTTCCTCGTCAATCAGTGCCGGATTGAAGGGCACTGCGCCGTAAACATGGAAGGTGGACAGGATAATGACCCGTCTGACATTGTATTTATGGCTCAGGTCGAGCAGCTTCTGGGTACCCAGTACATTGGCGTTGTAGCGGCGCAGCCTGTTTTCCTGGCTGGACATTATGCGGCCCAGGTGAATGACACCATCAAAGTGGAAGCGGCGGAACAGGTCCTCGAACACACGTTTGTTGAAGTCGATGCAATAGCTGGGAATATCATCTCCGAGCCACACCTGTTCGCGGAAGTCCACCGCCACCAGGTCACAGGTTTCCCGCAGCTGGGCGATGACCTTCTGTGCGAGCGTGCCGGCGGCGCCGGTTACCAGTATCTGCGGCCGTTTGGGTGCCGTCATCAGAACAGCCTCTTGCGCTGGTTGAGTCCCTTCTTGATCATTTCCCCGACCGCAGCCTTCACTGAATCCACCCGGGCGGTCACCTGCTCTTCGGGAATATCGTCATTGTCGAAGAACATCGGGTCACCCACGCAGAGATGCACCTTGGCCGGCAGGATCACCGGGGCCGCGACGGGAAGGTAGGGCAGGCCAAGCAACCGGGCAAGGGGTTTGATATTGGCCAGGGCCGGAATGGTTTCCTCGCAGCCCACCACGCCAACAGGAACCACCGTGGCCTTGTGCTCCATTGCGAGGTGCATGAACCCGTTACCGAAACGCTTGAGCTGGTAGCGGTCCCGGTAGAGCTTGCCGGAGCCCCTGATGCCCTCGGGAAAGACAATGACCGCCTCGTTATTGGCCAGCATCCTCGCGCAGTTCACCGGGTCCCCGAGCACAGCCCCAAACTGGTTCAGCAGGTTACCCAGATACGGCACTGTCGGGAAGAAACGCTCTATCATGGCCCGTGGAATCCGCGGCTTGTCCTTCCGGGAAGCCAGGGCAAAGCCGATCAGTAAACCGTCAATGGGCAGCTGGCCGCTGTGGTTGGCAATGATGAGTACCGGGCCTTCCGCCGGTATCTTGTCGATGCCGTCCACCTCGACCCTGAAATATTTTTCGTAGATCTGCCGGGTGATGGCATAGCCGATTTTGAGGGTTTCGTTGTTGTAGCCCCAGGGATCGTACCCAAGTGAGCCGATGGGCTTGCCGATGCTGTCGATCTGCTGGTCCAGTTCCGGGGAAACCAGACGTCGTTTGAGGAACTCTGCCAGACTCATGGGTAATCCTTTCTCCTGTCTAAACGGAGTATAGGCGATCCTGTAAAGGTATCGTCGTTCGGGCGCCGGGCGATGAAAGGTGGTCAGCTCGCACGACGCTCACGGCTCAGGGTCATTGCAAGGGTATGTTTCTGCCCTGCAGACAGTTCGCGGTAATCGTCAGCTGCATTGGCGGTTTCAACGCACAGCATGCTGGTCCAGGCATTGTCCGGGAAATCGGACAGGCGCCGGGCCTTATCAGGCCCCGGGTTCCAGACTACCGTGGAGGCACTACCCCGGGCCGTTAACCGATAAATTCGTTCTCCGGTCTCGATGGTCATGTCAGGCGCCGCCTGGTAAATGCGGTCTGTCTCTCCCCTGAACCACACAGGACCGTCCTGGTTGCGTGGCTGCCAGCGATCCAGGGTGTCCAGGTAGGTGACGCCCTCGAGGCCTGAAATGGTGGTTTGTTCGATACCCGAAGCAGGCAGGTAGGTATGAAGCGCCTGGGTAATTGCCAGGGCGCCGCTACCATTGTTCTCGGTGGTCAGTTCCAGTGTCAGGGCCGAGGGGCTGAAGCGGAAGGTGATCTGCGCCCTTGCCGTGGCTGCCCAATGTTCCCGATGATTGACTGATGGCTCGAGCACGAGGGCGAGGGTCAGGTCTTCCGCTGTTTCCTGGAAACCTGCGAGGCTCCAGGGTGCGGTGCGCGCAAACCCGTGGGCGGGAATGTCGCTGCCACGGAGCTGGGAGCGCACTGGCCCTGGGTTGCGTGCCGGGTCGCCGAACCACGGCCAGCAGATCGGAATGCCCCCGCGAATGGACCGACCCAGCTCAAAGCGGGCAGATGGACTGAGCCAGAGCCAGTTCTGGTCGCCGGCCGGCGCGAACCTGTAGAGGTGGGCCCCCTGCAAAGCCAGGGAAGCGTGGAACCGTGGGTGGCTGATTTCCAGAACATCCAGTTCACCGACGCGGGTGAGTCGGGCATGGCGGGCGTTGGCGAGGTGGTTCATGAAGATCCCTGCATTTTGCAACCAGGTAACGGTAACTGCCTATCAGAAACCGCGAACAGGGGGCTTCCTGCGCCCCCGGAAAGGTCTAGAATGCCGTTTTTTACCCGCCGGGAAAACCATTGATGACCATTGCCTTCGCCGATCTGCCCACTTCACACAATGACGCGCCGGACGGCGCGGTTGTCGAGGAAACCTGGCTGGATACTATCGCTGCTGACCTGAGCGAACGGGGCTGGCTGAACCTGGATGTCCGTGACTATTTGGGGCGGGCGTTGCTGGCGGAGTTGCGCCAGGAGGTCGAAATCCTCGAGAAAACCGCTGCCATGGAGCGTGCGGGTGTTGGTCGGGGCAGCGACTTCACCCGGGACCGTTCGGTCCGCCGGGACAGGATTGCCTGGCTAAACGGCCAGACGCCGGCCCAGCAGCAATTGTTCGGTTTCCTGGAGCAGGTCCGGGTGGGGCTGAACCGCCGCTTGTTCCTTGGGTTGCAACGTTTTGAAGCGCACTACGCGAGCTATCAGCCGGGAGACTTCTATCGCCGCCACGTAGACAGTTTCCGTGGCCGTGCCTCTCGGGTGGTTAGCCTGGTGCTTTATCTCAATGAAGGCTGGCGTCCGGAAGATGGCGGAGAACTGCAGGTCTTCAACCGGGAAAGTCCGGAGGAAATCTGTGGCCGGGTTCAACCGGATGAGGGCAGGGTGGCTCTGTTCATGAGTGAAGAGGTGCCCCATGAGGTTTTGCCGGCGGCCCGCACCCGCCATAGCATCGCCTGTTGGTTCCGCCAGGACGTGGTGCCGGTTCCGCTGACCGGGGTGTGACCACTGCCCCTTTTTTTCTCCGGTAGCCCGAACAGGGATTGATACCACCCCCGGCTGTTGCTACTATGCGCCGCGTTCGGGCAATCCGGACTACCGTTATGGTGGTCCTGCCGGTGCCCCCGCAACGATAAACCGTGAACCCGGTCAGGCCCGGAAGGGAGCAGCCGCAGCGGTGGACTTGTGTGCCGGGGTGTCGCTGGTGGGGCCACCCCCAGTTTTCTTTCTCCTCCTCTCTGTTCGTTTACTTCCTGGTCCGGAACGTGCCTTGTGCCTGCTTCTTCGGGGTGCCGGTCCGTGATAAGCTTTTCCCCTAATTTTTTCATTGTGCAGTGACGGCCCTATGAGTTATCAGGTACTTGCCCGGAAGTGGCGTCCCAGAACATTCCAGGACATGGTAGGGCAGGAGCATGTGCTGCAGGCACTGGTGCATGCCCTGGAGCATAACCGTCTTCACCATGCCTACCTGTTTACCGGCACCCGGGGGGTGGGCAAGACCACCATCGGGCGTCTGCTGGCCCGCTGCCTGAACTGTGAAACCGGGGTCACGGCAACCCCCTGCGGGGAATGTTCCAGTTGCCGGGAAATCCTCGATGGCCGGTTTGTTGACCTGATCGAGATCGACGCCGCCTCCCGCACGGGGGTGGACGACATGCGTGAGCTTACAGACAACGTCCAGTACGCGCCTACCCGTGGACGTTTCAAGGTGTACCTGATTGACGAGGTGCACATGCTCACCAACCAGTCCTTCAACGCTTTCCTCAAAACGCTGGAAGAGCCGCCAGAGCACGTCAAGTTCCTGTTGGCTACAACAGATCCCCAGAAGCTTCCTGTTACGGTGCTGTCCCGCTGTCTGCAGTTCAACCTCAAGCGCATGACCCCGGAGCATATTGTGGGCCATCTGCGTTACATCCTGGGTGAAGAATCGATTCCGTTCGAGGAGCCGGCCCTGTGGCAGCTTGCCAGGGCCGCGGACGGCAGTATGCGGGATGCCCTGAGCCTGACCGACCAGGCCATTGCTTTCGGCAACCAGAAACTGGCAGCCAGCGATGTCAGCAGCATGCTCGGTACCATCGATCAGCGAGACATTGAAAAACTGGTTGAGGCGCTGGTAACTGACAACGGCCCGGAGCTGCTTGCTGAAATTGACCGCATTTCTGACTTTTCCCCGGACTTCAGCGCGATTCTGGCGGACCTGCTTTCGTTGTTCCACCGGGTCACCATGGAACAGGTGGTGCCGGGCAGCGCAGATAATGCCATGGGCGATGCCCACCGGGTCCAGGAGCTGGCGCGTCAGCTGAGCGCAGAAGACGCACAATTGTTTTACCAGGCGGCCCTGGTGGGTCGGAAAGACCTGGAAATCACCCCTGATGCCCGAATGGGGTTCGAGATGACCCTCCTGCGTATGCTGGCATTCCGCCCTGGTGCCGAGCGCCGTGAACCGCCTGCTGTGAGCGTCGGCACACCTGACCGAACGGAAGGTCGTGAGAGCAGCCCGGGTGGCAGTCGCAGCGGTGGCGACCGGGAGACTGGTGAGGAGCCCGCCCCCGCAGGCCTTGAAACGGCTGCTGCAGGACCCATTCTGGACACTGGCGCTCAGCCGTCACCGACAGATAACGCTCGCCAGTCGACTATCTCCGACGTTTCGCCACCCGTTCCGGTAGAAGCTTCGTCAGTGCCGGCCCCTGAGCAGTCTCCCGGGCCATCAGCAGTCCGCGGCCCGGAAGATGACAGCCTGATGGCGATGGCGGACCAGTTGGCCGGAGGTGCCGATGACGATGACGTGCCCTGGGATACGGGGCCTGAACCGGCGGATGCGGAAGCGATCAGTGGATCAGTATCACCGGCACCGGAACCGCCTGCACCCTTGATATCGGAGCCGGAGCCGGAGCCGGAGCTTGTTGAATCTTCGGCGCAGGCTGCGAGCGTGCCGCAGGCACAAGGCGGGACCGCTGCAGAACGGACTGCAGCGATGCCAGTACCGGCTGAACCCCGCGAGTTGCTGGACGCTGAGGGGTTCGTCTGGCCGCGGGATTTTCGCGAGTTGGGGATTGTCGGCATGCCAGGAAACCTGGCGAGCCAGGCCTCCTGTGAGCGTGAAGGAAACCACTTCCGGCTGACGCTTGATGAGGGGCACTTCCGGTTGCTGACCGATCGCCACCAGCAAAGGATCCTGGAGGGGCTGCGGCAGGCATTTGGCGGGGAGGCGACCCTTGAGGTCACGCCCGGCAACGCCGGAGACCAGACTCCTATCGCCTGGGAAGCGCGTGAAAAAGCTCGCCGTCAGCAACAGGCTGAGCAGTTTATTGAGCAAGATCCGCTGGTCAAGGCCATCGTGGAACGGTTTGAAGGTCGGGTCGTCAAAGATAGTATCCGGCCGCTTGAAAATTCCGCCGGATAACGTCGAAACAGAATCGAGAGGTACTCAAGATGATGAATGGTATGGGCGATCTGATGAAAAAGGCCCAGCAGATGCAGGAAGAAATGCAGAAGGCGCAGGAAGAGGCGGCCAAGGCAGAGGTGACCGGGGAGTCCGGTGCTGGCCTGATCAAGGTGGTGATGAACGGACGTCATGATGTTCGCAAGGTCTCCATTGATGACTCACTGATGTCGGAAGACAAGGAAGTGCTGGAAGACCTGCTTGCTGCCGCCATCAACGATGCGGTACGTCGGGTGGAGTCAGAGCAGAAGGAGCGCATGTCCGGAATGATGTCCGGTATGGGGCTGCCCTCCAACTTCAAGATGCCGTTCTGACGGCCGATAAACCGGATCGTGGCCATTTCCGGAAAGGGACATGGTTGCTGATGACCGCAGACAGTCGTAATTGCAGGAGTACGGATGGCTTTTAGCCCGCTGGTGGATGAACTGGTTGAATCCCTGAGGTGTTTGCCTGGTGTTGGCCAGAAAACGGCCCAGCGAATGGCGTTTCACCTGCTGGAGAAGGGGCGCGGTGGTGGTGAAAGGCTGGCCGGGGCGTTATCCGCTGCCATGACCGGTGTCCGGCGCTGTGATAGTTGTCAGAACTTCTCGGATGCACCGATCTGTCCGATCTGCGAGAAGCCTGAAAGGCGCACCGGCACCCTCTGTGTCGTTGAGAGCCCGTCAGACCTGTTAGCGATTGAACAGGCGGGCGACTACAGGGGCGGCTATTTCGTGCTCATGGGGCACCTTTCACCCATTGACGGTATTGGCCCCGAAGACATTGGAATCGAGTTGCTGCTTCGCCGTGTCCGGGATGAGTCCGTCAGTGAACTGATCCTTGCTACCAACCCTACGGTGGAAGGGGAGGCAACGGCCCACTACATCGCTGACCGCCTTGATGGCACCGGCGTGCTGACCACGCGGCTTGCCCACGGCATCCCCGTCGGGGGTGAGCTTGGTTACGTCGACGGATTTACCCTGACCCACGCCTTCCGGGGTCGCAAGCCCCTGACCGACTGATTCCATGGCCTACCAGGAGATTTCATGAACCAGGCTTTACCCCCGGTGCCGCCGGTACAGACCCCCCAGTGGCTGGAGACGGTTGCCGACCTGGATGCCTGGCTGGAAGTCCATCAGCAGCATCCGCTGGCACTGGATACCGAATTTGAGCGGGTTTCAACCTTTTATCCCATCCCCGGGCTGGTGCAGCTTGGCGCCGGTGACTCCCTTCGGCTGGCAGAGCCCGCCGTCGTCGAACAGTCTTCCCGGTTCCGTGAACTGCTGGCTGATCCGGGCAGGCCCAAGTTGCTGTATGCGATGGGCGAAGATCTGGAGCTCTTCCGGCACTGGTTGTCGCTGGAGCCGCGAGGCCTGCTTGACTTGCAACTGGGCGCAGCCCTGGCCGGTGCCGGCTTTTCGGTAGGCTATGCCCGGTTAGTGGAAACGCTCTTCGGGGAAACCCTCGACAAGTCTGCCACCCGGTCCGACTGGCTGGCCCGACCCCTCAGTGCCGACCAGTTGCGATATGCACTGGATGATGTGCGTTTCCTGCTGCCGCTTTATGAATGGGTTGCCGACCGCCTGGACGCTCGCGGCCTGTCCGGTGCCATGGCGGAAGAATCAAACCGTTTTGCCGAGGACCTGCTGGCGCTTTCTGACCCGGCTAACTGGTACCTCAAGCTTCGTGGTGGCTGGCACCTGGCCCCGGCCAGCCAAGGGATTCTCAAGGCCCTGGTGGCCTGGCGCGAAGAGGAATGCCGTCGCCGCGACCGCCCCCGCAACCGGGTACTGTCGGACGCAGCCCTGATCAACCTTGCGGACCGGCTTCCCGAGAGTGCCGGCGCTCTGGCGGCGGTGGAGGATGTACCGCCGGTGGTCGTTCGTCGTTATGGCGACCAGCTACTGACGCTCATTCAGGCGTCCCGGGCAGCCGGGAATGTGCCAGATCCCCTGATCGACCGGCCCCTGACCCGGCCGCAGCAGGATCAGTACCGCAAAGTGAAAAAGCACATGGCCAGGGCCGCGGAACAGGCGGATGTCCCGATAGAGTTACTGGCACCCAGGAAACGACTGGAAGCAATATTGCGTGTCGGCACCCCTGGAGCAATGGATGACTTTGCGACCGGCTGGCGGCGACAGGTACTTGCCCCGGTACTCGACGATATCAAGGTACTACTGGAAACCAGGAATGACTGAAAAGGCCTTTATTTCCGTATTTCGCAGCAGCAAAAGAGGCGAGACGTACCTGTACGTTCGCCGTGGCCATGACTGGCAGGCCTTGCCTGAATCCTTGCGGGAGCTTTTTGGCAAGCCGGTGCACGCCATGGACCTGGTGCTGACACCCCAGCGCAAACTGGCCCGGACCACCGGCAAGGAAGTGCTGGAGGCCATCGACGAGAAAGATTACTATCTGCAGCTCCCTGAACAGGCCGACAGCTATATCGTTGCCTTCAAGGAAAAGCTCAGGGACTTCGGTGCCTGATGGCGGATATTCCGTTCTGGCAGCGCAAGCGCCTTACCGAAATGACTGCCACAGAGTGGGAATCCCTCTGTGACGGTTGTGGCAAATGCTGCCTGACCAAGCTGCAGGATGCGGACACCGGTGAGGTCTACTACACCGACCTTGCCTGCCGGCAAATGGATACAGCCAGCTGCCGCTGCCTGGACTATGAGCGACGTCAGCAGATCGTGCCGGAGTGTACCGTGCTTACGCCGGAAAACATCGGAGAGTTCCACTGGCTGCCCCTGACCTGTGCCTATCGTACCCTGGCCGAGGGGCGCCCCTTGCCGGACTGGCACCCGTTACGTTCCGGCTCACCGGACACGGTCCATGACGCCGGTGTGTCCGTTGCCCACCGGACGATCCCGGCGAACCAGGTGCCGGAAGAAGAGTGGCAGGAACACATAATTTACTGGGTATTGTGAAGGAATCATTGCGACCTATGACTGACTCACTGGCCATCGCCACCATGGACGCCGACTCCCAGACCGCCTACGCCCTGTTCTGGGGTATCTACGTGGTAGGCTTCGTCCTGTTCTACTGGGCCATGTCCCGGGTATTCCGCTTGTTACCGCTGTATGGCCTGCGCAGCTTGCTCAGGGCGGCGTTGATTGCGCTGATTGCTACCCCGGTACAATCCTCGGTCGTGGATGGTTGGTGGGTACCGGCCTGGCTGTTTGGTGGTTACGAAACCTTTCTGGGGGAGCCCGCCGAGGCCGCCCGGGCGTTTTTCAATATTGGCGTAGCGTGTCTGATCATGGCACTGGTCTGGATACTGGACCTGGTGAGGTACCGCTTCACCCGGCGCTGACAACCGGCACTCATGTCCCGCTGGCGCACTGACGCGGCAGCCAACCTGGCAGGGATGCCGCCCCAAAACCGGGAACCCCGAAAGATAACAAGAGGACCCGTACATGCTGTTGCGAAAGCTGCTTTTCACGCTGACTGTGGTGGTCGCGTTGATGCTTTCACCTGCCTACGCCCAGCAGGGCCAGGATGACTCCGTGCGGGATATCCGGGTGGTGGTGGATATCTCCGGAAGCATGAAACTCAACGATCCGGATAACCTCCGGCGCCCGGCAGTCAGGCTGCTGGCAGGGCTGCTGCCAGATGGTACTGGTGTTGGCTTGTGGACCTTCGGTCGTGAAGTCAACATGCTGGTCCCGCATGGTTCCCTCGATGATCCCCTGAGGAACTCGCTGAACGAAGGTTCAGAGAAGATCAATTCAGTCGCCCAACGAACCAATATCGGCGGAGCCATCGAAACCGCCAGCGACAACTGGTTCGCTCCCGGGCGGTCCCTTCGCAATACCCACCTGATCCTCCTCAGTGACGGCAAGGTCGATATTGCCCCCAGCGCCGCCCGCAACAACGCTGAACGGGAACGCATCCTCGAGCAACTGGTGCCACAGCTGGCCTCGGAAGGGCTGACCATCCATACCATTGCCCTGTCCGCAGAAGCAGACCTTGACCTGCTCGGTGCGATTGCCGATCACACTGGCGGAGTTGCCCGCGTCGCCGGGACCGCCGATGAGTTAAGCCGCATTTTCGCTGACACATTGGGCCAGGCGGTCGCTGCCAATGAGGTTCCGCTGAATAATAACCGCTTTAGCGTGGATCAGGGGGTGGAGGAATTTACTGCGCTGATTTTCAGCAGTACGGCCCCTGCAGAACGGCAGCTGACCCTGGTAACTCCGGACGGCAGCGCCAGTGCCTCTGACGAGTCTGTCGACGGTGTCCGCTGGGTACGGGAGGTCGGGTACGACCTGATCACCATCGACCAGCCAGTGGCCGGTGAATGGCAACTCGAAGGCACGTTGGGTGAGGGCAGCCGCGTAACCGTGGTCAGTGACCTGAAGCTGGAAGTGGAGCCGCTGCCGGCGCGTTTCGAGCCTGGGGATACTCTCGAGGTGAGGGCATTTTTTACTGAGGACGGGGAGCGAATTACTGATGGTGATTTCCTCCGGGTGATTGAGGTTCGGCTCACCATGACCACGGAGGACGGGCGTCAGGGTACTCGAAAGCTGAGTGAGGGTGAGCCACCCGTGGACGGTGTTTACCGGGATACCATTGCCCAGTTGCAGGAGCCAGGCCAATACCAGATGGAGCTCGAAGCTGATGGTGGTACTTTCTCCCGCAAGTATCGTCAGGCGTTGACACTAACGGCCCCGGAAGGCGCCGCGCAGGAGACGGGGCCTGATGTGGCCGAGGAAACCGTACAGCAGGAAGCCGTGCAGTCAGAGCCTGCCGGAGCCACTGTCCCGGAACCCGCCGTTGACGGCCCGATTGACCTCAGTCAGGTGGAGGAAAGCACACCGGTGACGGAAGGCGAAACCGCCGAGCCGAAACCAGTGGTTAATTCCGATGCCGCCCGGGAAGGGGTTTCGCTGACCGGCTTGTGGCCATGGATCGCCGGAGGCGCAGGCCTGTTCGTCGCGTTGGTGGCCATCGCGGTTTTCTTGCTGCGCCGCAGGCGTCAGGCCGCTTCCGCAGCGCTTGCCGGCGCCGATCCTCAACCGGCCGCCGGGGCAGAAGCCTCAGCGCCTGAACCGGAAACCTCCGCTGACGTAGATACCAGAGCGGCTATGGAAGACGAGGACGAGCCAAGGAAAGAGGTTCCCCCGGTGCTTGATGACAATACGGATCCGGTGCCGGAAGAGGCGCTTCAGAGCGAGCCTGTGGGTGACGCAGAAATCAGCGATGCAGCTGATGACCAGGCCGCTGCCATGGAAGAGCCGCCGGTGGCAGAAGAGATTGAGCCAGCGGAAGCCCGGGAGGTGTCCGGGCCGGAGCCGGAAACACTGCCGGAAGATGGTCAGGAGGGAGCCCAGGACGAACCGGACCTGCAGGAATTTGCAGAGCCTGATATGGACTCCGCAAAAGAAGCCAGCCGGGCGGATGATCCGGGGCTCGATGAGTTTGACGATTCACTGCTCGAGGATGAAGACGGCGATGAATTTGGCCTGGAAGACTTCGATCTTTCTGATATCGATGACCTTCCGGACCTGGACGCCGAGGAGGACGAAATCACCAGGCGCCAGAAGCCCTCCCAAGAAGAGGGCAAGAAGGACGATTAATCGTCTTCACCACTGACCGCCGCCCGCGCTGCTTATCAGCGACGGGTAAAAAACCTATACTCGTCCTCCATTAACCAATGGCAGGCAATGCGCGTTTCCGGAGATGACGCTCCGGGCCATCGCCAGCCTCAACTTTTAACGGTCAATTCAGAACACAGGATTTATTACCATGAAATTTACCGGTACCGATAAATACGTAGCCACCGAAGACTTGCAGATGGCGGTCAACGCCGCCGTAGCCCTTGAGCGTCCATTGTTGATCAAGGGTGAGCCGGGTACCGGTAAGACGCTGCTGGCGGAAGAGATGGCTGCAGGCCTCGGGCTGCGACTGATTCCCTGGCACATCAAGTCCACCACCAAGGCCCAGCAGGGCCTGTATGAGTATGATGCGGTTTCCCGTCTGCGGGACTCGCAGCTCGGCGATGAAAAGGTTAAGGACATCCGCAATTACATCGTCAAGGGCAAGCTCTGGGAGGCGTTCGAGGCCGACGAGCAGGTCGTTCTGCTGATTGACGAGATCGACAAGGCGGATATCGAGTTTCCCAACGACCTGCTGTTGGAACTGGATCGCATGGAGTTCTTTGTCTACGAGACCCAGGAGTTCGTCAAAGCGAAGAAGCGTCCCATCGTCGTGATCACCAGTAACAACGAGAAAGAGCTGCCCGATGCTTTCCTGCGCCGCTGCTTTTTCCACTACATCGCCTTCCCGGACCACGACACCATGAAGACCATCGTCGACGTGCATTTCCCCGGTATCCAGCAGGAAGTGGTGCGAGATGCCCTGGAGGTGTTTTTTGATGTGCGTAAGGTCCCGGGCCTCAAGAAAAAGCCGTCCACTTCGGAACTGATCGACTGGCTCAAGCTGCTGATGGCGGATGACCTGTCCCGCAAGATGCTTCAGGAAAGCGATTCCAGCAGTGCATTGCCGCCGCTCTACGGCGCCCTGGTCAAGAACGAGCAGGACGTGCATCTGCTGCAGAAGCTGGCATTCATGGCTCGTCGCAAGAAGTGAGGTTCCCCGGGCAGGCTGCTGCCCGGTGGATAAATGACCTAACGGCCTCTTTTGGGAGGACGCCATGCTGATAGATTTTTTCATGGAAGTTCGCGCAGCCAAGGTTCCGGCCAGCCTGCGTGAATTTCTCGACCTGCTGGAGGCGATGCAAAAGCGGCTCGCCTTTGGCGATATGGAGGAGTTCTATTACCTGGCACGGCTGTGTCTGGTGAAGGACGAGCGCCATTTTGACAAGTTTGACCGGGCCTTCGAAGCTTATTTCAAGGGCATTGAAAACCTTGACGAGCTGATGGAGGCGCTGATTCCCGATGACTGGCTGCGGGCCGAGTTCGAGAAGCAGCTGACCGACGAGGAAAAGGCAAAGATCGAATCCCTTGGTGGCCTGGAAGAGCTGATCGACACCTTCAAGAAGCGCATGGAAGAGCAGAAGGAGCGGCACCAGGGTGGCAATAAATGGATCGGTACCGGTGGCACTTCACCTTTTGGTGCCAACGGCTACAACCCTGAAGGGTTCCGTATCGGCCAGAACGAAGGTCGCCACGGCCGTGCGGTGAAGGTCTGGGAAAAGCGGGAGTTCCGTGACCTGGATGACTCCATCACCCTGGGTATACGTAACATCAAGGTGGCTCTGCGCCGGCTGCGCAAGTTCGCCCGTCAGGGTGCGGCGGACCAGCTCGACCTGGACGATACCATCCGTTCCACCGCCCGCAATGCCGGTTACCTGGACCTGAAAATGGTGCCGGAACGCCACAATGCGGTGAAGGTGTTGCTGTTCTTTGATGTGGGTGGCTCCATGGACCCTCATGTCCGGGTTTGTGAAGAGCTCTTCTCCGCCGCGCGGATGGAGTTCAAGCACATGGAGTATTTCTACTTCCATAACTTCATCTACGAAGCGGTGTGGACGAAGAATGTGCGTCGCCTGCACGAGACCACACCGGTCTGGGACATCCTTCACAAGTACAGCCCGGACTACAAGGTGATCTTCATCGGGGACGCTACTATGGCGCCCTACGAAATCACCCATCCCGGCGGCTCCATTGAGCACTGGAACGAGGAAGCCGGTGCCACCTGGTTCCAGCGGGTTACCGACCACTTCCGCAAGGTGGTCTGGCTCAACCCGCTGCCGGAGAGTTACTGGGGCAGGGGAGGCTCACTGGGTATCACCCGGCAGTTGGTAGGGGATCACATGTATCCACTGACCATTGAAGGGCTGGAGTCGGCCATGCGCCACCTCAGCAAGTAATGAAAGCGGCTTGATCCCGCTCACAGACCGGAGTCAGACCGGTCACCCCAGGTGCAGCCCGGGCCGGTTCCCGGGCTGTTCTGTATCTGCTAAAGAATAAGACATTTTCAGTTAATGTCTCACTATGTTTCAATCACTTCCCGGAGTGACCGACGGCTTGCTGTGAAGGCTTGCCCGTCAAACTCCAAGGTTATGCCCTGGTTTGCGAGACGGAACCTCGCGCGGTATTCCGGGGCTCCCCACTTCAAGAACCTGCCAGGAAGGAACCTGTTTATGAACAAGAAACTGTTGCTTGCCAGCGTCGTTTTTGCCGGTATGGGCCTTGCCACTGTTGCCCAGGCAAACCCTGTGTGTGAAGCCCAGAAAGCCGCTGCCCCGGACCTTGTGGGCGCACGTGACAACGACACCGCAATCGAGGAGGTCTATTCGGCCATCGATGAGAATGCGAGCAGCGAGGCATCTGCCAATGTACTGAAGGAATCCGTAGGTCAGATCTACGCCGATAAGTCCATGGACGTTGAAGCCGCCACCAGGCTGATCGGTGAAAACTGCGAAGCGAAACTGGGCGCCTGATCCGGCTTCCCGGTGTCGGAGATAGCCGTACCGGCACCAAAACGGACATTAATGCCGCTTTTCCCCTTCGCCAGGTAAAGGGCCAAAAAAAGCCGATACACGGTTGAGTGTGTATCGGCCAAGCTCGGCATTTAACGCAAACACCTCCAGTAAGCGCCTGCGTCATCCACCTATCTAGCAGGATCGCTGCCACCTCCTGAAATTACCCTTCTAATCAATTTGGTACCCCTCCTGAAACGCGTTATAAACCGCGGAGCCTCGCAGATCTGTAAAAATAACTGACGGATTAACGCGAAAGCGATCACAGAGATCGTCAGCAAACGTGGTCGAACCGGGCAGGATCTACCTGAATAAGGACAAAACTGGTATTCTCGCCTTTCTTTTAAGGCTGATACTTTTGTCTGCTTGTTTTTTCGCTGGAACCGGTTCCGGTGGAATAACTGGTCGGGCGTCTGCGCAGAAAAAAAACCTCGCAGACTCCTTGACGGTATCCCGACAAGCTAAAGCAGTTCTTGGCTGGTCACGGCAGGGAATCCGGGGGTGGCGAGGCTGCGACACTATAATCATAAGTAACTACAGGAGATGGTGCGATGGACTTCGAACAGTTCTATCAGGACAAGTATCCCCCCGGTGTTCCGCGCGAGATTGATCTGAACAAATACCAGAGCATGGTTGATGTCTTCAACCAGTCGGTAAAAAAGTACGCTGATAAGCCGGCGTTCAGTGCGGTAGGCGTCACCATGACCTATGGTGAGCTCGACGCCCAGGCCCGCAACTTCGCTGCCTGGCTGCAGAACAAGACCAACCTGAAGCCGGGTGACCGCATCGCCGTGCAGATGCCGAATCTCACCCAGTACCCAGTGGTTGTCTACGGTGCCATGCGCGCCGGGCTGGTGGTGGTCAATACCAACCCGCTGTACACCACACGGGAGATGGAGCACCAGTTCAATGACTCCGGCGCCAAGGCGCTGGTGGTGCTGGCTAATATGGCGTCGAACGCCGAGAAAGTGCTGCCCCATACCGGTATCGAGCACGTCATCGTGACCGAACTGGCCGACATGCACTCGCCACTCAAGCGCACCCTGATGAACGCCGCGGTCAAACACCTCAAGAAGATGGTGCCTGCCTACAACCTGCCCCAGGCCCACAAGTTGCCTGCAGTACTTGCCGCCGGTGCGAAGGAAAAACTGGACGAAGCCCGGCCCACCCAGGACGACCTGGCGGTGCTGCAATACACTGGCGGAACCACAGGCGTAGCCAAGGGTGCCATGCTGACCCACGGCAACCTGGTCGCCAACTTGCTGCAGACACGCCCGTTGCTGGAAGACAAGATCGAAGAAGGCAAGGAGGTGATGATTGCGCCCCTGCCGCTGTACCACATTTATTCGTTTACCCTGAACTGCGGCATCATGCTGGAAGCAGGCGCCCATAATGTGCTCATCCCGAACCCGCGTGACATTCCGGCGTTCGTGAAGGAAATGAAGAACTACAAGTTTACGTCGTTTGTCGGGTTGAACACCCTGTTCAACGGCCTTATGGCCAACGAGGATTTCCGGAACCTGGACTTCAGCCAGATGAAGATGACCTCTTCGGGCGGCATGGCCCTTACCAGCGCCACCGCCAAGCGCTGGCAGGAAGTGACCGGTGTGGAGATCGCCGAGGGTTATGGCATGACCGAAACCTCACCGGTAGTAACCTTCAACCCGCCCAGCGCTATCCAGCTCGGCACCATTGGCCTGCCCATCTGTAATACCGTGTGCAAGACCGTGGATGAAGATGGCAACGACCTGCCGCTGGGTGAGCCCGGTGAGCTGTGCGTCAAGGGCCCCCAGGTCATGCGTGGCTACTGGCAGCGCCCGGAAGAAACCGAGAAGTCGTTCACCGCAGATGGCTTCCTGCGCACCGGCGATGTGGCGGTCATCCAGGAAGACGGCTATATCCGCATTGTCGATCGCAAGAAGGACATGATCATTGTCTCCGGGTTTAACGTGTACCCGAATGAGGTGGAAGACGTAGTAAGCAGCCACCCGAAGGTGCTGGAATGCGCTGCTGTGGGTATTCCTGACGAGAAGAGTGGCGAGGCCGTCAAGGTATTCCTGGTGCCGTCAGACCCGAGCCTGGAGGAAGACGAACTGCGGGAATTCTGCCGTGAGCGACTGACCGCGTACAAGGTTCCGAAATCGTTCGAAATCCGTGAGGAACTGCCAAAGACCAACGTTGGCAAGATCCTTCGTCGCGAACTGCGTGACGAAGAGATCGCCAAAAACTCGTAACCTGCGGTTTGACTGATGAAAAACCCCGCCCCGGCGGGGTTTTTCGTTTGTGGTCTGGGTTCCGTTACAATATCGCCCTCATTTACCAACCGGGCTATCCATGAGTAACACCCCCTCCGGCAATTCGTCTTCAACCCTTCCTGGTGAAAAGCCTTCAGTGGAGCATCCGCTGTTGACTGTTGACCACGTCAGGCAGCAACTGGGTGAATGCAACCAGCGTGAAACCGCCCGTATTCTGCGACTGCTGGCGAAAACCCGGAACAACCCTGATCAGCAACAGTTGGCCCGGGTAAACCGCTGGCTGGAACAGGGGCTGGCCAGGGTGGAGTCCCGCCGTCGGTCCCATCAGCCCGCCCGCTATCCGGAAGGGCTGCCGGTGTCCGAACGGGTTGACGACATCACCCGGGCCCTGGAGGAAAACCAGGTCATCATCGTGGCCGGCGAAACCGGTTCGGGCAAAACCACTCAGCTACCCAAGATCTGCCTGAACGCAGGACGTGGAACTCGGGGCCTGGTGGGGCACACCCAGCCACGGCGAATCGCTGCCCGCACCGTGGCTGGCCGTATCGCAGAAGAGCTGGGCCCGGACCAAGGCCGCCAGGTTGGGTACCAGGTTCGCTTTACGGATACCAGTAACGAGGATACCCGGCTGAAGGTGATGACCGACGGGATCCTGTTGGCTGAAATCCAGCACGACCGTTTCCTGGATGCCTACGATACGATCATTATCGATGAGGCCCACGAACGCAGCCTCAACATCGACTTCCTGCTGGGCTACCTGAAGCAATTGCTGCCCAGGCGGCCCGACCTGAAGGTTATCATCACCTCGGCCACCATCGAGGTGGAGCGGTTCAGCGAGTATTTCCACCAGGCGCCGGTGATTGAGGTTTCCGGTCGCACCTACCCGGTAGAGGTGCGCTACCGCCCCATGGCTGGAGACGCCGATGAGCGGGACCAGGGCTGGGGCGATGCAGTGGTGTCGGCGCTGAATGAAATCGAAGACCATGAGCGGGCCGAGAAAAAGCCACCAGGGGATATCCTTGTGTTCCTGCCCGGGGAAGGGGAAATCCGCGCCCTCAGTAAGCAGTTACGCCATGCCGACCTGCGTCATACCGAGGTACTGCCGCTCTATTCGCGGCTGAGCACGAAGGAACAGAACCGGGTATTTCAGTCCCACCGGGGCCGGCGCATTGTGCTCGCTACCAACGTGGCAGAGACCTCGTTGACGGTACCGGGTATCCGTTATGTCATTGACACCGGTGTGGCCCGGATCAGCCGTTACTCGGTACGTTCCAAAATCCAGCGCTTGCCGGTTGAGGCTATCTCCCAGGCCAGTGCGAACCAGCGGGCAGGGCGCTGCGGGCGCGTAGCACCGGGGATCTGCTTCCGGCTGTTTGATGAACAGGACTTCGTCAGCCGCGACGAGTTTACCGATCCGGAGATCCTGCGCACCAACCTGGCGTCGGTCATCCTGCAGATGGTGACCCTCGGGTTGGGGGATATTCGCCACTTCCCCTTCCTGGAGGCGCCGGACAACCGTCAGATCAATGATGGCTATAAATTGCTGGAAGAGCTTGGCGCTGTTTCCGGCAAACGCCGCATTACCAGCCTCGGGCGTACCATGGCCCGTTTGCCACTTGATCCACGGCTGGCCCGGATGTTGGTGGCCGCCAGCGAACTGGGCAGCCTGGCCGAGCTACTGGTCATTATTGCCGGGCTCAGTGTCCAGGACCCCAGGGAGCGACCGCAGGACAAGCAACAGGCAGCGGACCAGGCACACAGTCAGTGGAATGACAAAGAGTCCGACTTCATTACCCTGCTCAATCTCTGGAATGACTTCGAGGAGCAGCGTCAGGAACTGTCCGGTAACCAGCTCAGCAAGCACTGCAAGAAACAGTTCCTCTCCTACATGCGAATGCGGGAGTGGCGGGATATCCATCGTCAGCTCACCCTGTTGTGCCGGGAGCAGAGGTTCACCATGAATCGGGATACGGCCGGTTATGATGCCATACACAAGGCTGTACTGGCCGGTCTGTTGGGGCAGGTGGCGACCAAGCTGGAGAAAAGGGAGTACCTGGCTACCCGTAACCGCAAAGTGTTTATCTTCCCTGGCTCAAAAGTGGCGAAGTCTGCGCCCAAGTGGATCGTGGCCGCGGAGATTGTTGAAACCAGCCGGGTGTTTGCACGGATGGTTGCCAAAATCGACCCGGACTGGGTGGAGCCACTGGGTGAACACGTGGTCAAACGCCATTACTCGGAACCGCACTGGGAACAAAAACGGGCCCAGGTTATGGCCTTCGAGCGGGTCAGTCTCTACGGCCTGGACGTGGTCAGCCAGCGACGGGTGCCCTATGCAAAGATTGACCCGGTTACCTGTCGCGAACTGTTTATTCGTCGTGCCCTGGTGGAAGGCGACTACCGTACCAAGGCACCTTTCATTGCCCGTAACCGGGAACTGCTGGATACCGTCGAGAGTCTGGAGAACAAGACCCGGCGCCGGGATCTGCTGGTGGATGACGAGCAGCTTGTCGCTTTCTATAACGAGCGCCTCCCGGCGGAGATCGTCAGTGGCCGTCATTTCGAAAGCTGGTGGAAATCCCTGTCCGCGGCAGACCTGAAGTCCATGGAACTCACCGAGAAGGATATCCTGCAACGGGACCTGGACTACAGCGAACTGGAGCAATACCCGGACGAGCTGGAATGGGAGGGAGCGAAATACCCCCTGAGCTACGAATTCGAACCCACGGCTGAGGATGACGGTGTCACCATCCAGGTGCCGGTCATGGCGCTCAAGCAGTTGCCGGGGCATCGGCTGGACTGGTTGGTTCCTGGCCTGGTGAGGGAAAAGTGCATTGCCCTCGTCAAGGGGCTGCCAAAGGCCGTTCGCCGTAACTTTGTGCCGGTACCCGATTTTGTCGACGCGGCGTTGCAGAACATGGCGCCATCAAACCAGCCGTTGACCGAGGTGCTCGCTGACCAGCTGCGCCGCATGACCGGCGTCCGGATCGCGCCGGAAGACTGGCCAACCGATGAACTGCCCAGGCACCTGCGCATGAACCTGAAGGTGCTGGGTGAGGGCGGCAAGGTACTGGCACGGGGGCGGGACCCTGAAGTACTCCAGAAGAAACTGGAAAAGCAGGCGGAAGAAGCCCTCAGTCGGGTGGATGAGGCCGAGGGCAAGGCGGAACGGGTCCAGGCGTCTGACTGGCAGTTCGGCACCTTGCAGGAATCGGTTCATACCGACAGGGGTGGTATGCAGGTTACGGTCTATCCGGCGCTCGAAGACCTGGGCGGTGAGGTGCGGGAAACCCGTTTCCTGGATCCGCTGACGGCTTATGAAAGCCACCGTAAAGCAGTCGCGCGGCTGTTGTTGAACCGGCTCGGCAATTCCCTGGATCGCATAGATAGCCGGCTGCCCCGGTTTCGCCAGTCCGCGCTCATGTTTGCGCCGATGGGCCAGGCCCGGGCGCTGCTTGATGACTTTCTGCTGGCCAGTGCGGCCAATCACTTCCTGGGCGAGCCGGAACAGGCATCTGGAGCACTTCCGCGCAGCGGTACAGACTTTGACCTGGTTTATAACAATGGACGGGGAGATTTTCTGCCAGCGCTTGCGCAGGCTGACGAACAGCTCCACCAGGTGATGCAGGGCTATCACCGGGTGATGAAACAACTGAAAGGCAAGATCAACCTTGCCCTGGCCAATAGCATGGCGGATCTCAAGTTCCAGATGGAGCACCTGGTGTACCCCGGGTTCCTGGTGGCAACGCCCCCGCAGTGGCTGGCCTGCTTTCCCCGTTATTTCGAGGCTGCGGACATCCGGCTGGAGAAGATGCCCAGGGAAATGGGGCGGGAGAGGGAATTTCTGCACACGATTGCTCCCCTCTGGAGCCGCTACCAGCAAAAGCACGAGCAGCAGCGTCGTCAGGGCGCTATGGACCCACAGCTTACCCTCTACCGCTGGATGCTGGAGGAGTTCCGCGTATCCTGGTTTGCACAACAGCTGGGAACAGCCATGCCGGTCTCGGTGAAACGGCTGGACCGCCAGTGGGCGGAAGTTCGTCAGTAGTCAGTAACTGGAGCGGCTGCAACCCGCTGGTAGCCGGTCTTTCGGGCCGGTCGCCTTTCTCGTTTTCGGGTGGGGACCGGACTCCGGGGTTTGTGATAACATCCCCGCTAATTATCGGACAGGGATGTTTCACGCGTCCTGTTTAGCCTGCAGGATAGCTGTCCACAATAATTTCCAGAACAGTCGGGGTCCTACGTGAGCATCACCGCCATTATCACCGGTACCGGGTTGTATACACCGCCTGCCTCCATCAGCAATGAAGAACTGGTGGCTTCCTTCAATCGTTATGTCGAGCTCCACAATGAGCGCAATGCGGATGCCATTGCACGGGGAGAGATCGACCCCCTGCAGCCTTCAGCTGTGGAGTTCATCGAGAAGGCCTCAGGAATCAAGAGCCGTCACGTCATGGACAAGGACGGCATACTGGACCCGGAGCGGATGTGCCCGCGCCTGCCGGAGCGCAGTAACGACGAGCCTTCCATCCAGTGTGACATGTCGGTGGCTGCCGCCCGTGAAGCGTTGGCCCAGGCTGGCCGCACGCCGGAGGATGTGGATGCCGTCATTGTGGCTTGCTCAAACCTGCAGCGGGCCTATCCTGCGGTTGCCATCGAGGTTCAGGAAGCCCTGGGTATCGACGGTTTTGCCTACGATATGAACGTGGCGTGCAGCTCGGCCACATTTGGCATCCAGGCGGCTGCCAATGCGGTTGAAAACGGCACTGCCCGGGCCGTGCTGGTGATCAGCCCGGAAATCTGCTCCGGACATCTCAACTTCCGGGATCGCGACAGCCACTTCATTTTCGGCGATGCGTGCACCGCCGTGCTCGTGGAGCGTGACGACCAGGTAGCGGCAGGTCACGGCTTCGAGGTGCTGGGCACCCGCCTGAAAACCCGTTTTTCCAACAACATCCGCAACAACTTCGGCTTCCTGAACCGGGGTGACGAAAGCGGCATTGGCAAGCCGGACAAGCTGTTCGTGCAGCAGGGCCGCAAGGTATTCAAGGAGGTTTCACCCATGGTGGCAGAGCTGATTGTCAGCCACCTGGAGAGCCTGTCCCTGAAAGCGGAAGACCTGAGGCGTATGTGGTTGCACCAGGCCAACCTGAACATGAACCAGCTGATTTCCAGGCGCGTCCTTGGCCGTGACGCCACTACCGATGAAGCGCCGGTCATCCTGGACGAATACGCGAACACCAGTTCCGCCGGCTCTATCATCGCCTATCACCAGCACAAGGATGACTTTAGCCCCGGTGATCTGGGAGTGATCTGTTCCTTTGGCGCCGGCTATTCCATTGGCAGCGTGGTGGTGCGCAAGCGCTGATCCCATACCCGTTCAAGGCCGAACTTCTGGATGATGACTGCCAATCAGGAATGACCATGTTTCATGAAATGCCCAAAGCGGCTGCAACACTGACCCTGGCGGCGCTGCTGCTTGCCGGGTGTGCATCTTCCCCGGACCAGGTAGCTGATGAAACGGTCCAGCCCGATGAGCGGGTTTCCACCGAGACCGGACAAACGGGCAGTCGCGATCCCTGGGAGCCCTGGAATCGCCAGGTCTTCGCTTTCAACGAGACGGTAGACGACTGGGTGCTGCGGCCAGTGGCTGAGGGATATCAGTTCGTGATGCCCTCGTTCGCGGACCGGGCAGTGACCAATTTCTTCAATAACCTCACCGAAGTCCGCAACTTCGTTAACAGTGTCCTCCAGCTCAAGGGGGAACACGCCGTGGTGGCTGCAGGGCGGTTTACCTACAATACTGTCTTTGGTCTTGGCGGGTTGTTTGATGTGGCAACCGCCTTTGACCTGCCCGAGCGCCCGGAAGATTTCGGGCAGACCCTGGGGTACTGGGGCGTAGGGCCGGGCCCGTACCTGATGTTGCCGTTCCTGGGGCCATCCTCGCCGCGTGATTTCACCGGTTTCGCCACGGAAACCCTGACCTTCCCGTCACTGTGGGTTTACGCAGAGAGTCCTGATCGTTACTACGCCCTGGCCCTCGATGTTGTCGACACGCGGGCCGACCTGATTTCAGCAGAGCGCTTCATATCTGGTGACCGATATGTGTTCGTGCGTAATGCCTATCTGCAACGGCGGGAATACCTGATCAACGACGGCAAAGCTACTTCCGACCCCTTTACCAGCGGTGAAGAGGAAGACCTGATGCTGGACAACTTCTGAGCTCGTCCAAACGGCGATATTCTACGCGGGAAAGTGAACCGGTCGGTGTGTCATGGTGACAGTCAGCGACCGCCGACGGTATCATGGGAGCATCATAATGCGGGCCTTCGACTGAAAGGGACGGGCCCGGTAATTCCGGCCGCCAGCTGACTGGATCTTCATGTACTACGACTTCTTCGGGTTTCGGGAGCCGCCGTTCTCAATTGCGCCGGACCCTCGATATCTGTACCTCAGCGAACGCCACAAGGAAGCCCTGGCTCACCTGATGTATGGCGTCCAGGGGCAGGGTGGCTTCGTGGTGATCACCGGTGAGGTAGGTACCGGCAAGACCACCATCAGCCGCTGTTTCATCGAGAATGTTCCCGATCACGTCGACATCGCGCTGATCCTTAACCCACGCTTGTCTGCCCGTGAGTTACTGGCGTCCTTCTGCGATGAGCTGGGCATCCCCTACGCTGAAAATGCCACCATCAAGCAACTGATTGACCGGATCAACCAGCACCTGCTGGAAGCCCATGCCCGCGGGCGCCACCAGGTACTGATGATCGACGAGGCCCAGAACCTGTCCGCGGAAGTGCTGGAGCAACTGCGCCTGCTCACCAACCTTGAGACGGCGGAAAAGAAACTGCTGCAGATTGTCCTGCTGGGCCAGCCGGAACTGAAAGAAATGCTCGACCGGCCGGAACTGCGGCAACTCAACCAGCGGGTCACCGCGCGTTACCACCTGGATGCCCTGGAGCGGGAGGAATTGCCGGCTTACCTGCATTACCGACTGGGAGTGGCCGGGGTCAAGGTGGAACTGTTCAGTCCGGCGACAACCCGCCTGCTGTTCCGCAAGAGCCATGGTATTCCCCGGTTGATCAACCTGCTCAGCGACCGGGCCCTGCTGGGGGCCTACAGCGAGGGTGTCCAGCATATTGAGCCCCGTCACATCCGCGCCGCCGCAAAGGAAGTCGGTGGCCTGGCGTCGCGCCCGTCGCCCAATGCTGTGCCCCCTGTGCTTCGCCTGGTAACCGTGGCCGCTGTCGTTGTCGCATTGGCGGTTGCTGCATGGGCGGTGGTTGACCAGCGCCAGGGGGCTGCCATTCCCGAGCAGCTGGCGGCTGCCGGAGGCGCGCAGGGAGGAGACGCTGTTGAAACATTGCCGGGGCCGGGCAGTGAGGAAGGTGACCCGAATGATCCGGTGTCCACCGCCGGCGGCGACGATTCCGCCGAGGCGCAGGTCGCGTCGGGCACCGTCGAGCGTCAACAGGATGCGGTCAATGAGGCCCCTGAGCTACCTGCCTTTGACCTCGAGGAGCATGGCCTGTCAACGGCGGATGCCTATGCCGGCCTGTTCCGCCTGTGGGGCTTTGACTGGGATCGAAGTGCCTATCCCTTCGCCTGTGACTATGCCGATGCTGCGGGATTGCGTTGCATGCATCGCCAGGGGAGTCGGCGCAGCATGGAGGCTATCAACCGACCTGCGGTTCTGGATCTCCGTGGGCCCGGAGGAGAACGAACATACGTCACCCTGCTTCGCCTGAAGGGCGATGTGGCCACAATTGCTACCAGGGAGGGGACGCTGGATGTATCGTTCAGCGACTTGGAAGACTACTGGTACGGCCAGTTTTCAGTGCTCTGGCAACTACCGCCCTATATGGCATGGGGGGGTGACCCGTCGGAGTTGCCCCGCAATAACCGCGAGGGTGTATGGCTCAGCGCCAGGATGATGCAGTTGGTCGGGATGCATGCCTCGGACCGTGAAGAAGTCGACCGGGTAAGTCGTATGATCCGCAACGAGCAGGTTCGCTGGTACCAGAAAGTCAAAGGCCTTAAGCAGGACGGGGTGGTCGGTGCCATGACCCTGATCCAGATGAGTAACGACCTGGACGCCGGCGTGCCTCGCCTTGTGCCCAGTGATGCTGCCATGGTCGCCCCCGTTGAAACCGGTCAGGCGACCCGGCCAAGGTCAGGGTAGTTCGAAGTATGTCCTACATTCTGGAAGCACTGAAGAAGTCCGAGTCCGAGCGCAACCAGGGCAGGGTGCCAGACCTTGGCCAGCAGGTTCGCATGATTCACCGGCGTCATCGTCGGGGTATCCCCGCCCTCGGCTGGCTGGCGATCGCCCTGACCCTGAATGCACTGGTGCTCGGGGTGCTGTTCTGGCCGGACAGCGGCCTTTTGCGGACCACGGTCGTCCCGGACCCGGCCCCAGCGCAGCACCAGGCGAACATGTCTTCAGTATCATCGACACCCAGCCCGGCGGCGGACTCCCCCACTGCGACAGAAGCGGTTCCCCAGGGCGGCACCGGGGCAGGCGCGCAGCCCTTGACCGAAGCGCCGGGGGAAATTGCTGAGGCTACCGGTGACCTTGATGGGGCCGGGGTAGTGGTACTGGATACGCTGGACGAAGCGCCTACGGTTATTGTCCCGACCGTTCGCCCTGCCAACCCAGATGGCAGTGACGACGCCTATTCACCGGCACCCTGGGAAGGTCGGGTTCCCCATCTGGTGGAATTGCCCATGGCCTTCCAGCGGCAGGTACCTGACCTGGTGTTCAACAGCCATGTCTACTCCTCACGCCCATCGGCTCGCAGTGTGATGATCAATAATCGCTACCTGCGGATGGGGGATACCCTGGGGCCGTTAAGGATCGAGAATATAACCGAGGATGGCGTTGAGCTCAGTATGGATGGCCAGCGCTTCCGGGTGGGTGTGGTCCGTGACTGGAGCAGCCCCCGCTAATGCCCCTGAGTGACGACGTAAAGGCGGAAATCCAGCAGGGTTATCGCGATGTACTGACAGGCAAGGGTATCCGGGCCCGCTATGGGCAGCGGCTGATGATTGCCGAGATAGCCCGCTATATGGGAGATATCACCGAGGATGACGGCAAGCGCACTTCCGCGCCGGCAGCCTGCGTGGTGGAGGCTGGTACCGGTACCGGCAAGACCCTGGGCTACCTGATTGCAGCTATTCCGGTCGCTCGGGCGCTGGGCAAGACCCTGGTGATTTCCACGGCGACGGTGGCCCTCCAGGACCAGATCATCAGCAAGGACCTGCCGGACCTGGAGAAGCACACCAGGCTTAGGTTCGAATGGACCCTGGCAAAGGGGCGGGGCCGCTATCTCTGCCTGTCTCGCCTGGAAACCCGCCTGCAGGATGAAGGCCATGGTGACAGCGATACCATGCCGCTATTCCTGCTGGATGAGGGCAGGGAACAGGAACCTGGTACCCGGGAGTTCT
>Ga0098065_1000149_pt1 | contig 38056 bp, 34 predicted proteins | sample 25_taG_FD_75062 | JGI IMG/M metagenome (GOLD analysis project Ga0098065, IMG submission 75062) | Marine viral communities from Cariaco Basin, Caribbean Sea - 25_WHOI_OMZ | ecosystem: Environmental > Aquatic > Marine > Oceanic | place: Caribbean Sea: Cariaco Basin | collected 2014-11-08 | reverse complement strand
TTTGGCGATAGGGAAGCCGGTGGCTTTCGAAGCTAGCGCGGACGACCGGGATACCCGGGGATTCATTTCGATGACCACCACGCGGCCATTATCCGGGTTGACACCAAACTGCACATTGGAGCCGCCGGTTTCCACACCGATTTCACGCAGCACCGCCAGCGAGGCGTTACGCATGATCTGATACTCTTTGTCGGTGAGGGTCTGGGCCGGCGCCACGGTAATGGAGTCACCGGTGTGCACGCCCATGGCGTCGAAGTTCTCGATGGCGCAGACGATGATGCAGTTGTCGTTCTTGTCCCGAACGACCTCCATCTCGTATTCCTTCCAGCCGATCAGGGACTCGTCAATCAGCAACTCGTTGGTGGGGGACAGGTCCAGCCCCCGGGTGCAGATTTCCTCGAACTCATCCCGGTTGTAGGCAATACCGCCGCCGGAGCCACCCATGGTGAAGGACGGGCGGATAATGCACGGGAAGCCGATTTCGTCAGCGACTTTCCAGGCTTCTTCCATGGAGTGGGCAATGGTCGCCTTGGGGCACTCCAGGCCAATCTTTTTCATGGCCTTGTCAAAGCGGTCCCGGTCCTCGGCCTTGTCGATGGTGTCGGCGTTGGCGCCGATCATTTCGACACCGTGCTTCTCGAGGATACCGTGTTTTTCCAGGTCGAGGGCGCAGTTCAGCGCGGTCTGGCCGCCCATGGTGGGCAGCAGTGCGTCCGGCTGCTCCTTCTCGATGATCTTCTCGACGGTTTTCCAGGTGATCGGTTCGATGTAGGTGGCATCCGCCATGGCCGGGTCGGTCATGATGGTGGCCGGGTTGGAGTTCACCAGGATAACCCGGTAGCCCTCTTCACGCAGGGCCTTGCAGGCTTGGGCTCCGGAATAGTCAAACTCACACGCCTGGCCAATCACAATGGGGCCAGCGCCCAGGATCAGGATGCTCTTGATGTCGGTCCGCTTTGGCATTTCTCAGTCAACCTGTCAGCAAAAATTCGTAATAGTCGGGCCTTTCGGCAACGCTGTGTCGGGTATCGCCGCTTACGCGGTACGCGCTTCCATCAGCCGGATAAATTCGTCAAACAGCGGGGCCACGTCATGGGGGCCCGGGCTGGCTTCCGGGTGGCCCTGGAAGCTGAACGCCGGCTTGTCGGTGCGTCGGATACCCTGCAGCGTGCCGTCGAACAGGGACTTGTGGGTCGCCTCCACGTTGTCCGGCAGCGTTGTTTCGTCCACGGCAAAGCCGTGGTTCTGGCTGGTGATCATCACCGTGCCATCTTTCAGGTTCTGCACCGGGTGGTTGGCGCCGTGGTGGCCGTGGCCCATCTTGATGGTCTTTGCGCCACTGGCCAGGGCCAGCAACTGGTGGCCCAGGCAGATGCCAAATACCGGAATCTCGGTTTCCAGCACTTCGCTGATGGCGGTAATAGCGTAGTCGCAGGGCTCAGGGTCGCCGGGGCCGTTGGACAGAAAGATCCCATCCGGATTCATGGCCAGCACGTCGGCGGCCGGTGTTTCTGCCGGCACGATGGTCAGCTCACAGCCGCGGCTGGCGAGCATGCGCAGGATGTTCTTCTTGACGCCGTAATCCCAGGCCACCACCTTGAAGCGATTTTCGGTACGCTTGCCGTAGCCCTCGCCCAGGGCCCACTCGGTCTCGTCCCAGGTCCAGGTATCCTTGCGGCAGACTTCCTTCGCCAGGTCCATGCCCTTGAGGCCGGGGAACGACTTGGCCAGCTCCAGTGCCCGGTCATCAGTGGCGCTGGCACCCGCAACGATGGCGCCATTCTGGGAGCCCTTGTCGCGCAGGATACGGGTCAGGCGACGGGTGTCGATACCGGCAATGCCGATCTTGCCGTTTTCGCTCAGGTACTCGGAGAGCGTCTTCTGGCTGCGCCAGTTGCTGGCCATCAGCGGCAGGTCGCGGATGATCAGGCCGGCCGCCTGGATGTGATCGGATTCCACGTCTTCGTCGTTAATACCGGTATTGCCAATGTGAGGATAGGTCAGAGTGACAATCTGTCGGGCGTAGGACGGATCCGTCAGGATTTCCTGGTAGCCGGTCATGGCGGTATTGAAGACCACCTCACCGCTGGTTTCTCCCTCGGCGCCAATGGCGACACCGTGGAACAGGCTTCCGTCTGCGAGTGCAAGGATGGCAGGTGTACTCAAGGCTTGTATCCTCAATCGGGTTCGTGTGGGCGAACGGGAACGCAAGCGCAAATTCAGGTCGCAAAAAAGCGAGAGGGGGTGTTGCCCCGTCCCGCTTTTTTATTCCGCCGTCAGGACTGGTCCGGACCCCGGGCGGGCTTTGTCATTGGCTACGCTTGGTGCAGTTAAATCGCCTTATTGTAGGAAATTCGGCGATCTGTGTCCATGTTAAAGACGTCTACATAACACACCGTCCAACGCCCTTCGACAAGCTCAGGGCGAACGGGCCTGGCCTGACACTTCGACAAGCTCAGGGCGAAGGGGCCTGGCCTGACACTTCCACAATTGCAGAGCGAACGGAGAAACTCGTAGTCTGACCAGTCATACAGAATCCAGCCAGAATCGTGGAACCCGGTTCTTCGACAGGTACCCTACCATTCTATCCCCGCTCGCCCTGAGCTTGTCGAAGGGCAGTGGATTCCGTGGCAAAAAATCAGTCTTTAAGACCCAGAACATCCTGCATATCGTACAAACCGGCCGGCTTGCCCTGCAGCCAGCGGGCGGCGCGGACGGCGCCCTTGGCGAAGGTCATGCGGCTACTGGCCTTGTGGGTGAGCTCGATGCGCTCTCCCATTGTTGCGAAGAGCACGGTGTGATCGCCCACCACATCACCGGCGCGGATGGTCTCGAAGCCGATTTCCTTTTGTGAACGCTCTCCGGTAAAGCCCTCGCGGCCGTAGACCGCGCACTCCCTGAGATCACGCCCGAGGGCATCGGCCACTACCTCACCCAGGCGCAGCGCTGTGCCGGAAGGCGCGTCTTTCTTGTGGCGGTGGTGGGTTTCGATGATTTCCACATCGTAGTCGTCACCCAGCACCGAGGCCGCCTTGTGCAGCAGATCGAGCATCACGTTGATACCAACGCTCATATTCGGGGCGAAGACCACCGGGGTTTTCTCGGCGGCCACCTTCACCTGCTCTTTCTCTGCCTCGGTCATACCGGTGGTACCGATGATAACCGCCTTACGGTTCTGGCTGCAGAACTCCAGGTTCTCCAGGGTCAGGTCCGGGAAGGTGAAATCAACCAGGATATCAAAGGCGTCCTTCACATCGGCCACGTTGCCGGCGAGGGCCACGCCATTCTTGCCGATACCAGCCATTTCACCCGCATCGGCTCCGATCAGGGAGCTGTCCGGGTGGACAATGGCAGCGCCCAGGGTGAGGTCGTCCGCCTCATCGATGGCCTCGATCAGCACCTTGCCCATACGTCCGGCGGCGCCGGTTACTGCTACCCGTGTCATGGCAGACCTCAGAATTTCATTTCATCGAAGAAGTTTTTCACGCCCTCAAACCAGGAGGTCTTGCGGGGGCCATGGTTGTTACCATTGTTACCGTCCAGGGTCTCCTGGAACTGCTCCATCAGGTCTTTCTGCTTCTTCGTCAGGTTGACCGGAGTCTCTACGATCACCCGACACAGCAGATCGCCGGCGGGGCCGCCGCGAACCGGGGACACGCCCTTGTTGCGAAGGCGGAACAGCTTGCCGGTCTGGGTCTCCGGCGGAATCTTCAGCTTAACGCGGCCATCCAGGGTGGGCACTTCCAGTTCGCCGCCGAGGGCCGCATCGACAATGCTGATGGGTACTTCACAGTAGAGGTTGCGGCCGTCACGGGTAAAGATGGAGTGTTCGCGTACAGAAATCTGCACGTACAGGTCACCGGACGGACCGCCCTCGACGCCCATCTCACCTTCGCCAGAGAGGCGAATCCGGTCACCGGTATCCACGCCGGGCGGCACCTTGACCGAAAGGGTTTTCTCTTCCTGCAGCCGGCCGGCACCGTGGCACTTCTTGCACGGGTTCTTGATGATCTGCCCGCTGCCACGGCAGGTGGGACAGGCCTGCTGCACGGTAAAGAAGCCCTGCTGCATACGAACCTGGCCCATGCCCTTACAGGTACCACAGGTTTCCGGGTGGGAGCCTTTCTCAGCGCCGCTGCCATCACACACGTCGCATTCCACATGGCCCGGCACACGGATTTTTACAGTGGTGCCATGTACGGCTTCTTCCAGGTCGAGTTCGAGGGTGTAGCGCAGGTCGGCACCACGGTTGGAGCGGCCGCGGCCGCCACCGCCAAAGATGTCGCCAAACACGTCGCCAAAGATGTCGGAGAAGCTGGCACCGCCACCTCCGAAACCGCCGCCGGCCTGGCCATCCACACCGGCGTGGCCAAACTGGTCGTAGGCAGCACGCTTGTTGGCATCCATAAGGACGTCGTAGGCTTCCGTGGCCTCCTTGAACTTGGCTTCGGCGTCGGCATCGTCCGGGTTGCGGTCTGGATGGTACTTCATGGCGAGCTTGCGATAGGCCCGCTTGATCTCCTTCTCATCCGTTTCCCGGGTGACGCCGAGGACGTCGTAGTAGTCACGTTTGGCCATGCTGGAAAAACCCTGTTGAAAACCTGTCTGTGCTCACTGGAATACAGGCCCTGCTGTACCAGGACCCGAAGCTCTCAAACGCAGAAAACGCGGGGGCCTTAACCCCCGCGCCATTCCTGCTATCGCAGTATTGCTTATCGCTTGTCGTCGTCTTTGACTTCTTCGAACTCCGCGTCCACCGCGTCGTCAGCGCTGCTGCTGGCCTGCTCTTCGCCGCCAGCCTGCTGGGCCTGCTCGCCCTGCTCGGCATACATCTTCTGGGCCAGCTCACCGGAAACCTCGGTCAGCTTCTGGGTCTTGGCCTCGATGTCCTCCTTGTTGGAGCCTTCCAGCGCTTCCTCAAGCTCCTTGATGGCAGCTTCAATGTTTTCCTTCTCGCTGTCGGTGACCTTGTCGCCGGCGTCGTTCAGAGTCTTGCGCACGGTGTGGACCATGGCGTCACCCTGGTTACGGGCCTGGACCAGCTCCTCGAACTTGCGATCTTCCTCGGCGTTGGCCTCGGCGTCGTTCACCATTTTCTCGATTTCTTCATCGTTCAGACCGGAAGAGGCCTTGATCACGATGGATTGCTCCTTGCCGGTGGCCTTGTCCTTGGCGGACACGTTGAGGATACCGTTCGCATCGATATCAAAGGTCACCTCAACCTGCGGCACACCGCGCGGCGCCGGCGGGATATCCGCCAGGTCGAAGCGGCCCAGTGACTTGTTCTGGGAAGCCTGCTTGCGCTCACCCTGAACCACGTGGATGGTTACCGCAGTCTGGTTATCCTCCGCTGTGGAGAATGTCTGCGACTTCTTGGTCGGAATCGTGGTGTTCTTGTCGATCAGCGGCGTGGCCACACCACCCATGGTTTCGATACCCAGGGTCAGCGGAGTCACATCCAGCAGCAGGACGTCTTTCACATCACCGGAAAGTACCGCACCCTGGATAGCTGCACCGACAGCAACTGCCTCGTCCGGGTTAACATCCTTGCGGGCTTCCTTACCAAAGAAGTTCTTCACCTTCTCCTGAACCAGCGGCATACGGGTCTGCCCGCCCACCAGGATAACCTCGTCCACTTCGTTAGCAGACAGGCCAGCATCCTTCAGGGCCACCTTACAGGGCTCAAGGCTGCGTTCGACCAGTTCTTCTACGAGCGACTCGAGCTTGGCCCGGGTCAGCTTGACGTTCATATGCTTGGGACCGCTCTGGTCAGCCGTGATGTACGGCAGGTTGACGTCGGTCTGCTGGCTGCTGGACAGCTCGATCTTGGCTTTCTCCGCCGCTTCCTTCAGGCGCTGCATGGCCAGGGAGTCGCCGCGCAGGTCAATGCCGCTGTCCTTCTTGAACTGGTCTGCCAGGTATTCAATAACCTTCAGGTCAAAGTCTTCACCACCCAGGAAGGTGTCACCATTGGTTGCCAGCACTTCGAACTGATGCTCACCGTCCACATCGGCAATCTCGATGATGGACAGGTCAAAGGTACCGCCACCCAGGTCATAGACAGCCACGGTGCGGTCACCGCTCTGCTTGTCCATACCGTAGGCCAGGGCGGCAGCGGTCGGCTCGTTGATAATCCGCTTCACTTCCAGGCCCGCGATCTTGCCCGCGTCCTTGGTGGCCTGGCGCTGGCTGTCGTTGAAGTAGGCCGGTACGGTGATTACCGCCTCGGTCACCTTCTCGCCCAGATAGTCCTCGGCAGTCTTCTTCATCTTCTTGAGCACTTCCGCGGAAACCTGCGGCGGTGCCATCTTCTCGCCCTTCACCTCTACCCAGGCATCACCATTGTCAGCCTTGGCAATCTTGTAGGGCACCATCTTGATGTCCTTCTGGACCACGTCGTCTTCGAAACGACGGCCAATCAGGCGCTTGATGGCGTATAGGGTGTTGTGGGGGTTGGTGACCGCCTGACGCTTCGCGGACTGACCGACCAGGGTTTCGCCATCGTCGGTGTATGCGATAATGGACGGCGTGGTGCGATCGCCTTCGGCGTTCTCGATCACCTTGACCTTGTCACCATCCATGATGGCAACACAGGAGTTGGTCGTACCCAGGTCGATACCGATAATCTTGCTCATGAAATCACTCCAGTTAGCTGTTCAGTCCGAATGCCTTGAGATCCGGGTTGTTCTGATTCATTGCCGGCCCGACTGCCGGCGTGTTGACCGTTACCTGCCTATATTGGCTCCGACGACGACTTTTCAAGCCTGCTCGTCGATTTTTGGCGCACCTTCGGCCTTGGCAACCACCACCATGGCCGGGCGAACCAGGCGCTCATTCAGGGTGTAACCCTTCTGCACCACTGCCACTACTGAGTTGGGCTCGGCATCCGGCGCCGGCACCATGGACATGGCTTCGTGAACCTGCGGGTCAAATGGCTCGCCCACCGGATTGAGCTGCTTGACGTTGAACTTGCCCAGGCTCTTCATAAACAGGTCCAGGGTCATTTCAACCCCTTCGCGGATGGACACCACCAACTCATCAGTGCTCTGCTGGTTTTCAGTACTCTCCACGGCCTTTTCGAGGCTGTCAGCCACCGGCAGCAGCTCCTTGACGAACTTCTCCAGCGCAAACTTGTGGGCTTTCTCGACGTCGATTTCCGCACGACGACGGACATTCTGCATCTCCGCCTGGGTTCTGAGCATCTGATCCTGAAGCTCCTGCATGCGGGCTTCCATGGAATCCACGTCATTCTCCGGATCCGGAGTTTCCCCTTCCTGCTGCTCGGAAACCGGCTCGCCGGCGCGCTCTTCCGCCTTCAGCTCTTCATCGACATTCTCGTTGCGATTCTCGTCAGCGCTCATCTGCTACTCCCGCTTGTGTCTGAGTGCGCGGCTGGCCGCGCCAATAACCAATGATGGTGAAAACTTGCCAACGGATATGGGGCCCAAACCAACGCTTTCAACCATTGCTGTTTCACAGAAATTGCACCACTGGGTTTGCATACAGCTTTTTACCTGTATATATTCACAGATACTGTATACGCCAACAGTATTCGTGACTCAGGGAGACACCGCATGCTGACTCAACTCACGGTTTCCAATTACGCCATCGCGGAACGGGTGGAACTTCAATTCCAGAAGGGTATGACCGCCCTGACCGGTGAGACCGGTGCTGGCAAGTCCATCGTGCTGGATGCACTCGGGCTGGCCATGGGAGGCCGTGGCGATGCCAGCGCTGTGCGCCATGGCGCCAAGCGTGCCGACATTACCGCCACCTTTGATATCAGCCGTATCGTTGAAGCCCGGGAATGGCTGGAAGAGCAGGACCTGGACGACGGCAACGATTGCATCCTCAGACGGGTCATCGGCCGTGACGGCCGCTCACGGGCCTATATCAACGGCCAGCCCTGCCCCCTGAACCAGCTCAAGGAGCTGGGTGCCACCCTGATGGACATCCACAGCCAGCACCAGCACCAGTCGTTACTGAAAAAGGACACCCATCGCCGGCTGCTGGATGAATTCTCCGGCGCGGAAGACCTGGCCATCAAGACTCGCCTGGCCTGGAAACAGTGGCACCAGGCCCGGGACCGGCTGTTGAGCCGCCAGCAGAATGCCGATGAAACCGAAGCCCGGCTGCAGTTGCTGCGCTACCAGGTGGAAGAACTGGACCGCCTGGCACTGGAGGACGGAGAGCAAGCTCGCCTCGAACAGGAACAGGAACAGCTCAGCCACGCGGAGACAGTTCGCCAGGCCAGCCACCAGGCGGCCATGCTCTGCTCCGAGGACGAAACCAGCGCCGCAGACCTGGTGCGCCAGGCCCTGTCCCAGCTGGAACAACTGCCGGTGGAAGTCCCTGCCCTGGCGGATACCTTGCAGATGCTGAACGAGGCGCAGATCCAGTTAACGGAAGCCGGCAGCAACCTGGTGCACTTCGTGGAAGACTACGATGCGGATCCGCAGCGCCTGCAGGAAGTGGAAGAACGGCTCAGCGCCATCTATCAGCTGGCCCGTAAACACCGCGTTCAGCCAGAAGAGCTTCCCGAGCTGCACCAGCGCCTGGGCGACGAACTTGCCGAACTGGATGACAGCGAGGGCAGCCTGGAACAGCTGGAAGCCGATGTGGAGAACTACCGCAAGGCCTACCAGGCCGTTGCGGACAAGCTTTCCGACACCCGCCGCGAAGGTGCGGTTACCCTCGACCAGCGAGTCGCCGCTGAGCTGACCGAACTGGGCATGCCCACCATGCAGTTCATTACCCAGCTGGACACCAGCGATAACGAACCGAGCGCTACCGGCAACGAGGAGATCGAGTTCCTGATCAGCGCCAACCCCGGCCAGCCGGCACGACCGCTCGCCAAAGTAGCCTCTGGCGGCGAACTGTCGAGGATCAGCCTGGCTATCCAGGTGGTCGTGGCCCAGACGTCAACGACCCCCACTTTGGTGTTCGACGAGGTGGATGTGGGCATTGGCGGGGGTACTGCGGAAGTGGTCGGTCGCCTGCTGCGATCCCTGGGCGAAAGCGGTCAGATTATCTGCGTTACCCACCTGCCCCAGGTGGCGGCCCAGAGTCACCAGCACCTGTTTGTCAGCAAGTTTACAGAAGCAGACGCCACCTTCTCGAAAATCGAAACCCTTAACGATCAGGGACGAATCAGCGAAGTGGCCCGGATGCTGGGCGGCGTGGACATGACCGAGCAAACGTTGGCACATGCCCGGGAAATGTACACCAAGGGCCAGGCGACCCATCACTGAACCCTTAAGCGGGTTACGCGCCCTGCAGTAACGCCTGCGGGGCGGTCGAAGCATGTTCCTTCGGCTCTCACAAACTCCCTTCTCACCTGAGAGCTTTTCGAGCGCCGCCCCGGCGCTCTTTTTTTAGACCGTTTTTTAAAGCGAATTGGTATTGGCAGGTAACACAGGCACACGAGACCGCCAACAGACGGCCGCATGCCTGGAAAAGCAGTGAGGGTAAGCGGTCAGGATTTCTGCAGCGGCTTCACGTAAAGAATCAGGCTGTGGTCCACGATTTCATAGCCGTGCTCTGCTGCGATCTTCTGCTGACGCTCCTCGATGACTTCATCGACGAACTCGATCACATCACCAGTCTGGGTGCACACCATATGGTCATGGTGGTCATCGCCCGCCATCTCGAATACCGCATGGCCACCCTCAAAATTGTGGCGAAGTACCAGCCCGGCCGCTTCAAATTGGGTCAGTACCCGGTAGACGGTGGCCAACCCCACATCATCACCCTGCTCCAGCAGCTTCTTGTACACGTCTTCAGCGCTGAGGTGGTGTTCTTCCGCATTTTCCAGGATATTGAAGATCTTCACCCGGGGCAGCGTGACTTTCAGACCCACTTTGCGCAGTTCGGCGTTTTCAGATGACATAATGCTGTTCGCTCTTTGGTGTGTTCAGTGCTTCCGGTATTATAGCGCCATATTGCAACTCATAAACCGTTTCATTTACAGCCAATAAGGACATCTGTCCCTGATGCACCTGCTTACCAGACTTGCCCCTGTACTCCTGCTGTCCCTGCTTGCCGGCTGCGTGTTTCCCGGCGTCTACAAGATCAACGTGCAGCAGGGCAATATCATCACCGAGGAAGAAATAAGCCAGCTCGAAGAGGGCATGAGCCGTTCCCAGGTCCACTCGGTACTCGGCACGCCCATCATGTTGAACCCGGCGGACACCTCGGTGGAATATTACATCTACACCTTCCAGGAGGCCGGCGGCGAGATTCGCGAGCAAAGGATCGTTGTGCACTACGATGGTGACACTTTCACCCACATGGAAAAAGACCTGCTGGACGAACTCCCGGCGTACTGATGACCCGCCGCTAACCTTCATCCTTTTTCTTGCGGGCCCGGTTCATACGGGCCTGCTTTGGATCAATCTTCAACGGCCGGTACAGCTCTACCCGGTCTCCCGCCCGAAGCACATGGGTTTGCGGTGACTTGACCACCTTCCCGAATATCCCCATATCCGCCTGCTCGGGATCCAGCCCCGGGAACAAGTCGGCGATACCGGAGCGACGAACGGCCTCCAGCATGGTGGCGCCCTCTTCTACTTCAACCGGGACAATTTCCTGGCGCTCCGGTGTTGCGTATGCCACTTCTACCCGCATCAACGACTCACCAGTGCATCCGTGTAGATTTCGTTGGCCCGGCGACAAAACGCCTCAACCATGGTATTGGCGGCCTGGCTGAACACTGGCCCAAAGGTCATTCTTGAGAGCGTACCAGAGAACTCGAAACTCAATTGCAGGGTGACCTTGCAGGCGTTTTCATCAAGCGGATTGAAATGCCATCGACCCTCGAGGTCCCGGAACGGCCCATCAACCAGCTTCATATCGATACGTTGCGGAGACAGTAACTCGTTCCGGGTCGTCAGACGGTGCCGCATGCCCCCCTTGGCAACTTCCAGGGATGCCACGACCTGGGCGCCGGTCCGTTCGTGCACCTCGGCACCGGCGCACCAGGGCAGGAAGTCCGGATAGCGGGCAATATCGTCAACCAGGGCAAACATACGCTCGGCGGAATGCATTACCAGCGCACTTTTATCGATCTGATGGGCCATGAAACCTCGGAACCTTGCGATGACTTCTTTCTATATAAGCTGCGCCCATGATATCCGATTTCGTGCCTGTTGCGGCAGTCGTGGCACACCCTGATACAAGGACGAAAACTCAGAATTCTGCCGCCTTCCCCGGCCCTCTGCGTCTTTCCCCATCGCCAGCCGGCGGCTCACCAGACAGTTCATGTGCTGAAGGTGTACACCAAATGAGCTCGCCATTGTCGCACAGCAATTTCAGGGACATCATCGAGTAACCTGCGCCCACCACAATGACGGTTACCGGCAACAGGTAACGCAGCGCAAAGCGCCATACCCTGACCAGCCACTCCTGCGTGTTGCCAAGCAGGGTATTCAGGTAGCCAACCGGCGCCAACCACCCCAGGAACACCGCCAGGGCGGCCGCTACGGCGGGTATCAGCAGGCCACTGGTCAGCAGCTCGATCCAGCGGAATGGTGTCAGCCCTGCCACCTGGACATCCGCCCAGATATTGAACGAATACAGCGTCACCAACCCCATCAGCCAGGCGCACACCAGTACCAGCAATACCGAAACGGGGCGCGGAGCAATCACCCATTCCCGCAACCAGCTGACAACGGATTCCGCCAGCACCAGCGCTGAACTCCACGCCACCAGCACAATGAGCGTAAACACCGCCGTCGCCAGTAATTGATGATACTCCAGGCCACCAAGACCCACCGGAAGGGCGACGAACACCAACCCAAACCCCCGCACATCACCGTAACCGTCAAACGATTCGGCAATTCCATAAATCACCACCCCGGCCAGCACACCCACCAGGGTGTCCAGGAGGGCAACGCCGAATACAGCACGCTTGAACGGAGACCCCGGGGCCATCAGGGCGCCCAGAACGGCCCAGATACCAAGCCCGACACCCAGAGTGTAAAACGCATGGGACAAGGCAAACCAGACCGCGCCACCGTTGACGTCCTGCCACCGGAGCCCGGCTACGGATTCCAGCGCACCTGGCCCGACACCTTGCTCCCAGCTCCACCAGACCAGGCCGAGGAGCAGGGCGAGGAATACCGGCATCACCAACCGGAATGCCCGCTCTACCAGCTCCTGCCGGAAAGCCACCGCACCCACCAGCAAAATAAAGAACGCATGCCACGCCATAAATCCGCGATAGTCATAGGGGCTCTCCACCAGCTCCGCCAGCATTCCCGTCATCGACAGGGGCGTGGCATCGCCGAACCGGCCAAAGGCACCATAGAAGACATAGGCAAGGCAGATAGAGCCAATCACCAGGGTGATCGACAACACCAGGAAGCCGGACAGCACACTCACCCGGCCCAGCCAGCGCCAGCGGGGGGACTGGTAGCGATCCCGGGTCTCACTGCGCATGGCCAGTACCAGGTTATGCCGGTGCCGGCGCCCCAGTGCGGCTTCGGCCATCAGCAACGGCAGGGTGATAACCAACAGGAAGAAAAGGTAAAGCAGGACGAAGTAACCACCGCCAAACTGACTCGCCAGCCACGGGAAGTGCCAGAGGTTACCCAGCCCGATCGTCGCGGCCGCAGCCGCCCAGAAGAAGGTGCTCCGTCCGGACCAGAGTCCCAGGGTTGTCTTTGGTGGTGTCGGCATCGGGATCCTTGTTGACTACATCGACTTCAGTCATCTCCCCCGGCCAAGGGGTCACGTCGCCGGAGAAGGCACAGGGGATTGTAGCTGAATTCATACGTCCGGGGTCCGGTTGATGACCCCATATCGCCAACTGGGTTACAATTCGTCACTTGTCTGCAGCCGGATCGACCCAATCAAAGTCTCCACAGGTCACCCACACTGAAAAAGGTCTAGGGTGAATGCGGTGTAGAGAGTGAGCTTTACTGGCTTCTTTCTCAACATAGCCCCGACCAACAGTGTACGGATGAGGATCTTCACTTATCCGTGCGGGTCAGGAGCCATAGGCAGCCCGCCATAATGGAACAGGATTGCCCGTTTAAATCTTTCCTTGCGCCGGAACCCCCAGGACCGCATCTTTAAAGCTCGAACCTGACCGTTGATTGCCTCCGCTAGTCCACCGGAGGCCCGAAATCGCATGGCGTTGAGAATGCTAAACAGCTTGGTTTCGATCTGAATGGCCCCTGAGGCTAAACCTCGAACTTCTGTCAGCCGGGTCATGTGAATCCATTTCTGTCAGGCCGCGCGCGCCTTTAAGTACCACACCAGGCCGGTGTCTTTGAGAGCATCCAACAAGGCCCGGACTTGCAGAATCTTCTGCCCCTCAAGGCTCTTACGATGGCGTAACCAGGTATATCGGCTTTTGTGGATCTCCTAGCGCATCGAGTGACCCGACTCCACCATATCAGCTTGCGGGTGGCATCAAGCGTACGGGTCAGCACCTGTGCAACATGGAAATGATCGAAGGCGTTCTCGATATGGGCAAACGTGGCTTGCTGATGCACCGGCCTCATATCCATGGATATCGAAATGACCGATTGTCTGCGCGCCTTATTCAGGCTGACGTAAAAACAAGCGAGGCTGCCCTGAGCAAACTGATCACGAAGGCTTCAAACAGCACGTGTACCGACTGTTCTGATCAGCCCAAGGCACATTGATCGTCAGGCAGCCATGCTCCAGACACTGTACACGAGGGACCTGAACAACCACCGGCGTTCGGAACTGATAGCTATCGAGGTGACGCCAACGACGTTCCCGGGGATCGTAACCGGGACAGGCACGGCCATATTGAGGGCAGACAAGCGCCGTGCCTTTGACTATGTCTATGTCTATCTGGACTAAGACTTCACTCCGGTTTTTATCAAGCTCAACGTCTGAGACAAGCCAGGGCGCCGAGAGCCCAGGAACCTGCTCATAGAGAGTCTATTGATCCAATATCGATCACCACCCAACCGGTTAATCCAATGGGATAACATTGGCCAAAAACGGCAAGGAAATAAAGGCTTACCCACTATTTGCCCAATAAAAGAAGTGAAAAGCCACGGATGAACAGCTTATGTTAAGATGACCATATGATTATTCGCCAGGGCTTTAAATTTCGACTGGGTGCCAGTGATGTGCAGAGCGCCCGCCTTCGGGTGTTGTGCGGTCATGCCCGCTATGTCTGGAATCAGGCCCTGGAGAAACGCAATGAGTCAGCGGATACCAAGGGCGCGTACGTGCCCCGATACGAGACGATGGCCAAATGGGTCACGGCCTGGAAGCGCGCCCCGGAAACCGAATGGCTTAAAGACGCCTACACCGACAACCTGCAACAGAAGTTGAAGGATTTGGACGCAGCCTGGCAGCGGTACTATAAGAAGATCGAAGGCGCGCAGCGTCCTCGCTTCAAGAAAAAGGGACAATCGCGAGACAGCGTTCGCTTCGTCAACTTCCAGAAATACTGTCGGATCGAGAATCGGCGGGTGAAACTGCCGGCAAGCCTCGGCTGGATAAAGTTTCGCAAATCCCGTGAGATCGTCGGCACGATCAAAAACTGCACGGTCGGCTTTGAGGGCGGACACTGGTTTATCAGCTTCCAGACCGAACGGGAGATTCCTGAGCCGGCGCATACCTCTACCTCGATGATCGGCGTGGATATGGGCGTAGCCCGCTTTCTGACCTTATCCGACGGCACGTTTATCGAGCCGGTGGGTGCATTCAAGGCCAATCAGCTCAAGCTGGCTCGGGCGCAACGCGCCCTTGCCCGCAAGGTTAAATTCTCGGCTAACTGGCAAATACAGAAAGCCAAGATCAACCGACTGCACACCCGCATCGCCAACATCCGGCGCGACTATCTGCACAAAGCCTCCGATCGACTCAGCAAAAACCACGCAATGATCGTGATCGAGGATTTAAAGGTAGGGAATATGTCGCGCTCGGCCAAAGGCGATCAAGAAAACCCGGGCGTGAACGTTAAAGCCAAGTCCGGTCTGAACCGGAGCATTCTGGATCAGGGTTGGTACGAATTCCGGCGACAACTGACCTACAAGCAGGCGTTTCGGGGTGGTGAAGTGCTGGCGGTGCCAGCACACCACACCAGCCAGACCTGCCCGAAATGCCAGCACGTCAGTCCGGACAATCGCACCTCGCAGGCCTGCTTCCGTTGTGTTCAGTGTAGTTTTGAGCAAAATGCCGATGTGGTCGGTGCGATCAACATCAAAGCGCGAGGGCATCGCGTATTAGCCTGTGGAGAGTCTGGGTTACCGGACTCGGTGAAGCAGGAACCTGTGTGAAACTGTGAGGGACTAGCACCCGGCGCCGCCTAGCGGCGCATGGAATCCCCCACCGACGCAGGTAGGGGAGGAAGTCAAAGTCAGACACCGAATATCCAACGGAAAGACTTCATGAGCAAGAAGAAACCGGCAAACTCCGGGGGCACCATAGCCCTTAACAAGAAGGCCCGGCACGAATACCACATCGAGGAGCGCCTCGAGGCCGGCGTGCAGTTGCTGGGCTGGGAGGTCAAATCCCTGCGGGAGGGCAAGGGCCAGATTACCGAGGCCTACGTGCTTTTCCGTGACGGTGAAGCGTTTCTGTTCAACGCCCAGATTACGCCACTGAACACCGCTTCCACACACGTGATTGCCGACCCGACGCGCACCCGCAAACTGTTGCTGCACGCCAAGGAAATCGCGCGGCTGATGGGCAAGGTGGACCAGGCCGGCCACACCTGCGTGCCACTGGCCCTGTACTGGAAAAAGAACAAGGTGAAGTGCGAAATTGCCCTGGTAAAAGGCAAGAAGCTGTACGACAAGCGCGCCACCGAGAAAGAGCGCGACTGGAATCGCCAGAAGCAGCGCATCATGCGAGAGCATACCTAGATCGCGGGCGACAGGGTTACGGGTAACTACCGACCGGCATTTGCGGAAAGTGCTTGAAGTCTCTGGAAGCGGCCCCATATACTGATCATACAAGGGGGCGACATGGCTTCGACGCCGGTAGCGAACCCTTGGGTGCATGTCGAGATGGCAGCCAATCTCGTTAATCCAAAGCTGCAAGCAATAGTCGCAAACGACGACAACTACGCACTGGCGGCGTAAGCCGCTGGTCGTCCTGACCCGGGTGCCTGTAAACGGGTATTTCAGGACGTCATAGCTAACAGGCTGCTCCTTTAACCAGAGCTCACTGGTTGAAGGCTAAGATTCAAAGAGCTCGCCTTTTGCACCCTGGCCTTCGGGTCGCACCAGGTTAAACGAATAGAAGGACACTAAACATGTAGAGCTCAAGGCAGAGTACTGGCGGACGCGGGTTCAATTCCCGCCGCCTCCACCAAACAAAGTGTTTTCGGGCTTCCCCGGAACCTACCACCACGAAAGCCCCGCCAGTCGAGGCTTTCGTCATTTTAAGGTTCGGGAGAATCTGGTTTTTTAGAGCTGAATTCTTGAAACAACCTGCACCACCTTTTTTGGGCGTAGGCGAGGAGCATTGATAACCCCACCTCAGGCAAAGCCTATCTAACGGTCAGCTGCTACTCGCGACCATCAGGTCCCAAAGGCGCTCTTCCCTGAGCCAAGTGCTTTCTAAGGAGACCTATCCTTTATTTAGACCGAGAACCTGCGGCGGGCAGCGCCGAGACCAAGGAGGCCAAGGCCTAGAAGCCCCAAAGTTCCCGGTTCTGGAACTGAACTCGTGAAGTTATCGAAGCCGAGGCCGACACCAAACTCTTTGGTACCGGCAAATTCAAAATTGATCTGATCGAAGACCGCACCGTTCAGCTCGAAAAACCAGGGCAAACCGTCCATTGATAAAGTTCCGTTGTTGAATCCTTCTGGACTTGCTACTGACAGAACCTCGCTACCATTGTTTAACGCAACCACGTTCCACTTCTCGGTTCCCTGGCCGGAATTGCCATCAATATCCCAAATCTCACCGGAAGCGCCGGTAACGATCCCATCATAGAAAATGGAAAGGAAGATTGACCCGCTGCCTCGCTGGCCAATTTCTCCCTCAGTGCGAACGAACCAATTGCCAAGGCCGGGGGTTCCATTCGAAAGATCTACATCCGGCGATGAAACCTGGTCGGTTATGAAACCCTGTGGGTTGGCGTCGTCTCCACCCGATGCCTCGATGAAGCCTCCAGAAAACACCACGCTATTGGTACCTTGGTACTCATTAGTTACTGCATCGTTATCAACGAGGCCCCGAACATTTGCATCCTCAAAATCTATGAAGCTGGCAGCTGCGGACCCAGACGTAAGGATCGCAATCGCAGCACCAAGCCCTGTCATCTTACGAATCATCATGAAACTCCTTCTTGGGGTTGACTCGCCATACCCGAAAGCAAAATTTCAGCCAACAAAATATATCCTTTACATTTCATGATATTAAAAACAAAAACATCAATGACAGACCCCCTTATGTAAAGAACCCCGACACTTCCCTGAAGAGCATCAATCTTTGCAGAGCGGGAGGAGACAACAAACGGAGACCGACATACCCTCGCTTTGCAGCGTGTCCCGCACTGTTCCCCGCATTCCAGCCAGGGCGAAATCGCGACAAGAGAGCCACTTAGAGAAGCCAAATGGTCAAAGCGGAACCTACATTGCTCAGGAGCGACTGACGTTCGCCCAGACATACAAATAAAAATGGCCCTTAGCAGGCCAACCTTAAAAGCCCCTCAATTACGTCGGTTATATTTACACATCTGACTCCAGCGCATAGCCAATAAAAAGAAACCTTCAATAAATTCAGCTTGATAAGCCGGGCCGGCTTGAAATTTGCAATAGAGCGAACGACTCGCTCCAAAAAGTTATCTCTGCATCATTTGATGTGGCATGGGGTTCTGTTTCCCAAAACGTTAGCTATTTGAGGTATCAAAAAATGAAGAAGCGAATACTTTTAGGCATTGCTGCCGCAGCAATCTCCGCTCAACCGGCATCCGCTGCTCTAATCAGTTGGACAGACTGGACATCCGCCACGAACGGTGCAGCAGGCTCAGCTTCGGGCACTATGGGAAGTGTCTCGGTTGAATATTCGGGTGACGTGAATTTTGCGCAGCTCGGCACCGGTACGAATTATTGGACGGAGGGCACACCGGCACCCTATACCGCCAGTAGCTTTATCGACAATGCGCCGACAGCATCTGAAATGATCGCTATGAGCCGCTCCGGAATCACAAACACAATCACCTTCTCCTCCGCCGTCGTAAATCCGATTTTCGCTATAGTCAGCCAGGGCCGGAATAGTCTTCCGGTAAGCTATGATTTCGACAGGCCCTTCACGGTGCTCAGCGAGGGTGAAGGATATTGGGGGAACGGGACGTATACGGTATCAGGCGGTGACATCCTCACCGGCAATGAATTCCATGGTGCCATTCAGTTTCAAGGGATCGTCAATTCGCTGAGCTGGGAAGCCGATCCAGAAGAGTTCTGGCATGGCTTCACTGTAGGCGTTGCGGCCGTTCCGGAGCCAGGAACCCTCGCTCTACTCACTTTGGGCCTTGCAGGACTTGTGACAGTACGCTCCCGTAGCAGCTGAAAGGTGCTTCGTCATGGCCATTGAGAACGGCTTTACGGCCTCAATGGCCATAACAAGCGCCCGCGCGGTTGGACAGCCATTAACCCTATGGAGATTTTACTTGATCGTTGCCTGAATGATGAACGTCATCATCCAAAGGGATACCGTTCAGCTTGATTGTTCGCTGAGAATGCACGTTTCCTCGGCATCGGCAAACCGCTTCAGGACTTGGTGAATCAATGACAGATATCCGATACCGTTCATAGCTGTTGTTCTCCCTGTAACAGTGAATGATTCTGGCTTGTGCGACTGGCATTACAGTCCCAGTCAGTGAGCCATGACTATTTCGAGATCACAGTTCACTCAGGTATGCCATCCCGCCACCAGACCATCTGTTCACTCCAGAAACACTTCGTAACCAAACTGTTTCAAGAAATAATCCCCGTCGCCGTTACGCTTCAATATAGTGACCATCATTGATAATAACAGTATCTGGGGAGTACCTCCTGTGAAGCGTTTGCTTTCCCTGTCGTGGCGACAGAAATTCGGGTTGTTGATTGCAGCAACCCTGGTCGGGCTGGTTCTGGTGGCCCTGGCGGCCTTGCGCGGCCTCGACCAGGTGTCGGAGTCCTATGAGGACCGTTCCTCAGCCAACCGCTATCAGAACGCGTCCCTCACGCTCTGGGGCGAGTGGTTACGCGTGGAGACGCTCAGTAACGGACTGGAAGCGGATGCGGTGGAGCGGTACCAGCAACAGCTGAGTGCACTGGAGAACCAGGCTGAGCAGCTGGTGACCCAGGCAGGGGCTATCTACGACGAGGGCATACAGGCAACCGCTGCCGAGATCCGCGAGCAGGTGTCTGCCTATGTGACGCTGCGCCGCCAGTGGCTTGAGCAGCGCGAGGCTCTGGGTCTGAATCCGTCATCAGGCATCCACGGCGAGCTGACCAGGGCCATGGATGAAGGACTGCGCCAGATCAGTATCTCGATCATGAACGATGATATCGAGCTGGCCATGACCACCTACGCGGACTACCTGAACAACTTCACTCCGGAATCCGCTGAGCAGACCCACCAGGCCATCGATGGTATGCAGCAAACCATCACCGACATGAACTGGGAAGACAATGACCTGGGGCTGGCGGTGAAAGCGTTTGCTGGCGCCTTCGAGCGGGCGGAGGGGCAGATCAACACCATCATCGGGACGGAACAACAGCTCGCGACTCTGGGGAATGAGCTGGAAGCCGTCATCGAACGCCAGAACCAGTCGCTGGAAACCGGGCTTGTCGCCAGCACCACCGCCCGCGCTGAACAGGCCAGGGACGCCTCAGCCTGGCTGGTGATTATCGTGTCCGGTGTTGTCCTGGTGGTACTGGTGGTCACCCTCACCCAGGCGTCCCGCACCCTGGTCGGCCGGCTCAAGGATGCCGCCACGCTGCTGTCACGGGTCGCCGCCGGTGACCTCAGTGAGCGCCTGCGGATCGGCCGCAACCCCAACGATGAGTTCAACGCCCTTGGTGGTGCGTCAAACCAGATGGTAGACGATGTTTCCGGCGTCATCCGTGAGGTGCTGGACGGCAACCGCGACCTGGCCCGCCTGCAGGATGAACTACAGCAACTGGTTCGCCAGATGAGCAGCAACAGCGAGCAGGTAGAAGCCCAGACCGAACAGGCTGCCGCCGCGGTGCAGGAAATCTCCCATACGGCTTCAGACATTGCCAAGCTGACCAATACCGTAAACCAGTCCACCCAACAGGCCAGCGAAGCCGCCAGCCATGGTGCCACGGTGGTACGCAGCAATGGCGAGATCATGCAGGACCTCTCCGGCAAGATCCGCCAGACCCATGAGCAGGTGAAAAGCCTGAGCAAGACCGGTGAGAAGGTAAACACCATTGTCGACACCATCAATGGCCTGGCCGAACAGACCAACCTGCTGGCCCTTAATGCCGCTATCGAGGCAGCCCGTGCCGGCGAAGCTGGCCGGGGCTTCTCGGTAGTGGCGGACGAAGTGCGCTCCCTGGCGGAGAAAACTGTCTCTGCCACCGCCGGCATCGCCGATATCGTCGACGCCCTTAACCGGGAGACCCGTGAGATTGGCGCATTGATGGAACAGGGCCTGCAGCAGGCAAACTCCGGCGAGGAAAGTGCCGGCGAGGCGGTCGTGGTCATTGAGAGGATCACCCAGTCGATCCAGTCGCTGGCCAGTGACATGGAGCAGGTGGTGTCCTCCGTCGAGGGTATCTCCACCACCACCGAGGAGATCGCCCAGAAGGTTGAACACATCCACGGCAGCGCCCTGGAATCCCGCACTATCCGGGGCCACCTGGAAGACCACACCCGGGCGCTGGGGGACTGTTCCGAGTCGCTGAACCAGGCCTCTTCAGGTTTCCGCCTGGCCTGAACCTGCCGCCGCCGGGGCCCGTGCCCCGGCGGCCTTCGCTGCTTTTACGGAAAATACTGCCCTTTCAGGTGATACAAAAACGGCTTTCTCCTCTATCCTTGCGGGTAATCCCCAAACTGACGGAAAGAGGAGTCTGACATGATCAAATCCCGAGCCGCCGTAGCGTTCGAACCGAACAAGCCCCTGGAAATCGTTGAAGTGGACGTGGAACCACCCAAAGAGGGCGAGGTGCTGGTCCGCATCGTCGCCACCGGTGTTTGCCACACCGACGCCTACACCCTTTCCGGCGCCGATCCGGAGGGCATCTTCCCGGCCATTCTCGGCCATGAGGGTGGTGGTATCGTCGAGCAGGTGGGCCCTGGCGTGACCGGGCTTGAGGTGGGCGACCACGTGATTCCCCTGTACACCGCCGAATGCGGTCAGTGCAAGTTCTGCACTTCCGGCAAGACCAACCTGTGCGGGGCCGTGCGGGCGACCCAGGGCAAGGGTGTGATGCCGGATGGTACCTCCCGTTTCTCCTATCAGGGCAAGCCCATTTATCACTACATGGGCACTTCCACCTTCTCCGAATACACCGTGCTGCCGGAAATCTCCCTTGCGAAGATTCCCAAGGACGCGCCGCTGGACAAGGTTTGCCTGCTGGGTTGTGGTGTCACCACCGGCATTGGTGCGGTGCTGAACACCGCCAAGGTTGAGGAAGGGGCCACCGTGGCCATCTTCGGCCTGGGAGGCATTGGCCTGGCCGCCATTATCGGCGCCACCATGGCAAAGGCGGGTCGTATTATTGCCATCGACATCAACCCGGCCAAATTCGATATCGCCAAGCAGTTGGGCGCAACCGATGTGGTGAACCCAAACGACTACGACAAGCCGTTACAGGAAGTGATCATTGATATGACCGACGGCGGTGCGGACTACACCTTCGAGTGCGTGGGTAACGTCAAGCTGATGCGGGCCGCACTGGAAGCCTGTCACAAGGGGTGGGGCGAGAGCACCATAATCGGTGTGGCCGGTGCCGGTGAGGAAATCAGCACCCGTCCGTTCCAACTGGTCACCGGACGAGTCTGGCGTGGTTCCGCCTTCGGCGGCGTAAAGGGTCGTACCGAGCTGCCTGGCTACGTTGCCAAGGCCCAGTCCGGGGAGATTCCGCTGGATGTATTTATCACCCACGAAATGAAGCTGGAAGATATCAACAAGGCCTTCGACCTGATGCACGAAGGCAAGAGCATTCGCTCAGTGGTGCACTTCTGACGCAATAACCCTCCCTGTGGCGGCGCGGGTCAGGCTGGCCCGCTGTCCGCCTGCAGGGCAGCGCCGGGAACCCGGTCGGCTCCCCAACTGCGATAGACCATATCGTTGATTCGCTGGACGTCTTCTGCAGGGACGGTTTCCGGATCCCCCCGCTCCAGCGGGTCGAAATGGAAGATATACAGCCGCGAGGCGAACTCCTCGAAGGGCAATGACGCCTCCCCGAAACGCTCTCCGTTGCCTGATGTGCTCACAACGATCTCATCACCCCAGTTCTGCCCGCTGTCGTTATTGGGGTTGAAGAAGTACACCCGCATATCGTCCTGCTGATCCAACCCGACGCGCAGTATGGTAATCGCATGCCAGCCGATAAACCGGGCGGCACTGTCGGTGACGGCGATGCCTGCCGGCTGGGGGTGGATCAGTGGCTGGTTGCCGTTGTAATAGGGGTGGTAACTGACATAGAAGTGACGGAGAAACCCATCCAGGTCCTCCAGTTGCCCCGTCGCCACGTCTACGTTGATACGGAAACCGCGACCGGACCACCAGCCATGGAATTCAGGGTTCACCCAGCGGTGGGGGTCCCCCTCCCGACCGGCGCACATGCGCCCCATCTCCGCGTAGATACGATCCAGGTGAGGCACCACCAGCAGGGAGACCGGATCGAGGTCGAGGCTGACCGCTGCCGCCACTCCGGATTCGCTGAGCCGGGAAGACACCGGCTGCCCCTCAAAGTGCATGATAATTTCGTCATCCCTGGCGGCCCAGGCGACCATCTGCAGCAGGTAATCCGGGTCGTTATAGGCCCACATGGACAGGGCCCGGGCGGACTGGCAGGTGGGATTATTCCCCTGCCCCACGCCCAGCGGCTGTCCCAGCATGGACAACACACCCTGGATCAGCCAGGCCCGGGGTTCCGGCGCCGGCCCGAAGGCCATGCGCAAGCGCTCCTCGGAATAGGGCGAAACCGGCAGCAACACCTGACGCCAAAGCCCCGGGGCTACGGGTGGCTGGTACAGGATGCCTCGCTCAAGCATCAGTGCCAGGCCATATACGCCCTGGCAGGTTTCCGGAAAAATGCCTTCGTGAATCAGGGCGTGGACCAGTTCCTGATAGCAGAGAAGGCAGTCCCGGCCGGTACTGGACAAGCCCAGAGACTCACCCAGGAAGCTGGGGTTGGTGTTAAGCAGGTAACGTACAAGTACTGCGTGATAGGGTGACACCAGCCCGGTGTCGTGCATGGCCCGGGCACAGCCGGTGGCTTCGCTTTGCAGGGCCACCGAGTCCATGGTGCGCAAGCGCTCCTGGTAGACCTCCACACCCGGATCTTCGCGGCAGGCCTGGGTCGGGCCAAACAGACTGCTGATCAGCCGGTCAGCACCCTGTCCGCTGCCGCCAAGGTCGATATCGGGGTTGGCACGGCAGAGAGCGATCTGGGTGACCATCTGGCGGACATCGCCGACCTGGATAGGCCGCTGATTCAGCATTCGCCAGATCTCGTCGATCAGCTGGTCAATGACATGCTCATAGCCGATACGCTCGGCCAGGTGGCGAATAACGTTGCGGCTGATGGTCGCCAGTTTCCCCTGCTGCTCCCGCTCCGCCTCCGAAGGGGTGCCAAATAGCAGCTCCAGGTTGATGGCCAGAACCTGGGCCAGGTAATGGTGGGCCTGTTCCGTCGAGATGTTGGGATGCAGGTAGTGCCCCATGGCCACCGCAAGCAACCTCAGCTCGCTAAGGGCCTCGACGACCACTGTTTCCATTTGCGGGCTACGCAGAGAGAGGCTGGTCAGGGACGGTATCAGGATCTGCGGGTGGGCCCAGTCTGAGCCTTCAAAAACCCCGCACTGCTCGATGGCCTCGGCACGGGTTTCCACTTCGGCACAGCCGCCCTCCACCATCAATACCTGGCGGGCGCTGTCCAGCAGGCGAGGCATTTTTGACAGCCTGGCAAACGCGGCGCTTGCCGCCACCAGTTCAATGGCGTCATCCAGACGCTTAACCCTGACGGCAAGCTTGTGCGCCGCCTCCGTGGACACCGCATTTTCATTGTTGTCGATCAAAACCCGAAATCCTCAGGGCATTCAGCCCGTAGCTGGTGCAGTGGATCGCCTTTTCTTGATTCACCACACGGATACTTCAGGTCGATTATACATAGAAGTCCAGGTCTTCCTGATGTTTCAGCAGGTCCCGCATGCGATAGGGATCATCACCGAAGAAATACACCAGCCCCCAATGGGTACCAAAGGCGGTCCGCTTGGTAACGGTTTCTTCCATGGGCGGGGTCAGCTCGTGGGACTCGAAGTACTCGTGGTCCTCGGTCTCTTCCGGCATCTCCAGCCGGCTGACCACCCGGCGCCGTGGATAGACACCAAAGCATCCTGCGTAACCCTTGGCATCCACCACCTCCTTCGGAAAGAAGGCAGTGATCTCTTCCTCCGTGGTCTTCGGATCGAAGGCCAGGATCAGCCCCTGGTAGGCGTTAAAGCCATAGGCCCGCTCCAGTAATTCGAACACCTTGAAGCCCGGCGGACGATAGGCCACTTCACCGAAGTACATGGTGCCGTCGCTGGTCACGAAGTACTCCGGGTGCACAAAGCCGAAGTCGATATCGAAGGTCTTGATCAGTTTCTCGATCTCGGCGGTGATCTGCGCCCGGTATTTTTCCAGGTCGGGAGTGGCCGGCACGAACACGGAATAGCCCAGGGTGACGTACTCGGAGATGTTCAGGAAGCGGATCTTGCCATTGTGAATCCACGCCTCTACCGCAAACTCCCAGCCATCCAGGTGGGACTCCATCAGTACCGGGAACTCCTCGTCGGGGATGGTATCCACTTCGTCCGGTGTCCTGATAACACGGTGACCAAGACAGCCGGCCTTGTCGAAGGCCTTCAGGTGGATCGGATCGTTGGGGTCGCCGTCCAGTTTCAGCAGGGTCTGGTTCACGCGCTTGAGAAAGCGGATGACGTCTTCCCGGTCGTGGGCTTCCTCGAAGATGCCCACCCGGATGCCGCCAAGCTGGGCCCGACGCTTCATCAACGCCTTGTCCCGCAACAGCATGGCCTGGCCAAACAGGCGGGGGTTATCCAGCAGCACCGAGTTGATGGCGCCGGCCCATTCGACGGTTTCCTCGAACAGGGGGATGGCCACATTGACGCCCATGTCTTTCAGGGTCTGGGCAATCTCTACCGAGCGATCATTGAGACGTTGGAAATTCCAGGGCACGTAGGGGATGTCGTGCTCTTCACAGTAGGGCTCGGCCCAGTCCGGTGCTACCACCACGTACTGGCGATCAAAGGATTCGGCGGCCTCCACGGCGTTGAGGCTCCAGCCCAGCAACGCCACATAGCCCTTGTCGGGGTTAAACTTGCGTTCACGCTTAGCCATGGTTACTCCTCGAGTGTGAGATATTTCACATTTCTAAAGAGTATACTCATGAACGAGCTTCAGAGCTCACCACCATTCCGGCCGATTTGACAATCAAGTCATTGTTTTCTATCGAGATCAGAAATGAAAGGAAGGGCCAGATCGATTAAGTCTTAAAAACCGTCATTCAGATCAGTATCGAATATGGTCAGGGCGGGCGGAGAGACCAGGGCCTGCGCAATACCCATTGCGCAGGCCCTGGGAGATCGTTTGTCAGGCGTCTTCCTTAAGGCCCAACGTGGACAGGGTGCGCTCACGCACCTGGTTCAGCAATGCTTCATCATCCACCAGGGACTGACCATAAGACGGGATAAGTTCCCGCAGACGTTCCTGCCATTCCGGAGTCTTGGCACGTTCGCCAAAACAGCGGTGAATAACATCAAGCATGGCATGGGCCGCGGTGGATGCTCCTGGTGAGGCACCCAGCAGGGCAGCCAGGGAGCCGTCCTTCGCCGCCACGATTTCAGTGCCGAACTCCAGCTTGCCGCCGCCTTCCTTGGTTTTCTTGATAATCTGCACTCGCTGACCGGCATTCTGCAGTTTCCAGTCTTCCTCCCGGGCGTCCGGGAAGAAGTTACGTAGAGAGGCCACCCGGTCACTGTGGGACTGGAACACCTCGCCGATCAGATAGCGGGTCAGGTCCATGTTTGTACGACTGACAGACAGCATGGGCCTGAGGTTGGTGGGCTTCACCGAACCAAACAGGTCGAACACCGAACCCTGCTTGAGGAAACGGGTGGTAAAACCGGCAAAGGGGCCGAACAGCAGGGCCGGCTCACCATTGATAATCCGCGTATCCAGGTGCGGTACAGACATGGGCGGAGCACCGATGGGCGCCTTGCCATAGACCTTGGCGTGGTGCTGGGTCACGATATCCTGCTTCTGGCAGACCAGCCACTGGCCACTGACGGGGAAGCCGCCATACCCCTTCGATTCATCAATGTCGGACTTCTGCAACATGGGCAGGGCGCCACCACCGGCACCCAGGAACACAAAGCCGGCCTTGATCTTCTGCGTAGCGCCGGTTTTCTGGTTCTTGACCCGGACCGTCCAGGAGCCCCTCCCTTCCTTGCGGTACAGATCCTGCACCGGGGAACTGAGCATCAGTTCGAAGTTGGGCGTGCTTTCCAGGTACTTGACCATGCTGCGGGTCAGCGAGCCGAAATCCACATCGGCGCCGTGCCCAATGCGGGTGGCTGCCACTCGCTGCATGGGGTCGCGGTTCTTGACCACCAGCGGCATCCACTCCTGCAGGGTTTCCGGGGACTCGGTATATTCCATCTCCCGGAACAGGTGGTGGGCCTTGAGCTTTTCATAACGACGCTTGAGGAAGGCCACGCCATCGTCACCCCAGACAAAGCTCATGTGGGGCGTGCGGTTGATAAAGCTTTTCGGCTCCGGCAGCATGCCTTGTTCGACCAGCCAGGACCACAGCTGCAGGGAGATCTCGAAGGAAGAGTTGATGGTCAGTGCGCGGTCAATGCTCACGTCGCCATCGTCGTTTTCGGGGGTGTAGTTGAGTTCGCAGTAGCCGGCGTGGCCGGTACCGGCGTTGTTCCATCCGTCAGTGCTTTCATGGGCTACGTGATCAAGACGCTCCACCATGACGATGTCCAGGGACGGATCCAGCTGCCTGAGCATCATGCCGAGAGTGGCGCTCATGACGCCACCGCCGACCAGCACTACGTCTGCCTTTCTTACAGCCATTTGCTAGTCACCTTAGCGAGTTATTGAACCTGTCGGGCCCGCCACGATCAGCAGCACTGCCCGGAAAGTGTGACATTATCCCGGTTTTGGCGGGGATAATAAAATGCTGAGCATGCCAACTATTCACACCTGAAAGAGGCAGACTCTCGGGAATTCTGGTGTTATTTAGCGCACCATGATGCGCACTATCACGTACGCAGTCACCGCAACTTTAGTCGGATGTTGAGGTAAAAACCCTTCACCTGCCATAGGGGATTACCGGGTGCTTACCTTTGAAACCGTTTTACGGTAACGTCCACGCCCACAGGAATACGAACGGATGTGTCGCTCCGTTCAGTGACTGACCTGTTCTTTCATCTTGCTGAGGGATATTGGATGCTGCTTGCCCTGCTCGCCATTGTTGCCGGCCTGGTCCTGCTGGTCTGGAGTGCTGACCGTTTCGTGGATGGCGCTGCCGCCACCGCCGCGCACCTGGGTATGTCTCCCCTCTTGATAGGCATGGTGGTGATCGGTTTTGGCACCTCGGCGCCAGAGCTTGCGGTGTCTGCCATTGCGGCGACCGATGGCAACCCCGGCCTGGCGCTGGGTAACGCCTACGGCTCCAATATCACCAACATTGCCCTGATTGTTGGCCTGGTGGCGCTGGTCAGCCCTATCCAGGTGCACTCCCAGATCCTGCACAAGGAACTGCCCATCCTGATCGGCATCACCCTGCTGGCCGGCTGGCAACTGCTGGATGGCAACCTGTCCAGGCTGGACGGCTGGATACTGCTGGCAGTGTTTGCCGTGGTTATGGGCTGGTCCATCGTGCAGGGTATCCGGGGTAAAGGTGATGCACTCGGGGGTGAAACCGAGTCGGAACTCGCCGCACACCCCATGCCCCTGAACCGGGCACTGGTGTGGCTGGTAGTCGGCCTGGTGCTATTGCTGGTCAGCTCCCGCATGCTGGTATGGGGCGCGGTCTACGTGGCCCAGGCGCTGGGCGTCAGTGACCTGATCATCGGCCTGACCATCGTCGCCATCGGTACGTCGCTACCGGAGCTTGCCGCCGGCATCGCCTCCGTTCGCAAGAACGAGCATGACCTGATACTGGGCAATATTATCGGCTCCGGCATCTTCAATACCCTGGCCGTCGTGGGTATGGCCGCGGCTATCGAGCCCATGGCGGCTGAAAGCACCATTCTCTACCGGGACTGGTCCGTCATGGCTGCCGTCACCCTGGGCCTGTTCCTGATGGCCTTCGGCCTGTTTGGCGCCAAGCGGCTTATCCGGCGCTGGGAGGGGGCGGTGCTGATGGCCGTCTACATCGGCTACACCGGGTACCTGGCAAGCACCGTCATCAGTGCGGCTCGGGCCAGTGGCGTACCGGCGCTATAACTGGCGGCTCCGGGCGTCTGCTGCCAGACGCCCGGCTTCCGAAGGCAGTTTCCCGCTATCGGGCCTCACCGTCGCCCAGCAGTTCTTCCATCTGGCTTCTAACCTGGGCCATCAGCTCCTGCAACTGTTCCCTGGTCATGCCCGATGTATCTATCGGCTTACCCACCTGCACCTCTACCGGCTGGCCCAGGTTGATCTTCCAGCTGCGAGCCTGAAGCACGTGGTGAACGCCGCGAATGGCCATGGGCACTACCACCGCCTCGGTATCCAGCGCCAGGTGAAAACAGCCCTTCTTGAACGGCTGCAGCCGGGCATCGCTGGAACGGGTACCCTCCGGCGCTGCCCATAGCACGATTCCACTTTCCATCATTGCCCTTGCCCGGGCCAGGTCCTGCACCGCGCGATTGCGATTGTGGCGGTCAATGGACGGGAATTCCGCCGCCTTCATGGCGCCCCCAAGCAGGGGAATCCTGAATAGCTCCTTCTTGGCCAGCATGCGTATGGACCCGGGCATGGACACGAAGGTAATCGGAATATCGTAATGACTGGCGTGCGTGCTCACTATGATATACCGCCGGCCATCACCAAAGTCTGGCACTTCGCCCCTTACGGTCAGGTTGGCGCGAACCATCCTCAGCAAGGTGGTGGACCAGCCCCGGGTGTAGGCGTCCACCGTGCTTCGGTCCAGCCGACGCACCGCGGCCCTCCCCAGTACTAGCAGGCTGTAGATCGCTGTCAGGCCAAGTGAGCCAAGGATCACGGCCACACGCCGCAAAAGCGTCGCGGATTCGGTAAGGGGGTTGGCTCTGAGGCGAATCATGCGGGGGCGGATCTCCATGGGTGTGGTAGGGAAAAGCCGCCGATTATAGCGCTTTGTAGCAAACGGTATCCAAGCCAGAACTGTTTATTATTTGACCAGGCCGGTCGGCCGGACTAAATCTGATAAGTACACGTCGTCCGAATACGGGCATTTGCAGCTACCGTTAGCTGTCATTCCGAATCCGCTCAGGGAGCAAGACATGAACAATAATCCTGATCTCCACGCCCGTGCCACGGCACTTCCACAACAGGTCGGCAGCACCCGCCGCCATTTTCTGCTTGGCAGCGCCGGCGTACTCGCCTCGGTGCCTCTGCTGGGCCTCGCCCCCCTGGCGCGAGGGGAAGAACCCAAAAGCCTGCCGGACTATGCCGCCTGGAAAGAGCGCAACGCGCTGATCGTCCACAGCACCAATACCATGGAAACCCGCCGAGACGCGATTGGTGCAGGGGTCGTGACCCCGTCAGACCGACTGTTTGTTCGCAACAACCTGCCTACGCCACCCGTGGAGGTCGTCGAGAACGCGGATGCCTGGGAAGTGTCGATTGAAGGAGTAAGGAACGCCCGCAGCCTTACCCTGGCCGAGCTCAAGAACATGAACGTCACCTCTGTCACCACGGTGCTTCAGTGCTCCGGGAACGGCCGCGCGTTTTTCCCCCATGGTGCCAGCGGAACCCAGTGGTCGGTCGGCGCAGCGGGATGTGTGGTGTGGACCGGGGTGCCCCTCAAGGATGTGGTCGAGGAACTCGGCGGCGTTGAGGATGGCATGAGCTTTATTACGAGCACCGGCGGCGAAGAGCTGCCCGCCGGGCTTGACCCGAAAACCGTCATGGTGGAGCGCTCGGTGCCAACGCGGGCACTGGAAACCGCCATTCTCGCCTGGGCCATGAACGATGAGCCCTTGCCACTGTCTCACGGCGGTCCGCTGCGGATGGTCGTTCCGGGGTATTACGGGGTCAACAACGTCAAGTACGTCAAACGGGTTGCGTTCACCGACAAGGAAACCGATGCCAAGATCCAGGCTTCCGGCTACCGTATCCGGGACGTGGGCAAATCCGGCGCACCGGAACAACCTTCCATGTGGGAAATGAACGTCAAATCCTGGATTACCACGCCCCTGGAGAAAACCCATAAGGGCCGCAACCTGATTTACGGCGTTGCGATGGGCGGCGCAGTAGCCGTGGAGAGCGTTGAAGTCTCCACCGATGGCGGGGAAACCTGGCAGGAAGCCCGCTTTGTGGGACCGGATCTTGGCCAGTACGCCTGGCGGCCCTTTGTGTTCGCGACCGATCTTTCGCCGGGCGAAGTGCGCCTTGTGAGCCGCGCAACGTCGGCCAGCGGCGAAACACAACCGAAGGGTCGGACGGATAACGAGCGGGGTTACGGCCATAACGGCTGGGAGGACCATGGCGTGACGGTGCAGGTAAGCTGACGTGCGGCCAGGCTGGATTATCCCGCTGACGGCGGGACTGCTGTTCTCATCTCCGGGCCTCGCCGGACCCTCCGGTGAAGAGCCCTCCGTGGAAGAGGGCCGCAAGGTGTTTACCGAACTCGCCCAACCCGGGTGCCCGATATGTCATACGCTGGCGGATGCAGGTGCCACCGGGGCCATTGGGCCGGACCTCGATGAACTGGCACCCGACGAAGCCAAGGTCGCCGCAGCCGTGACCAATGGCGTCGGCATTATGCCGGCCTTCAATGAAACCCTTACCAGTGAACAGATTGCCGCGGTGGCCCGGTACGTGGCCACCGTGACCGGTCAATAACCTGCCTGGACTCAGGATTGCCGGAAGGTCAGGGCAACCGAGTTCATGCAGTAACGCTGCCCTGTGGGGGGCGGACCATCAGGGAAGACATGGCCCAGGTGGCTGTCGCACCGGGGGCAGCGGATCTCGGTACGGGTCATGCCGAGGCTGTGGTCTTCCAGGTAACGGATATGGTCCTTGTCAAATGGCTCGAAGAAGCTGGGCCATCCGGTCCCGGAATCAAACTTGGACGCCGAACTGAACAGTGGCAGGTCGCACAGGCGACAGTGGTAGACGCCGTCCTGCTTGTTATCCAGCAGGGTGCCGCAGAATGGGCGCTCGGTGCCATGGTCCAGCAATACCGTGCGCTCTTCCTGGCTCAGGTCGGCGGCCAGCCGGTCAACCTCGGCGGGCGAGAGTGGGGACAGGTCATAGCCTGCGGCAGATGTGCTCATGGTCGAACCTCCGAAACGGGGCGGCGGCCGGGCCTGACGAGCCAGGACCGGTCAGACCGTTTTCAGCCTGTCCGGATACACTTCCCTGACCTTTTTCAGCTTGGGCTCGGCGACCGCCATGATGTAAGGCTGCCGGGGATGCTTGCCGGCAAAGTTCTGATGATACTCCTCGGCCGCGTAGAAATCCCGGAGCGGCTCGAGGCTGGTGACCACAGGGTCCGCAAAAATACCGGCCTGGTCAATCTGGCGGATATAGTCTTCCGCGACCCGACGCTGCTCCGGCGTTTCATAGAAAACGGCCGAGCGGTACTGCGGCCCCCGGTCATTGCCCTGGCGGTTCAGCTGGGTCGGGTCGTGGGCCACCGAGAAGAACACCCGGAGCAACTCGCCATAACTGATAACGGCGGGGTCGTACTCGACCTCCACGGCCTCGGCATGACCTGTCTGGCCGGTGCACACGGCATCGTAGTTGGCCGTCTGCGCATCTCCCCCGGCATAGCCGGAGGTCACCCGCTGAACGCCATTCAGGGTAAGAAACACAGCTTCCACACACCAGAAACAACCACCAGCCAGCACAGCCTTCTGCAGACCCTCACCTTTCGGCTCAAGGTCATGGGGCGGGGCCGGGAAACGGTCCCGGGGAATGGTCATCCCGGAAACACTGCAGGTCATACTCATCGCCTGTTTCCTCCATTTTCAGGCATTGTGGACAACCGGTCAGAGTGAAGGTTCCCCCTGGAGAAGCCGGCTGATTATTCACAAGGCCCATTGTGTAAACTTTATACGCTGATTTCCAACTGCGCCAACCGGGTTGTGAACCGGTAGCAACGAGCCATGCGCCCCAACCCACAACCTTGTTCCCCGACCAGCGTCCGCGAACGTTTCAGAACAACAATGCGCCCAGTGCGGCACAAGCCGGGGCCAGCACCCAAACCGGCATCCTCGCGACCGAAAGCGCCCACCAGGTACCCAATACAAACGCGAGCCCTGCAGGGGAATTTACGGCAGACGTCCATACCGGATCATAGAGCGCTGCCAGTAGTAACCCAACGACACCGGCGTTGACACCGGCAAGGGCTGAACGGGCCCGCTCATGGCGACGCAGCCATTGCCACAACGGCAGGCCGGCAAACACCAGCAGTACTCCCGGCAGGAACACCGCCAACAACGCCAGTACAGCGCCGGGCACGCCACCGGAAATACCCCCCAGAAAGGCAGAAAAAGTAAACAGCGGGCCGGGAACGGCCTGGGCCGCCCCATACCCGGCCAGGAAGGTATCCGCCGACACCTGGCCAGAGCCCACGAAGCCTTCCTGTAACCACGGCAACACCACATGCCCACCGCCAAACACCAGCGCGCCGGAGCGATACATCTCGGCTGCCAGCCACCGCATGGACCCTGCCTCCGCTGGCAGGAATGAAGCCAGCAACAGCAGCATGAAAGCCACCGCGAACACCTTCGGGCGCCGGCCCTGGACCGGTAACGACAGTGCTTCGCCGGCCTTGCTCGGCGGCACCCGCCTCATGAACCCGACGAATCCGGCCAGCGTCAGGGCGGCCATCTGGATAAGCGCGGAACCGGCCAGCAGCAGAATGACCGCAACCATCAGTGCCAGGCCCTGACGCAAGGCATCGGGACACAGGTTGCGGCCCATCTGCCATACTGCATGCCCCACCACGGCGACCACGAAGAGCTTCAGACCGCTCACCCAGCCCCCTTCGGCCGCATCCGGCCAGAGACTCAGACCAAAGGCGAACAGTGCCATCAGAATGGCAGAGGGCAGCGTGAACGCAAGCCATGCGGCCAAGGCTCCCCGGTAGTGGCCGCGCAGAAATCCGATGGCCAGCCCGGTCTGGCTGGAGGCAGGCCCTGGCAGCAACTGGCACAGGGCCACCACTTCCCCGTAGGCACCCTCGCTGAGCCAGCCGCGCCGGCGAACGAACTCATCATGAAAATAGCCGAGGTGGGCCGCCGGACCACCAAAGGAGGTCAGACCCAGACGCAGGAAAATCGCAAACACCTCCCTGAACGAGGCTTTTTCACTCACAACGGATTACCTCCGGCTGGACGTGGAATCACACAGACGTAAGGATACGTCGTATTTACGGGTCGGTCCTGAGGGACCATACTGTTTTGTAGCCCATGACAACAATGGCACCGGATCCAAGAAATGACCGCACAGGCTCCTGTACCCAACGATGACGACTGGCTACGCTACCGGCTCAGCCTCAGACTGGGGGCTGTCCATGCCCGGCAGCGCCTGAGCATTGAAAGGGAATCCGAACAGCGGGTGACCGGCCGTGACCATCGCTCCTTTCACCTGGAAAACCTCTACAGCGCCCACGGTTTTATCCGTACCTGCCTGAAACTCTCCGGCCTGCTGAAGCGGGGGCAGAGCAACAGCCGGCGTCTGCAAACGGTTGAGCAACGCTTTCCCATTACTTCCCTGCCAGAGGCCTTTGACGGATTCCGCATCCTTCACCTGACAGACCTCCATGTGGACATGGACCCGGCCAACCTGGAAGCGGTGATCCGCCAGATACAGCCCCTGGAGTATGACCTGTGTGTATTGACCGGAGATTACAGGAAGCTGACCTGGGGCCCGGTGGATGCAGCACTCGAAGGTATGGCACAGCTTCGCGAAGCCATCAGGGGCGATGCCCTGGCGGTTCTGGGCAACCATGACAGCATTCGTATGGTGCCGGCACTGGAAGAAATGGGCTACCGGCTCTTGCTGAACGAACACCAGGCCATCGAGCGTGGCGACCAGGCACTTTATATCGCCGGTGTCGACGACGCCCATTATTACAAGGTGCACAACCTGCAACGGGCGGGCGATGACATTCCGGAAGGTGCCGTATCGCTGCTGTTGAGCCATACCCCGGAAATCTGGCGGGAAGCGTCCCATGCCGGTTACGACCTGTTCCTGTGCGGGCACACCCACGGCGGCCAGATCTGCCTGCCCGGCGGCCTGCCCGTGACCCTGGATGCCGACTGTCCCCGAGCCCTTGGGCGCGGCTACTGGCGCCATAATGGCATGCAGGGCTATACCTCTCCGGGTGCGGGTACCTCAGTGGTCAATGTGCGACTGAACTGTCCGCCGGAAGTCACCATTCATACTCTGGTCCGGGGGCCGGATTAGGGCTGTGGTATCGGTCTTCAATGGGGCTGTTTGCGGATCCCAAGCTGGTATAGCAACGGGGAAAACACCATGTTGGCGGTGACGAACAGCAGCACTACGCCGATAGCCTGCCAAAGAGGAAAGTCCAGCTGCCACCAGGCGTAAGCCACCGGCAGTACCGACTCCGGCAACTGGTCAAGCCCCGACGCCCGGGCACTGGGCTCCAACGCCATACGGCGCTTGATAAAACTGCTGAGCAGGTCGCCCCCCAGGGCCAGGGCTGCGAACACAACCCCGAATGAAACACTCAACCCCATCACCGGCGCGAACACCGTACAGGACAGCAACCCGGCCACCAGGCCTCGCCAGGTCTTGCTTCGCCCCAGCAGCGGCTGACCGTCCCACAGACGCAGCCCACCATCCACCGGGGCCGAAAAGCGGTGTTGCAACAGCCTGGCCGCCACCACCGGAGCGCCGTTGGCAAGGACCAGCAATAACAGCAGCCAGACTGTGATCATGGATCGGTCGATCTCCGGTATCAGTTGCCGATGCCGCCCCGGGTTAACGCTATCGGGTCCAGCAGTTGCTGGAGCCGCTCACGACTCAGGCCGCTTTTTTCCTCGGCCACGTCGATGATGGAGCGGCCACTGGCGTAGGCCTCCTTGGCGATTTCCGCAGCTTTTGCATAACCGATTTCCGGATTGAGGGCGGTGACCAGCACCGGATTTCGGCCCACCGCCTCATCCAGCGTCGCTTCGTTGACGGTGAAACCTGCGATTGCCTTATCACCCAGCAAACGGGCGCTGTTGGCGAGCAGGCTTCCCATATCCAGCAGATTGGCCCCCACCAGCGGCAGCATGACATTCAACTGGAAGTTACCGGACTGCCCGGCAATGGCGACGGCGCTGTCCAGCCCCATGACCTGTGCCGAGGCCATGGCCACAGACTCGGGAATCACCGGGTTCACCTTGCCAGGCATAATGGAGCTGCCCGGCTGCAGCGCCGGCAGGCTGATTTCTGCCAGACCGTGGATGGGGCCGCTGTTCATCCAGCGCAAGTCGTTGGCAATTTTCATCAGTACGATGGCCATACCCCGGAACTGGGCCGAGAGATTCACGGGACCATCGACCGCGCTCTGGCCTACAAACTTGTGTTCCATTTCGCGGAATCGGAACCCGGTGAGCTGGTACATGGCCTTGGCAAACTCGCCGGCAAAGCGGGTATCGGCATTCACCCCTGTACCCACGGCGGTACCGCCCTGGGGAATGGCCAGCAGTTCCTCGCTGCTCTGCTCCAGGCGCCGCCCGACACCCTCGAGCTGCTCGCGCCAGGTCCGCAGTTCCTGGCCGAGGGTGACCGGCATGGCGTCCATCAGGTGAGTGCGACCGGTCTTCACCTGGCCGAGCAGCAGGTTCTCCCGCTCGTAGATAATACCCTGCAAATGAGTCAGCGCCGGCAGCACGGATGCCTGCAGCGCGGTCACCGCACTTACATGGATTGCCGTGGGGATCACGTCGTTGGAGCTCTGGCTCATGTTGACGTGGTCGTTGGGGTTAACCTCCAGCTGTTCGGTGCTGGCCAGGCGCGCCAGCACCTCGTTCACGTTCATGTTGGTGCTGGTGCCGGAGCCCGTCTGGTAGCGGTCTACCGGGAACTGGTCCTCCAGGCCCCCCTGAAGCACGCGGTCGCAGGCGGAAGTAATCGCCGCGTAACGGTCACCATCCAGCAGGTTCAGGCGATGGTTGGCTTCAGCTGCCGCCTTCTTTACCAGCACCACGGCTTCGATGAAACCCGCGGGCATCGGTTGGCCGCTCACCGGAAAATTGTCGACGGCCCTCTGGGTCTGGGCGCCCCAAAGTGCGTTGGTGGGCACCCTGACCTCACCCAGACTGTCTTTTTCGATCCTGGTGTCGCTCATACCTTGCCTCCTCCAATGATGTGCTGTCCGTCCATACGGATACTTTTAGTCATTGGGATCAGTCAGGGCAACCACAACCCGGTAAACAAAAAAGGCCGATACCAACCACTGTGCGTTCACGCCGTGGTCAGTCGGCCAAGGGAGTACCACCGGGCAAGCCATCGCGCCCTGCCCGAGGTGGTTCGTCAAATTGTCAGGCTGTCAGAAAAAGCCCAGCGGGTTGATGTCGTAGCTCACCAGCATGTTCTTGGTCTGCTGGTAATGCTCAAGCACCATCTTGTGGGTTTCACGGCCGACACCGGATTTCTTGTAGCCGCCGAAGGCGGCATGGGCGGGATAGGCGTGGTAGCAGTTCATCCACACCCGGCCTGCCTGGATGCCGCGCCCCATGCGATAGGCGCGGTTGGTGTCGCGGGTCCAGACGCCGGCGCCGAGACCGAACTCGGTATCATTGGCAATGGCCAGGGCTTCTGCTTCGTCCTTGAAGGTGGTGACACCGACTACTGGGCCGAAGATTTCCTCCTGGAACACCCGCATGCTGTTCTCGCCCTTGAGCAGGGTGGGCTGGATGTAGAAGCCGCTGTTGAACTCCACACCCAGGTCTTCCCTGTCACCGCCGATCAGCACCTGGGCACCCTCTTCCCGGCCGATGGCCAGGTAGGACATGATCTTGTCGAACTGCTCCTTGCTGGCCTGCGCCCCGACCTGTACGTCGATATCCAGGGGGTTGCCGCGTTTGATGGTTTTGGTGCGGTCGATTACCCGGGCAATAAACTCATCGTAGATATCTTCCTGGATCAGCGCCCGGGAGGGACAGGTGCACACCTCGCCCTGGTTAAAGAACGCCAGCACCAGGCCTTCCGCCGCCTTGTCGATAAAGTCCGGCTCTGCCTGCATGATGTCGGAGAAGTAGATGTTCGGGGACTTGCCGCCCAGCTCAACAGTGGAGGGAATGATGTTCTCTGCGGCGCACTTCATGATGTGGGCACCCACCGGTGTGGAGCCGGTGAAGGCGATCTTGGCGATCCGCTGACTGGACGCCAGCGCCTGGCCAGCTTCGGCACCATAGCCATTGACGACGTTCAGCACCCCAGGCGGCAGCAGGTCGCCGATCAACTCCATCAGCACCAGGATAGACGCCGGGGTCTGCTCGGCGGGCTTGAGCACCGTACAGTTACCGGCGGCCAGGCAGGGTGCCAGTTTCCAGGTAGCCATCAGCAGGGGGAAGTTCCAGGGGATAATCTGCCCCACCACACCCAGGGGTTCGTGGAAGTGATAGGCCACGGTGTTGGCGTCAATCTCACCCAGGTGTCCTTCCTGGGCACGGATGCAGCCGGCGAAATACCGGA
>Ga0098065_1000146_pt1 | contig 38531 bp, 35 predicted proteins | sample 25_taG_FD_75062 | JGI IMG/M metagenome (GOLD analysis project Ga0098065, IMG submission 75062) | Marine viral communities from Cariaco Basin, Caribbean Sea - 25_WHOI_OMZ | ecosystem: Environmental > Aquatic > Marine > Oceanic | place: Caribbean Sea: Cariaco Basin | collected 2014-11-08 | reverse complement strand
TTTACGGAATTTTCGCTTCAAATTTCACGTTCAATTTTTGATAGGCCAGTTTTCATATCGATAATCCAATAATTCAGCATCAGATTAAACATATCCAAATGTTATCAAATTATCCTTCATCTATATATTATACTCGATTTTGTCATTTCGAGCGTAGTGAAACGGAGTCGAGAAATCTAATAATAGCCTGAGATTTCTCCATTACGCTGCGCTTCAGTGGCAATGACAGACCATTTCTATTATCTATAGAGAATTCATTCAAAACCGAATTTAGAAACTACTCTTCACTCGCCGCTTTCACTGCTTCCAGCTTCTCCTTGGTAAATGCCCCTCCATCAAAAAAAGACACTCCTTTAGCGCCGTTTGCTTTTGCCTGATTTATCGCTTCCGTAAGATCTTCAGGAGTCATTTCAGGAATATAAATTCCGGTGTGTAATTCAGTATTCTTGGCTTCTAAATCCTGTACTCCTTGTTTGGTTGCAAATCCAATCCAATCTAATTCTTCATTATAAAAATTGTTATAGATCATTGGTAATACATAATCAATATCCCATTTATCCCAACGCTGGCGCACCATATGATCAGCCATTTCTGGATAAGGGAATACTGCGGCACTAAGCTCTTTATTATTTTCATGAACAATTTTATAAGCATCATTCACAAGATCTCTAATCCTGTTTAATCGAAACTGCTTCCACTCCATATCAATTTGAGGGTCGTCTGTATCCCTAGGATCTTTGTGGTGCATTTCTTTAAACTTTGCAATACAAACATCACAGTAACAAAAATCGTATTCTGGCATTTCTGTAGTCTGCTCTAAATCATATTTAGGCAATAAACCTATAGGAAGAAAAATATCCGGGAATCGTATATAATCCAAATGTACCGTTTCTACATCCTTAACTTTTGCAAGGCCTTCTACCAGGCTTAAAATATGATTTCTGGACTCTTCTCTGGTTGGACAAAGCCACTGATAATAATCTACGTAAGGACGATGATCAAAACAGGATTCGCCATTACGACTTACCTGGTACCACTCTGGATGTTGTAAGGCTACTTTGTCTCCCGGGCGGTTCACTGCCATAATCCATGCGTGAACTTCTAAACCTTCAGCTTTGGCAAGTGGTGTTAAACGAGAAAGTAATTCAGGATCGGTATCGGTATTAATCAACACGGCATCCAGCCCATTTTCTTTATATTTTTTAAATTCTTCAGTATAGGATTCATCTGTTCGGCTGGCATCTGCAGTAATCCACGTCCAGTATTTAAAATCTGAATCAGCATTAGTTTCGCTTTCAGTTCCTTCGCTAGCTTCGGCAGTATTAGCGTTAGCTTTTTGCATATTATCTAAACACGAAATGGTCGAAAAAGCGACCAGTAACGAAAAAAGTAAAAATCTAAATTTCATACGATTAAGGTTTGTCTTGAAATTGCCCGTTTTGAGCAATAATTATTTGGTTAATTGAATAAACGATCCATCTTCTTTAATCAGGTATTTCTTTCCTGAAAAAGGACTTTCAACACTAAGATTATATCCTGAAGAATGGACTTCTATTTTCGGATTTAATTCTTTATTTAAAACAGAAACCGGCAAATCCTGAAGTTTTTCTACAGTATTTGCCCACTTTTGATGTTTTGAGTAATAATCTTTTTGCGCTCTGTACAAAGAATACATCGTCCAACGAATATGTTCGTCTTCCGGAATTTTAAATTCAATATTCTCTGAAGGCTTTTTATCACTAAAAAACACATAGCCCCAATGTTCGGGTTCATGCATATTAATTACCCCTTGCGGCGACCAAACCCAGTTATATTCTGGTAAAAACCGGCCATTTTCATCTATCTTTCTTGAATAATGACCATCTTTAAGATCATGATTCCAGTTTACACGAGAAAAATTAACACGCCAAAAATCATTCTGCGGAATTTTGCCATTGGCACTGGCTTCGGTTAAAACATCCCATGGCATAGCAATTTCTACTTCCCAGTATTGGTCTTTATTTGAAGCATCGTTTAAAGTGCCTTGAATATTCACAGCAGATTTAATTCCGTTAATATCCCAGTGATCAATCGCCGGACCGCCCTCACGATAAGCTTCAATAAGCATTAAATCCCAAACAGTATTCAAGGCATTTACCTCAAACTCCATATATTTTTGGGTATCCCCATCAGGATCAATAAAAACTTCGAAGTCGTTATTATAAAAAATTACCGTATCTCTTTGCTTTAAAGTAGCCCATATATGCGGTTCTTCTAATTTGGCGTAGATATAAAAATACTGATCGTCCCAAAGCATTTTTGCATTGGTTTTATACTTCGGGACTTTATCGCCTTCAATATCAATAAAATCAGCAGTCCATTTCGCCTCTTTCCAGCTAGATTCATCGGCTTTACCATCTATAACAATTTCTTCTGAAGTTTTATAAGATACGTAAGAACGCGGTGGCTCTTGTGCCAAAGCATTTAGACAAAAAAGAGATCCGAAAATGGCTAAAATCGATTTCATTTTATAAACTGTTATTTTTTACAAAGTCTACTACTTCGCTAATTTTACCATAAGCAACACCTGTACAGGTATCGGCGGCCCCGTAATACAAAGCTAACCTATCTTCTTCATGAGAATGTAATGCTGCACAAGGAAAAACCACATTTGGTACATCTCCGGTCAATTCATAAAGTTCTGCCGGAGCTAATAAATAAGGCTGCGAACGGTATTTTACTTTATCTGGTTCGTTTTCATCTAAAATGGCGGCACCCACCGAATATCTAAATCCATTACAGGTAGCGATAACACCGTGATAAAACAATAACCAACCTTCATCGGTTAAAATCGGCACCGGGCCGGCGCCGATTTTGGTGCATTGCCATGCACTTTTTTCAAACGGAGCTACTTTCATTACGCAACGATGCTCACCCCAGTATTTCATATCCGGGCTATAGCTAATGTAAATATCGCCAAATGGCGTATGCCCATTATCACTTGGGCGACTTAACATGGCATATTTACCATTGATTTTTTTAGGGAATAACACTCCGTTTCGGTTAAAGGGCAAAAAAGCATTTTCACATTGAAAAAATTCTTTAAAATCGAAGGTGTAAGCGATCCCAATTGTAGGGCCGTGATAACCATTACACCAGGTAATCCAGTATCGATCTTCTATAAAAGTTACCCTAGGATCGTATTTATAATCTGAATCGATCATTTGGGTATTCCCAGCCTGCATCTGGATTGGCTCGTGGTTAATATCCCAATTGATCCCATCTTTACTAAAACCGGCAAAAATATTCATTTGCACCGCTTTGTTATCACATCTAAAAACCCCGGCAAATCCATCTTCAAAAGGAACTACAGCACTATTAAAAATACTGTTTGAAGTAGGGATAGCATATCGATCGATAATAGGGTTCTCGCTATGTCTCCAAAGTACATCTTTACAATTTTCAGGTTTCTCCTGCCAAGGTATATTCTTCATCTTCTTCTTTTATTTTTATTCGAAAAATCGAGATTTTAGTGTTTTATCCCAACTATTAATCAGGTTATTTTATTATTTTCAACTATCGTCTGCACTGGTTTCAAGGTGCTTCACCTTATCCAGCCAGGTAAACTTCAATATCAAACTGCTTAACAGAAAAACCGCTAAGGTCACCCATGTTTTATTATAATCTCTCACCACTAAAAATATAGGTAACAGGATCATACTTGATTGCCAGATGATCCCAATAATACAATTGAACATATCCAGCCAAAAATCCTTATTTTTCTCTATCTGTTCTTCTGAATAATAATCCCTAACCGGCTTCCACCATCCCCAGGGATGTACATTGGTATAAAATGACTTTAAGGTGGCCATATCTGTAGGTTTGGTTAAGAATGTTCCCAGCAAAGATCCCAATACAGAAAATACCAAAATAATAGGGAATAAATAAATAGCTGGAATTTCTGAAAGCTCGTGCAGTAGCGTTCCTGCTTCTAAATTCGTTTTATTCTGATCTAAGAAAAACTGAAGTGTAGCAATGATCAAACCCGCCAACATTCCCCAAAAATATCCCCAGCCATTAAAACGCCACCAAACCCATTTTAAAAAGTTTGCGGCTACATACCCTCCATAAAGGGCACTGGTAATCCACAGGGTAATCGAGTTAATAGAATCTGCAAAAAAACCCATAATCACTCCCAGGGTAACCACTCCAAAAGAAGCGATGTGACTGGCTTTTACATAATGCCTATCTGAAGCCACGGGTTTAAAATATTTCTTATAAATATCATTCACAATATAAGCAGGCCCCGCATTTACAAAAGCTGAAAAAGTAGACATAAACGCGGCTAGCAATCCTGCCAGCAACAAACCTTTAATCCCAACCGGAACCCGGTTATTAATCACTTTTGGTAAAATAACCTCCAGGTCATTACCGGTAACCGCTCCTGCTTCAGCCATTTGTGGTGCGATAAAAGCCAATCCTATTAAAACAATCCCACCAATTAAAAGATAACGTGGAATAAATAGTACCAAATTGGTAAAACCACTCATATAAGCCGCATCTTTTACATTTCTGGTAGAAAGAATTCGTTGCATATCGTAACCCGGAGTTGGTCCGGCTACACTCGAAAAGAAACCTTTAAACAGCGTCATCCCGATAAAAGCACCAAACATTTTATAGCCTTGTGTGTCTATAAGTCGGTTAAATTCCTGGTAATCCCCAGACCAAAAACCGGTAAGTTGATTGCCAAAGAACACATTTTTCCATTCTTCAGGGATAAGTTGATTAACCTCAACATCAGTAAATGCATAAAATGTATACCCTGCCACCAATACCCCGGCAAGTACCATAATTAAATATTGTAAAACCTCGGTAGTCACTACAGAGAACATCCCACCTTTAATGGTGTAGATCGTGGTAAAAAATATAATTAGTAAGGCGTAGGTCTGTTCTGAATTTAATAAGGTAGTTTGAGCAATAGTAAGGCTTACATCCCAGGGAAGGATTACCGTCATAAACTTACCGGCACCTTCAAAAAAATAGGCGATAAAACCTATAGATGCGACTACGGCAAAGATCGCTACGATTAAATGGGAAGCCCTGCCTGCTTTATCATCTCCAAAACGGGTAAGAATCCACTCAGATCCCGTCATCACTTTAGAGCGTCTAATCCAAACCGCCAGGAACATCATTACGAAAACCTGATTCCAGATAGGCCACATCCACATAAACATGAAGCTTTTCACCCCATATAAAAAAAGGATTCCTACCATCCAGGCGGTCCCGGAAACATCAAACATTCCTGACCCATTACTTAAGCCCAGGTAATACCACTTTATCGTTTTCCCTCCTAAAAAATATGAATCCAGACCTGCGCTGGCTTTTTTAGAAACCCAAACTCCAACACCCAGGGTTAAAATAATATAAAGGATAATGATGGCTACATCTACTATATGCATTAATTCTGTTTATTTTTTGGCTACACCCCAGTTTTTATTCGGTTCGCTTCCCATCACAAACTCTAATGTGCCGCCGGCAAGAATCTGCTCGTGAGAAATTGTTGTAGTATTAAATTCTTTTCCGTTAAGCTTAGCTGATTGGATATAGAAATTTTCAGGAGATACATTTTCAGCTTTGATTACAAAAGTTCCACCATCTTGAAGATTAATCGTAGATTTTTCGAAAATAGGTGTGCCAATCTCATAGGTTGCACTTGCAGGACTAAAAGGGTATAATCCCATAGAACTCAAAACATACCATGCCGACATTTGCCCGGCATCCTCGTTTCCAGAAAGTCCGTTTGGTGTGGTATTGTATTGCGTATTTAAAATCTCATGAACATAATATTGTGTTCTCCAGGGCTTCCCAGCTTTATTAAACAAGTAAGCGATATGATGACTTGGCTCGTTACCATGAGCATACTGCCCTATTAGTCCTGAAATATCTGCAGAAGTATGCTCTCCGGTAATTTCTGAACTTTCATTAAAAAGCTGCTCTAACTTTTCCGTGAATGGCTCGGTTCCTCCATGAAGTTCAATTAATCCTTGCGGATCATGAAGCACAAACCAGCTGTGTTGCCATGCATTTCCTTCAGTATAATCAGTATTTACACGATGTTGAGAATGCTTAGGATCAAATGGTAAATGCCATTCTCCTTTAGCAGACTTCCCTCTCATAAATCCGGTTTCGGGATCAAAAAGTTTTTTAAAACTTTCAGCTCTTTTAGAAAAATACTCGTAATCTTCCTGTTTACCTAATGCTTTGGCCATTTGTGCAATACACCAGTCATTATAAGCATATTCCAAGGTACTGGTTACCGATTCATTCCCTAAATCAAAAGGAATATACCCATATTCTTTCAATTCTTTAAGGCCACGCTGATCTTGCATCATGGTTGTTTTTAAAGCCTCAAAAGCACGCTCGGCATCAAATCCTTTTACCCCTTTAAAATAAGCTTCAACAATTACAGGAACCGAGTGGTATCCCGTCATAGTATTTGTTTCGTTTCCATAAAGCGTCCAAACCGGTAAAGATCCGCTTTCATCATAATAAGCAAGCATCGAATTGATAATATCTGGAACTTTATCTGGATCTGTAATAGTTAATAAAGGATTTTCTGCCCTAAAAGTATCCCAAAGTGACAGTGTAGAATAAGTTGTTCCATCAGCGCGGGAAATACTATCATTTTGCAATCGAAATTCACCATTTTTGTCACTAAATGTTACCGGTGATAATTTAGTATGATAAAGGGCAGTGTAAAAAATCTCTTTTAAAGAATCGATAGGAGTTTCTACTACAATGTCTGAAAGTGCCCCATTCCAGGTTTCTTTAGATTCTGATTTAATTCCTTCAAAATCGAAATTAGCATCACTGTCTAAATTTTCCTTTGCATTTTCTATGCTTACTGAAGATAATGCGACAGCAACCTGAAGTTTTTTATCTTCCTTATCAAAAAACAACTGTGCTGCAGTTTTTTTCCCATTAACTTCAGAAGCTTCAGAAAGCTTAGCTTCAGCATATAAATTAGAATTTATAACAGGTTTAGAGAATTTAGCTACAAAAAATACTTTCTGATTTTTGGCCCAACCTGTACTATGACGATAACCCGTAATAGTATTCTCGTTTTCTATTTTTATTGATGTTGATGTTGGCTCGTCCCAGTTGATAGCAAAACCAAGATCAATCACTACAGATTGCTCTTCTCCTTCTCCAAAGGTATAGTGGTGATAACCTGTTCTAAGAGATGAAGTAAGTTCTACGTTAATATCAAAATCTTCTAAAAACAACTGGTAATAACCAGGTTTAGCAGTTTCGTTATCGTGAGAATATTTAGAGAGGTAAGGAATATCGTTCCTTTCTTTTACTGTTTTGGTTAAATCTATTTGTTTATTCACCGGCATAAAAAGAAGATCAGCAAGATCACCAATTCCAGTACCCGATAAATGCAAATGACCAAATCCCGCTACCAGTGAATCTGAATAGTGATATCCCGAACACCAGTCCCAACCACTTGTTCCATTATCGGGACTTACCTGCACCATCCCAAACGGGCGGCTGGCTCCCGGAAACGTGTGACCGTGACCACCGGTTCCTATAAAAGGGTTTACAATACCAACTAAATCTTCATTTTTTGAGGTTTCTTTTAGATTTTCTTCTCCTTCTTTTTTGCAGGAAATTAAGAGTAAAAATGATGCAGTTATTATGCAAAATCGTTTTACCATAATCATTGATTTTTCGGATTTATTGTTGAGCCACCCCAACTTCTAAGCTAAATATTTATATATTCATCAACTATTAAAAAGATATTAGACCAATGACATATCTGAAAGGATAAACAACAAAATAGTTAATAAAAATATAAAAATTGGCTAGCACACATTCCATAAAAAATCTGTTTAAACTTTCAAGATTTGCAGATTATGAAATTAAGACTGTACACCATGTAATATTCTGGAGTATTTACTTTATTTTCAACACGTTAAGATGGGGCAGTTATTACGAAGATTATGCATTATCTATTAAAGGAAATCTTTTAGGCTTCCCAATACATATGTTCCTTTGCTATTTTACAATTTACTTCCTAATTCCTTCTTTTATTTATAAACGGCGATTTATTTTGTTTACGCTCTCATTGGTCATTACTATTTTTTGCATGGTAATCCTCAAATTTGAGCTTACTTATATTTTAATTAGTAATAACGTATGGCCAGAAGGTCCGGAAACTCATTCACTTACGGCTAACTACGTAATCCAGATGATGCTGGGGGAACTATATGTAATTTCATTTGTTACCGCTATTAAAATTACGATAGATTATATTTCTACCAACCAAAAAGCGGCAAAACTGGAACAATCCAAATTAGAAACCGAACTGCGTTTTTTACGTTCACAAATTTCACCACATTTTTTCTTCAATACCTTAAATAATATTTATGCGTTAACCTTAGAAAAATCAGACAAAGCTCCAGATGTCGTATTAAAACTCTCTGAGCTTATGCGGTATTTACTTTACGAGACAAAAAACAAACGACAAAGTCTGGAAAAAGAAATATTATGCATCCAGAACTATCTTGATCTTGAGCGAATTCGCTACGGAGACAATTTGAATGTAGAAATGGAAATTTCTGGCGATATCTTAGGGAAAAAATTATCCCCAATGTTGCTTATCCCTTTTGTTGAAAATGCCTTTAAACATGGTGTAAACGAAAACATAGGAAATGTTTTTGTAAAGATCAAATTAAAAATTGAAGATGATTTTCTTTACTTTGAGGTCGCTAACTCTACGTCCCAAAAGCGAAAAATGAAACTCCCAAAAAAACTAAAGCCTTCTGGCGGAATAGGCATTAACAATGTAAAAAAGCGCCTGGAATTAGGCTACACCAAAGAAGAATACAAACTTGATATTGTTGAAAAAAACGGTCAATTTTTAATTCAATTAAAACTAAAACTAAAATGAGTCTTTCCTGTATCATAATTGATGATGAACCTTTAGCTATAAAGGTGATAAAAAACTATGTAGAACAGATAAAAGAGCTCTGCCTAAAGGAAACATTTACCAATGCGGTAGATAGTATGCATTATTTGCAGGAAAACGAAATCGATTTGCTCTTTTTAGATGTTAATATGCCACTTTTAGATGGATATAGCTTTTTAGAAAGTTTGCCTCATAAACCAAATGTAATAATTACCACTGCCCATGAAGAATATGCCGTAAAAGGATATGAATTAGAAGTACTTGATTTTTTAATAAAACCTATTCCCTTTCCCCGGTTTTTAAAAGCAGTCAATAAGGCTTTAAAATTAAAAAGTGAATTTCAGAATCCTTTAAAATCGACCGCTGAACCAGAACACATTTTTGTAAAAGTCGATAAAAAAAGAATGCGAAAAATCTATCTGAAAGATATCATGGTGATCGAAAGTTTAAAAGATTATATAAAAATTATTACCGCTACAGATAAACTTATCGTACATCAAACTTTAAGTAGCTTTACGGAAAGTTTACCACCGGATCAATTTATCAGAATTCATCGTTCCTACACCATCGCCATACCAAAAGTTGAAGCCATAGAAGGAAACAGCCTGGAGATTGGCGGTAGCCGCTATACTATTGGCCGTAGCTATATTAACGAAGCTAAAGATGCTATTTTAAAAAATGGGGATCAGGATTAATCCTGATCCTGTCTGGAACCCGATTTTAAAAAGTATTTGGGACTAACCCCGTATTTCTCCTTAAAAATTTTAGAAAAATAACTACGGTTATTTAAACCAATGGCCACCACAATCTCAGAGATATTTTTATCGGTATTCATTAGCATTTCTTTGGCAGCCTCCAATTTTCTATGCTGAATGTATTTGTTTACGGTAAGATCGTAAACATACTTAAAGCCTTCCTGAAGTTTATTTACGTTGGTTCCGGCCTCTTTGGCTAAAGCTTCCACGGTAAGATTACTCCCTAAGTCCCCTTCAATTCTTTTGGAAACATAATTCACTTTTTCGATATCCGATTTACGGAGAATTTGTGGCAGCTTATCTTCTGCTTCATCATCCTGATACTGGGCTATTTGAACCACCAACATTTCAAATGCCTTTCCTTCAAGGAAAATTGATCTCAAAAAACCGGTAAACTCTTTTGTTGCGATCTCTTCCATAAGATCAGCAGACTTTAAACTATAGTTGCCCTGATAAAAGAACTCTTTTTCAGAAACCTGATCTCTAAAAACCTCTTTAAGTTCTTCCTCTATCCCCTGAAACTGATAATTATCACGATGTGAAAAAATAGACCTGATAATTTCTAAACTTGAAACATGAGTTGCAACGTCTTTTTTAAAACTCAGTACATGCCCGTTATAACCACTACTGGACACAATAATATTCTGGAAACTGTCGATGGTATTTACCGTATTAGCATCTTCGAAACAATGATTTATACTCCCCTGAGAGCAAAAAATAAATTTTAATGGATGTATGCTATTTAAAGTGAAATGTATATCTATATCTTCATAGAACTTACAGTTATATGTGATAATACCAATACCCGAATCAAAGCTGGCTCCCCTAATATAACCTTCTCCTATACTTGAAGGAATTTTGAGAATAAGCTCTCCGGATCCATCGTTTACAGGAACATCAATACATTTAGAGATGTCTTTAATAATATCATTTACAGGTAAAGTATTAACGTCTATTCTCATAAAGTCTGCAGCGCTTTTAAAAACAAGCAGTTCGTGTAGTTACTAATTAATTGTCTATTTGCAAACGTTTAAATAAGCTTGCGACAGGTAAAATTAATATTTGAAGTTAATTATTTTTAACGATTTTTAAAGTTGTGCCTTATCAACTATTAGTTATGTGAAAAACGTTATTTATATTTAAAAACCAGCAATAATGCGGCATACTCCATAAAAAACAATCATTATTTAATCTGCTAAACTGAACTTTTGCTTTTTGTTTTTGCCCTAATATACTTAAATTTAATTAAATATTAACATATGTGGTATGCTTTGATGGATGACATTTTAACAATTTTCTATAGATTTGGTTAATCTACACTTTTCACCTGGCTTAATTTCAATATTTTTTAAACCCTTTTCGCTTCGGAATTTTATATAGAAAAGCTATTCTTTAAAAATTAGATGACATAAATTGTATCTTTACATAAAACCTATTTTATGTCTAAAACATATTATGATCCTGCAGATTTAAGAAAGTTTGGTGAAATCACTGAATGGAGCGAAGAGCTTGGAAAAAAATTTTTCGATTATTACGGAAAAGTATTTGAAGAAGGCGCTCTTTCTGCCCGTGAAAAATCTTTGATTGCCCTGGCTGTATCTCATGTGGTTAAATGTCCTTATTGCATTGATGCCTACACCAAAGATGGCTTACAACGTGGTATCACTAAAGAAGAAATGATGGAGGCCGTGCATGCAGGAGCAGCTATAGAAAGTGGCGCGACTCTTGTACATGGTGTACAGATGATGAATAAGTATAAAAAGCTTAGCATGTAAACTTTTTAAGCAATACTGCATTGTTTCATCTGGCACAAATGACAAAACAATTATGATGTCTTTAAAATCCCTAAAAGCAAGAGAAGATGATTTATCCAGCCCACAACGGCAGCTGGAATTATTGAGTGAAGGTATTTTTGAAGAAGGAGAACTACCAACATTTAAAGATAAAATTGCCGAAAGTGGTCATTTTCCGCTTAAACCTAAAAAACTGGAAATCTTGCAACTCAATCTTGGTTACATGTGTAATCAGGTTTGCTCACATTGCCATGTAGATGCCGGGCCGGATCGCAAGGAAATCATGACCAAGGAAACTATGCTGCTGTGTCTGGAGGTGATCAAAAATACAGGAGCACATACTTTGGATCTCACAGGGGGCGCGCCAGAAATGAATCCTAATTTTAGATGGTTTGTAGAAGAAGCTTCAAAGGCAGGCATTAAAGATTTTATTGTACGATCTAATTTAACTATCATTTTAGCAAATAAAAAATTTCACGATCTCCCTAATTTCTTTAAAAAACATAATGTTCATGTAGTTTCTTCCTTACCTTTTTACAAACGGGAAAAAACGGACAAACAACGCGGAAATGGAGTTTTCGACAAATCCATAAAAGCACTTCAGCTCTTAAACGAAGTAGGGTACGCCCAACCGGACAGTGCTCTTAAATTAGATCTTGTCTATAATCCGTCAGGTGCATTTTTACCTACAAACCAGGCCGCAATGGAACATGATTTTAAAAAAGCGCTAAAAGAGGATTTTAATATCGATTTCAATAATTTGTTTGCGATCACCAATCTTCCTATAAGTCGATTTTTAGAATATTTAATCGCTTCAGAGAATTATGAAGATTACATGTATTCTTTGGTTGATGCTTATAATCCCGCTGCAGTAGAAAATGTAATGTGTACCAATACTATTTCGATCAGTTGGGATGGATGGCTTTACGATTGCGATTTTAACCAAATGCTTGATCTTAAAGTCAATTCTAAAGTAAAGCATATTAGTGAGTACAACGAGGATCTGCTTAACGATAGAAACATTATCATTTCGCAGCATTGCTACGGATGTACTGCCGGGGCAGGAAGCAGCTGCCAGGGTTCTACTATTTAAGGCTTTTATCCTCAAATCAAGAAAATTATCTATGAGCTACCCCATGAAGCTTTTCGCAGATTTTTTTTACAGGTCGCCCAATCCGGATAGCTATCTGAAAAACACCGTAGCTTTTATTCCCGATTATCACGTAAAAAACAACAATTTTAAATATCACCATTACAATTGCTTCTTTAAAACAGATTAAAAAGTGACAATAGGAGCTCCTATAAATTTCACACAAAATTAAAGGCGATTTTCATATAATCATAGTATCTTGCTGAGACTGTAAAAAAACTGAAGGCTTTTTTTAGCGTATTTATAAATCTAACCTTTATACTTAAAATATTATTTTTTGGGAGAAACAATTACTTCAAAAAATTTACTTTTAATCTTTACCCGCAATCCAGAATTTGGCAAAGTAAAAACCAGACTTGCCAGGGATATTGGCCATCAGGCGGCATTAGATATTTATAAATTTTTACTCGCACATACGGCGAAGATCTGTACTCCGCTAGATACCGAAAAAGCAGTTTATTATTCTGAGGAAATACCTAATAACGATCTTTGGAATGCTGCAGTTTTTCAGAAGAAAAAACAGGTTGGTGAAGATTTAGGCGAGCGTATGCAAAATGCATTTGCCGAAGGTTTCAATTTAGGATACTCAAAAATTATAATTATAGGATCAGATTTATACGATATCGAGACCAAAGATTTAGAGCAGGCATTTAAAGTATTAAACAATCATGAAATAGTTATTGGCCCAGCCGAAGATGGCGGGTATTATTTACTTGGAATGAAACAACTTCACCCAAAACTCTTTAAAAATAAAAACTGGGGTACCGCAACGGTACTGCAGGATACAATAAACGAACTTAAAAAATCAAATTATAAATTATTAGAAAAGCGGAATGATGTTGACCTGTATTCAGATATCAAGGATCATCCTGCTTTTATTCCATTTTTCAAGGTATGACAATGACAGATGCAATTCAGGAATCCACCGATTATTTAAAATCTAAAGGATTTGAAGCTCCCGAAATCGGAATCATTTTAGGAACCGGACTAGGGAAACTGGTGGATGAAATAGATATCGAGCACGAAGCCAGTTATAACCATATTCCTTATTTCCCTACTGCTACTGTAGAATTTCATAAAGGAAAATTAATCTACGGTAGTCTGGAAGGAAAAAAAGTAGTGGTAATGCAGGGACGTTTCCACCTTTATGAAGGTTACACCTTACAGGATGTCACTTACCCGGTTAGGGTAATGAAGCGACTTGGAATTAAAAAATTACTGGTTTCTAATGCCGCTGGTTCTATTAATCTTGATTATAAAAAAGGCGAATTAATGTTAATCGACGATCATCTTAATTTCCAGGGAGGATCACCTTTAGCCTTTAAAGGGGTAGAAAAACTGGGAGAGCGTTTTGTAGATATGTCGCAACCTTACGACCCCAAAATGAATGCTACACTAGAAAAGATTGCAAAAAATAACCATATCAATTTACACAAAGGCATCTATGCTTCGGTTTTAGGCCCGCAATTAGAAACCAGAGCTGAATATCGATTCCTAAAAATAGCAGGAGCCGACGCCGTGGGAATGAGCACCGTCCCTGAGATTATTGTAGCCAACCATTTAAATATTCCGGTTTCCGCAGTTTCTGTAATTACCGATGAAGGAAATCCAGACGATTTAAAACCGGTAGATATTAGTGAGATTATAGCCATGGCCGAAAAAGCCGAACCACAAATGATTGTTCTTTTTAGAGAACTTATCAAAACGCTTTAATACATATGAGCAATTATTTAGAAACTACAAAGGATGTTTATAAAGATGCAGCGCTTACACCAGATGTTGGGCTTTGCTGCACTACAAATCCTATTTGGGAGTTACCGGGCTTAAAAATACCGAAGATCATGCAAGAAATGAATTACGGTTGCGGCAGCACGGTTCATGCTCGTGATCTTTCCAATAATCCGCGTATTCTATATGTTGGTGTTGGGGGAGGTATGGAATTATTACAATTCGCTTATTTTTCAAGACAGCCTTACGGAGTTATAGGCGTGGATGCCGTTGATGAAATGTTGGAAGCTTCCAGAAAAAATTTCAAAATTGCTAAAGAACAAAACGAATGGTTTAACCCAGATTTTGTGGATTTAAAAAAGGGAGATGCGCTTCATCTCCCGGTAGAAGATAATTCGGTTGATGTAGCCGCACAAAACTGCTTATTCAATATTTTTAAAGCGGAAGACCTTAAAAGAGCAATAGAAGAAATGTACCGTGTTTTGAAGCCAAATGGTAAACTTGTTATGAGTGATCCTACTTGCGAGCAGCAAATGAATGAAGAGCTACGAAATGATGAACGATTAAGAGCCTTATGTCTTAGCGGAAGTTTACCAATTAAAGACTACGTAAAAGCACTAACCGATGTTGGTTTTGGCACTATAGAGATTAGAGCCAGAAAGCCATACCGGATTCTGGATCCTAAACATTACCCAACTAAGGAATTGATTTATATCGAATCTATAGAAGTAGCGGCTATCAAAGACCCTATGCCAGAAGATGGTCCTTGCATTTTTACAGGAAAAGCAGCAATCTATTACGGAGAGAGCGACCATTTTGATGACAAAAAAGGGCATATTCTTTTAAAGAATCAGCCTTTAGCGGTTTGTGACAAAACAGCAAAAGCTTTAAAAGATTTGGAACGAGATGATATTTTTATCAGCGAATCTACTTTTCACTACGATGGTGGAGGTTGTTGCTAAACACAAAATTTAAACTGAAAATTGCGCAGCATGAAAAATTACATTCTACTTAAGCGAATATTGATTATGGCCATTTTCCCTATTGGTTTAAGCAGCTGCGCCTTATTTTCAGCGGCAGGATTTTCCAGTAAAGGATTACCACACACCAATGTAAAAGGCGAATTAATTTCAACAATTTCTAACACTTCAACGAATATTGATCATTCTACCTGGCATAATTTACTACAAAAATATGTGGATGAAAAAGGTATGGTAAATTACAAAGGCTTCAAAAATGATCGAAAGGCATTTGATAAATACATAAAAATGCTTTCAGAAAACCGTCCAGATCATACCTGGTCTGTCCAGGAGCAACTATCGTATTATATCAACGCATACAACGCCAATACGGTAAAACTTGTTTTGGACAATTATCCCCTTAAATCTGTACAGAGTATCGATGGCGCTACCACCAAAGAATTTGTAAGTATGGGAACCAAACAAATTTCACTGGGCGCCTTAGAAAATAGTATTCTGAGAAGAATGAACGAGCCCCGGGTTAATTTTGCCATCTGCAAAGCAGCCATATCCAGCCCAAGACTGTTAAATGAAGCTTATACCGCTGATGCTATTAATGAACAACTGGAATATGCTACACGGTCTTTTATCAATTCGCATAAAAATATTATCAAACCAGAATCGGCTCAGCTTTCCAGACTTTTTGATTGGTACAGTGGTGATTTTACCGGTGGTAGTATCACCATTGGTGAATATATTAATCGCTACAGCGAAGTGAAAATGAAAAACTGGAATAACATTTCATTTAAAGAATATAACTGGAATTTGAACGAAAAGCAGTAAAATCTACTCTAACTTTTCGGAGTACTTGCTGTAATTCGACTTTAGGATTTTTTCTGCCATTTTATTTTGTGGGGTAAACTGGTCGTTTTGCTTTCCTCCGGCACGTTCATGATCGTGATGCCATTTCCAAAGAAAACCACCGGCAAACCATTTTTCCGGCCAAAACTCATCGTAAATCACCTGTAATGCCTTTGCCTGTAATTCTTCGTTTAAATATTCTGGAAGCTCATCTCCTCTTCTTCTAGAGGAAGCCAGCCACGGCTCTTTTGTCGCAAAATCAACATTTCTGTACCCATATTCTGTAAACAGCACCTGCTTTTTAGTTGCTGAAGATAAATTTTGCAGCATTTTTTTATGTGATTCCCACCCCTTACTTAACTCAGCCTCTGTAGGATTTTCTTCTTCACTCACCGGAAAATAAGCATCGACACCAATAAAATCGAGTTGATCCCAAAACTGAAATTGGTCAATTTTATCCCAGTTTTCAGCATACGTGATCTTTCCTGAATATACATTGCGTACTTCAGCGATCATCTTTTGCCAAAATTCAGGTCTTTTTTCAGTAAAATTATAAAGCTCGGTTCCAATACAAAAAAGTGAAATTTGTCTTTGTTCGGCCAGTTCGGCATACAATAAGATATATTCCAGGTAGCTATTTTCAAAAGTTTGCCAATCTTTATCTGAGGTCATATTAAGATCGCCGGTAAATTCACCATGCCAAATCCATATTTGAGGTTTAATCATCACCTTTAGTCCATTTCTCTGAAGTAACTGAATACTTTGTTGTACACCACCTACCCGTTCTCCCCACCACTGCCGCTTATTATTAAAATGCAACTCTGGACTTTTTAAATCTTCAAGAAAAGCAAAAGGCATCAAGGCTATAGTATTTGCATTTACATTTTTTAGCGGAAGAATATGCTCGATTTTTAGTGAATCCCGGGAGGCTACTAAACTTAATCCGTTATACTTTAGCTTCGGAAAATCTGGCTGGTAGCTACAAAAGATAAAAAGCAAGGAAACAATAGCTAACCAAAGTTTAGACTTCATTCAATTCTTTTTAATATTCGAGTTATAATATAAAGTATATCAGTACTAATATCAATATTCGACAAAAATCTAGTTCGTTTTTAAATCGGGTTTCTGCAATTTTAAGTTAAGATACTTCTTTATTTGCGACTAATTTTAAATATTACCCCGAAATTAGGGCTTGATTAATGAACACCATATTGGTTTTGAACCAAATTAAATTTCATTAAAATTATCAAGTAATATCTAAAGCATGGAGCATATTGTTATTTTAGGTAACGGAATTTCTGGAATTACAACGGCTCGCCACATTCGAAAGCGATCTGATAAAAAAATCACCGTAATTTCTGCAGAAAGTGATTACTTTTTTTCGCGTACCGCACTGATGTATGTATACATGGGTCACATGCAATGGAATCACTTAAAACCATATGAAGATTGGTTTTGGAAGAAAAACCGAATCGATCTAAAAACCGGTTGGGTACAGCAAATCGATTTTGCTCAAAAAACACTTCATTTTAAAAATGGTGAAACGCTTGATTATGATAAACTGGTTTTAGCAACCGGATCTATACCGAACAAATTTGGTTGGGAAGGTGAAAATCTAGAAGGTGTACAAGGATTAGTTTCTAAACAAGATCTAGAGTTACTGGAAAAAAATACCAAAAACTGTAAAAAAGCAGTTGTTGTAGGTGGCGGACTTATAGGTGTTGAGCTTGCTGAAATGCTTCGCACTCGTAATATTGAAGTTACGATGTTGGTTCGTGAAAAAGCTTTCTGGCATTCGGTATTACCTTTTGAAAATGCTAAGATGATTGCTGAACATATCAAATCTCATGGTATTGATTTACGAACAGAAACCGAACTCGATAAAATCATTCCTGATAAAAACGGAAGAGTAAAAGCCATCATGACTAAAAGCGGTGAACAAATCGATTGCCAGCTTGTAGGTTTATGCGCCGGTGTTCGACCAAATATTGATTTTTTAAAAGATTCTGGGTTAGCAATCAACAAAGGAATTTTAGTAAACTCTTATTTAGAAACTAATATCCCCAATGTTTACGCTATTGGTGATTGTGCCGAGCAGCAGGAAGCGATTGGCCAGCGAAAACCAGTTGAAGCGTTTTGGTATACTGGCAGAATGATGGGTGAAACTTTAGCACTTACACTCACCGGAAAAAAATCTCGATATAATCCGGGGAATTGGTTTAATTCGGCTAAATTTTTTGATATCGAATATCAAACCTACGGTTGGGTATGGCCAAAACCTAAAGAAAACGAGCAGCATTTTCACTGGCAGCATAAAGATGGCACTAAAGCGATTACTATAAGTTTCGATAGATATACGAATCAGTTTTTAGGGATAAATACCTTCGGAATTCGAATGCGACACGAAGTTTTAGACCGTTGGCTTACTGAAAAACGAAAGATCAATTACGTTCTCGCCAATCTAAAACAAGTTAATTTTGATCCTGAATTTTATAATCGGCATGAAGCAACAATTTTCAAAAGTTTTAAATCAGGTTTAATGAAGCAAGAATAAGACTACGCGGCAAACCAAACCTCACAGGTTTCGTAAACCTGTGAGGTTTAAAAAACATCGATAAAAATGAAATATGAGCCATTACAAGACAATAAGTTCTACCATATTTACAATAGAGGCAATAATGGTGAAAACATTTTTATTGAAGATAGAAATTACGCATTTTTCCTTTCATTGATTCAAAAATATATTTTACCAATCTCAGAAGTTTATGCATACTGCTTATTAAAAAATCATTTTCATCTATTAATTAAAACTCTAAACTTTGAAAATAAGATTCTTTATAAAAGTTTTTCAAATTTTTTTAATGCCTATGCTAAAGCTATAAATAAATCCTATGATAGAAATGGGAGTCTTTTTCAAGACAGATTTTCCAGAATTCAAATAAAAAATGATGAACACCTAAAACAACTAATTTTATATATTCATCTAAATCCATCACATCATGGGTTTACTACAAACTTTGAAAATTATAAGTACTCTTCGTTTAATACAATGATGTCTAAAGCAAAAACTCTTTTGAAAAGAGATGATCTTTTAGAACTTTTTGATGATAAATCCAATTTCAGATATATGCATTACAAACGACAGCAGGCAATCTTTGATAAAAAGAGCGAATTATATTTAGAATAAAAACTCAAGGCCTCACGGGTTTTAAAAACCTGTGAAGCCTAAATAATATAAAATGAGCAACATCGAACATAATATGTCTATCACCGGGGATGCTCCAAAAAGCATTTCCACGATTCAAAAAATAGCAAGCGCCATTGGCCTTACCGGTTTATTGATCTTGGTTCTTGCGATCGCAAATTTTAATTTCCCGAATAAAAGCTTATTTCTAAGTTTATCTTTAGGAATGATCACCTTGGGAACGATGATTTTCTCTGTAGATGCCTATTGGGGAAAACATGCCGGGATCAAAAACGACGGCGTTTGGTTTAAATCGTTAAGCGGAAAAGGCTTTTGGGCCTGGATACTCGGGATTGGTCTCACCTTATTTTATGTAGTGTTATATTGGTTTCCGCAGTATTTGGGATTAAACAGCGAAAGTGCGAATACCGGAATCATCGCATTATTTGATCCGCTAAGTAAATTTATAAATGGTGGTCCGGCAAGCCAGTGGTTTGTTTACGGAACTTTATATACCGTTGCGATCTGGATATTCGGATTTAAATTTATACTGAAATATCGACATAATCGCTATGAAATTATAAGAACCTGCTCGGTGATGTTTTTTCAATTGGGATTTGCATTCTTAATTCCTGAAATTCTCGCCCGACTCAACAAACCTTATTTTGCTCCCACAACGATCTGGCCACTCAACTACGATCTTTTTGCCGGCTATCGATTAGATTCATTTTTATCTGTCGGAAATTTAGGGGTTGCGATGCTAATTTTTGGGATTGTTTCGATCTTCGTCATTACTCCTATTCTCACCTATAAATACGGAAAACGCTGGTATTGTAGCTGGGTTTGTGGTTGTGGCGGTCTCGCTGAAACCGCAGGAGATCCCTTCAGGCAACTATCTGATAAATCACAAAAAGCCTGGAAAATTGAACGTTGGGTAATTCATAGTGTATTGGTTTTTGTAACCGTAATGACAATCGCCGTTATCTACTCCTATCTTGGTGAAAATGCCGATCGATTTTGGCTAACTAAAGATATTTTTCTCTGGGGAAGTGCCGGTTTCCTTACGTTATTTTTCGCACTGATCATGATCTTTAAACGCCACCAGTTACAAAAGGATGCGAAATACGGAGCGATTGGATATTTAGTGGTGATATTAGCGATTATTGGCATCAATTATTTTAGTGGAAACTGGAATATATTCTTCTTCCCGGCCTATAAACTCCGCGAATGGTACGGCTTTTTAATTGGCGCGGCATTTTCTGGAGTCATAGGTGTTGGTTTTTACCCGATTTTTGGTAGCCGGGTATGGTGTCGTTACGGTTGCCCTATGGCCGCAATTCTTGGAATGCAACAAAAACTATTTTCAAAATTTAGAATTACGACGAATGGCGGACAGTGTATTAGCTGCGGAAATTGCTCTACCTATTGCGAAATGGGAATCGATGTTAGAGCCTACGCACAAAAAGGACAAAACATTGTGCGATCAAGCTGTGTGGGCTGCGGAATCTGTTCAGCGGTTTGCCCTCGAGGTGTATTAAAATTAGAAAACGGAAAAACGCAAGGCCGAATTAACGAAGATGAGGTATTGTTAGGTAACGATATAGATCTATTGGATCTTCTGAATCAGAAAAGTAACTAATGGAAATTGTCGATCTTAGTCAGGAAATTTACGATAGCATGCCGGTTTACAAAGTCTTGCCGCAGGTAAGTATGAAAATGCATGCATCACACGAAGAATGGGAAGGCATCGAAAATCCTGAAAACCCAACCCCCAGCGTTTATTCGCTTAAGATGAGTGAACACACCGGTACGCATGTAGATGCATTAAACCATATGCGTAAAGAGAATAAAGGAAAATCGATCGATACCATGCCATTATCTACTTTTTATACTGAAGGGATTTGCCTGGACTTTTCAGCAAAAGGATTAAAAGAGATCATTACTTCCGAAGAAATAAAAAAGCAGCTTAAACTATCCAATCTCGACCTAAAGAAAGGCTATACTTTGTTGCTTTGTACCAATCATTATCAAAAACATTTTAATACTGAAAATTGGCCAAATGGTCCGGGAATTTCAGCAGAAGCTGCTCGCTGGCTTGGTGAACAAAAGATCGCTGCTTTTGGTGTAGAAACCATGTCGCCCGGCATACCCGGAATTTCCAACAAAGAGGTTCATCATATTTGCGGTGAGTTATCTTTTACGCATTACGAAAATATGATCAATCTGGATAAACTGGTTGGACGTGGGCGTTTCAGATTTATAGCCCTACCTTTGAAGATTCGCGGTGGCACAGGTTCTCCTGTTAGAGCCGTTGCGATTTTTGAATAGACGACAGTCTAGACCTCACAGGTTTCTAAAACCTGTGAGGTCTAAAGTAAAATCTGGAAATACTGTTTATACCCAAAAGACTTGAAGAAAAATTCAATCATAAAAGTTATTATCCCTGCATATAACGAAGCCGATTCGATTGCGAAAGTGATTGCTGAAATCCCCAATATCGTCGATGAAGTTATTGTGGTAAGCAATAATTCGACCGATGATACCGAGAAAAATGCTCAGGCTGCCGGGGCGACCGTTCTTCAGGAAAAACGCAAAGGTTATGGTTATGCCTGCTTAAAAGGTATGGATTATATCGCTAATCAAAATTCAACTCCAGATATCATTGTTTTTCTGGATGGCGACTATAGCGATTATCCTTCAGAACTAACCAAAATTATTGCACCTATTCAGCTGAAAAATATCGACATGGTAATTGGAGCTAGAGTAAAAAAATGGAGGGAAGTCGGCTCGATGACTTTTCCTCAGATTTTTGGAAACTGGCTTGCTACTACTTTAATGCGTTTATTTTTTGGAGCAAAATTTACCGATCTTGGTCCTTTTAGAGCAATAAAATACGAGAAACTGCTAAAGTTAAATATGCAGGACAAAACCTATGGCTGGACGATAGAAATGCAACTTAAAGCCTTAAAGCAGGATTTTACGTATGTAGAAGTGCCAGTGCATTACAAAAACAGGATTGGCGTTTCTAAAGTTTCCGGAACGCTAAAAGGCGCTATCTTTGCAGGCGTAAAGATTTTAGGTTGGATATTCAAATATAGCTTTAAATAGATTAGAAATAGATTGGATTTAGCGATTATCATAATATACACATTAGCCTTGTTGGTGATTTTCTTTTATAGTATTTCAGAATTGCAATTACTACTGAACTACTTAAAAGCAAAGAAAAGTATTGATAATGCTGAAAAATTCGATCTAAATAATCCTGCTGAAATCCCCAAAGTAACTATCCAGTTGCCGCTTTACAACGAAATGTATGTGGTAGAACGATTACTACGGAATATCGCAAAAATCGATTATCCAAAGGACAAACTGGAAATTCAGGTATTAGATGATTCTACCGACGAATCGGTTATAAAAACCACTGAAATTATTGCCGAAATTAGACAACGTGGAATTGATATTCAGCATATTCAACGTGAAAATCGCAGCGGATTTAAAGCTGGTGCTCTAAAAGAGGGTTTGAAAATTGCCAAAGGAGAGTTTGTTGCCATTTTTGATTCCGATTTTATGCCGAATCCAGATTGGCTTAAAAAAACGGTTCCTTATTTTAAAGATCCTGAAATAGGCGTAGTGCAAACTCGCTGGGCGCATCTAAATCGTGATTATTCGCTGCTTACAAAAATCCAGGCTTTTGCTTTAGATTTTCATTTCATATTAGAACAAACCGGAAGAAATTTTGGGCGGCACTTCATTAATTTTAATGGCACGGCTGGGATCTGGCGCAAGGAATGTATCCTAGATGCCGGGAATTGGAGCGGTGAGACCCTTACTGAAGACCTTGATCTAAGTTATCGTGCACAGCTTAAAAAATGGAAATTCAAATACCTGGAAGATGTTGAAACTCCGGCTGAACTTCCGGTAGTAATCAGCGCTGCACGCTCCCAACAATTTCGTTGGAATAAAGGTGCTGCTGAAAATTTCAGGAAAAACTACCGGAAATTGGTTAAAGATCCTAGTGTTTCTTTCGGAACCAAATTTCATGGTTTTTTCCATTTACTAAATTCTAGTATGTTTTTAATTGTGCTATTACTGGGGATTTTAAGCGTTCCTGTATTATATATTAAAAACAACAATCCTACATTTAGCTGGTATTTTAATGTTTTGGCCGGTTTTGGGATTAGTACCATTATTTTCTTTTGCTGTTATTTTGTTCCGTATGCCAAAATCCATGGTAAAAGTGTAAAATCATTCTTCAATTTTATGGGGATGTTCATCACTTTTTTCGCCGTAGCAATGGGATTTTCGGTTCATAATTCTTTAGCGGTTTTAGAAGGGCATTTTGGTAAAAGATCAGAATTTATACGCACGCCAAAATTTAACGTCAACACACTTAAAGATTCCTGGAAGGGCAATAAATACTTATCGAATAAATTTTCTGGAAACATCCTTATCGAGGCCTTACTCTTTTTCTATTTTGCCTTTGCGATTTATAGTGCGTTTAAACTAAACGATTTTGGATTATTCCTTTTCCATCTAATGCTTTTCGGTGGCTTTGGTTTTGTAGCTTTTAAGAGTATTTTTTCGAAGACTTAGTGTTCAGTGGGCAATAGCAGCGTTCAGTAGGCAATAGCAGTGAGCAGGATTTTGGGGACCCAACTATTATTTCTTTTGTAATCACATTATTTAATGTGTTTTAATTCAAAAATTAGAAGATACCAGATGAATTAAGGGAGTTTTCATAACAAGATCATTCCGTAATAAACCTCTCTTTTTCAAATGGAAGACGAGGCGATGTTGAGAGGATGGACCTTCTTGGTTCTTTTTTCCTGTTTCTTGTTTCCGTTCCATAATCTAGTAGCGAAACGGTCTCATTCTTAAAACATATTTTTAACTACATTCGTATTACGTAATAAAAACTTCTATTCGGTTTGTTCCAATTCCTGAAATTTTATAAAATTCCGTTGCTTTTATTTTTAACGGCAGCTGCTTTTTACTGGAGCTTTGCTTACGATCTTGACCGAACGGATTTCCCAAAATTAATCACCCTTTATGCTGGTTTGTTTTTTCTGAGTTTTAAAGTTATTCAGCTTTTAAAAACACGGTTTTGGTTATTGGCTGGTATCGCTCTAATTTTTAGGTTAATTTTTATCCTAGCACTACCCAATCTTTCGCAGGACTTTTACCGGTTTATTTGGGACGGACGATTACTGGCCAACGGCATTAATCCCTATTTATCAACACCTGATTTATTAATGAAATCTGCTCATTTTGGTAGTATTTCTCAGGCGCAGGAACTGGTAAACGGGATGGGTAATTTAAGTGCTTCCAACTACACTAATTATCCACCACTAAACCAGTTGATTTTTGCAGTTGCCGGATGGATATCAGGAAATAGTATTCTTTTTTCAGTACTTATTTTTCGGTTTTTTATTGTTTTGTCTGAAGTTGGTATCCTTGTCTTCGGAAGAAAACTTTTAAAACAACTCGAGATACCCGAACATTATATCTTCTGGTTTTTACTGAATCCTTTTGTAATTATTGAATGTACCGGCAACCTACATTTTGAAAGTGTCATGGGCTTTTTTATCCTCCTGAGTTTTTACTTTTTATGGAAACAAAAATGGATCATTTCAGCCATAGTCTTGGGCTTATCGGTTTCCGTAAAATTGCTTCCGCTTATGTTCTTACCCCTTTTTCTAAAGTTTTTCAGTAACAATAAAAACACTTCAGAAAGTAGCGAAAATCGAAGTTTAGCAGCTCAAATATCAGCTAATCTCAACGACCTAAAAACTATAAAATGGACTAATCTACTGAGTTATTATACTATTGTGATGCTTATAGTGATCCTAGGCTTTCTTCCATTTTACAATTCCGCTTTCCTGGCTAACTTTTCAAAAAGTATTGGGCTTTGGTTTCAAAAATTTGAGTTCAATGCGAGTATTTATTACGTCATTCGATGGATTGGTTTCCAAATAAAAGGCTACAACATTATCGCAGATACCGGCAGGATTCTTCCTGTAGCCACTTTTATCATTATCCTTATCATCAGTCTTTTTAGAAAAATAAAAAGCTTAAAATCGCTAATTTCGGGATGTGTTTTTGCGCTGTGCTTTTACTTTTTACTGTCTACCACTGTGCATCCCTGGTATATTTTGACCCCGTTATTGCTTTCGATATTTACAACATATCGATTCCCAATCGTCTGGTCTTTTGTAGCGATGCTAAGTTATTATGCCTACGGAAATGGGAATTTTCAGGAGAACTTATGGCTAATCACATTAGAATATGTTGTAGTTATTGGCTTTGCGATTATTGAAGTTTTCTTTCCGAAGAAATTAAGCTTTAGCCTTTTTTCCTGATTTATGGATAATAAAAAGATTACGGATATATACGATACCCCCAAAAAAATGAGCCGATAACAGCACTGGATCTGTCCTGAAACAGGCATACGTAAAAATAATGACAGAACCCGTTAAACTCATTATCCAGAAACCCCAGGGCAAGCTACTCTCATCATGCTGTTCTGAATACCACCACTGATAAACAAATCTCCCTGTATAAATAATTTGTCCTACCGTCCCCAAAATCACTAACCAAATGGCTATATTCTCTCCTGTAAATAATTTACTCCAATCCAATTCACTGAAAAACAAGAGATAACCTGCAATAACTATTGGAGATAAAATAACTGCGATTTTAAAGAAAATATTAGAAGGTTTCCATTGGTCTTGAAGTTGCAAATTCCTAAAATAGATATAGTAAATAAGCGCCTGACCAATCATAATCGATAAATCTTTACGCAAATAACCGTAGACAAAGAAAAGTATAGCACCTAGTAAACTAAGTTGCCAGAAAAGTGTTGGTGTTTGAACTTTATTTTTTTTCTCTGAAAGTAACCATTGATTGACGAGACGGGCAGAAAAGCATAACTGCGCTAAAAAACCAATTCCATAAATTACCCACATGTTCATACACCAAAGGTTAAAACAAAAAGCTGTCCAAAATAAGCCAAATTAGGCTAAAGGACAGCTTTACTATATTGTAAATCTTTGTTAATACTTTTTGCTTAAAAAGTTAAACAAACTACATATCTAACAAATAGGCGAATATTAGTGGTGCTACAATTGTTGCGTCGCTCTCGATTATATGCTTTGGTGTGTTAATATCTAATTTACCCCAGGTAATTTTCTCGTTAGGTACGGCACCAGAATAGGAACCATAACTTGTGGTAGAGTCTGAGATCTGGCAGAAATAACTCCAAAATGGCGTATCTGTTCTTTCCAGATCCTGATATAACATTGGAACCACACAAATTGGAAAATCTCCTGCGATTCCTCCTCCAATTTGAAAGAAACCAATTCCGTTTTTAGAATTTTCGGTATACCAGTCGGCTAAAAAGGTCATATACTCGATACCGGATTTCATGGTACTGGCTTTTAACTCACCTTTAATTACGTAAGATGCAAAAATGTTCCCCAGTGTACTATCTTCCCAACCCGGCACTACCATAGGTAAATTTTTCTCTGCCGCAGCATACATCCAGGAATCTTTAAGATCGATCTCATAATATTCTTCCAGAACCCCACTTAATAATAATTTATACAAAAACTCATGAGGGAGGTAACGTTCTCCTTTATCGTCTGCCTCTTTCCAGATTTTAAAAATATGTTCCTGAATTCTTCTAAACGCTTCTTCCTCCGGAATACAGGTATCGGTAACACGGTTTAAGCCGCCTTCCAAAAGTTCCCATTCTTCTTTTGGCGTAAGATCGCGATAATTAGGTACGCGCTTGTAATGAGAGTGCGCCACAAGATTCATCACATCTTCCTCCAGGTTAGCACCGGTACAGGAAACAATCTGTACTTTATCCTGCCTAATCATTTCGGCAAAGATTTTACCAAGCTCAGCCGTACTCATGGCTCCTGCAAGAGAAACCAACATTTTACTACCGCCTTCTAATTGCTTTTCGTAATCTTTCGCCGCGTCAACAAGAGCTGCCGCATTAAAGTGTAAATAATATTTTTCTATGAATTGCGAAATCGCTCCTTTATTCATCGTCGTTTTCTTCGTTATAATTTTGATATTTGAACTTATAGCTTAGCATTTTGTAGTACAGTTTTGCCGCAAGAAAATCTGAAGACTTCTCATTTTTATTTGGACAAAGTTCTACAATATCAAAGCCAACTACATTCTTTTTCTTAAACATTAATTTTAAAAATTCTAAGGTCTCATACCAGAACAAACCTCCCGGCTCTGGTGTACCTGTAGAAGGCAAGATAGAAGGATCAAAAGCATCCAAATCTATGGTGATAAATACATTTGGCGTCATTTGACCAATAGCATCATCCATCCAGTCTTCGTAAAGATCATGACCAAAATACACCTGGTTCTCGTCCATGTGTTCGGTCTCTGAGATATCCATAGATCGAATTCCTACCTGAATAAGATTGGTTTTTTTACTTGCCTCATACATTGCACAGGCGTGATTGCATTTAGAACCTTCATATTCTGGTCTTAAATCGGCATGTGCATCTAATTGAACTACAGTAAGATCTTCAAAACTTTCATTAAAAGCCCTAATACTGCCAATAGAAATACTATGCTCCCCTCCAAAAAGCGTTACAAATTTTTCCTGAGCGATGTAATTTTTAGTGGTTTTATATACCGCCTCTACCATTTTCTCCGGTGAAGAATTTTCGGTAACGGCTGGTGCTAAATACACTCCTTTTTTATAAACTTCAGATCTGGTTTCTATGTCATAGACTTCCATATTTTCTGAAGCTTCCAAAAATGCATCTGGACCTTTATCTGCGCCTTTTTGCCAGGTACTGGTACCATCATAAGGAACGGGAATTAATACCACCTTCGCCTCATCTATCCTGGCATATTTATCGGGTATACCGGCATAATTCTTTTTACTCATTTTAATCTAATTGGTTTAATAAGAAATAGTTGATTATTTTAAAGATATAAATTTTAGTTCTCATATTTAGTCATAGCCCAAAATATCTAACATATCTTCGGCTTTTTGCTGTTCACTAAATAATTTAGTGAACATCTTACCATTTTCGTCTTTATCGATGAGCACATGTTTTGGCTGTGGAATTAAACAGTGCTGTAAGCCTCCAAAACCTCCAATGGTTTGCTGGTAGGCTCCTGTATTAAAAAAGCCTATATACAGCGGCTTATCTTTTTTAAACTTAGGGAGATAAATCGCATTGGTATTTTGCTCGCTGTTATAATAATCATCACTATCACAGGTTAATCCCCCCAACAGTACGCGCTCGTACTCATCATTCCAGCGATTAATGGCCAGCATGACAAATTTTTTGCTAATTGCCCAGGTATCTGGTAATGTCGTAATGAAAGAGGAGTTGATCATATTCCATTTTTCACGATCGTTTTGCTGCTTTTGGTATAAGATTTCATAAATGGCACCACCACTTTCTCCTACGGTAAAACTTCCGAATTCGGTAAAAAGATTAGGCACTTCTACATCTGCCTCTTTGCAGGCCAGCTGAATCTGATTAATGATTTCTTCTACCATATACTGATAATCATAATCAAAAGCCAGTGAATTTTTTATAGGAAATCCTCCACCAATATTCAAGCTATCTAATGTAGGGCAAATTCTTTTAAGGTTAATATAAACCTTAAGACACTTATTAAGTTCGTTCCAGTAATAAGCAGTATCTCGAATCCCGGTATTGATAAAAAAGTGAAGCATTTTCAGATTCACCTTATCATTATCTTTTATTGATTGGTTGTAAAACGGTACAATATTTTTGTACCCAATCCCCAATCTAGAGGTATAGAATTCAAATTTCGGTTCTTCTTCAGAAGCAATTCTAATCCCTACTTCAAAATCGTCGTTTATGCGATCTTCTAGCAGGCTTAACTCTTCATAATTATCAATAATGGGAATACAATTTTTATGTCCATTATTAATTAACCGGCCTATATTGGCCACATATTGATCTCGCTTAAATCCATTACAAATAACATAAGCATCGTCTTTCAGTTTTCCGGAAGCCTTTAATTTCTCAACGATATTAATATCGAAAGCTGACGAAGTTTCAATATGAATATCATTTTTAAGCGCTTCGTTCATCACATATTGAAAGTGCGAACTCTTTGTACAATAACAGTAATTATAAGTTCCCTTATAATCAAGGTTTTTCATGGCGGCTTTAAACCAGCCTTTTGCACGATTGATATTGTCTGAAATTTTTGGTAGATAAGTGAATTTTAATGGTGCGCCGTATTGCTTAACAAGCTCCATTAAATCAATATCATGAAATTGAAGCTCACTACCCTCTAATTTAAATTCCTCCTGAGGAAAGTAGTAAGTCTGATCGATTAAATCCCTGTACTTGGTATTCAATTTTATAAAAGTAGATTGGTTAAAAATTAAAAATTAGTTATTAATATCACAGCCTGAAAATTCAGATTGATAAAATATTGTTAAGAAAATTTATAATATACAAAAATTGAGATTTAGAATTACCTCTAAACCTAATGACTGCCTGAGTTGACAGATACCTGAAGAAAAAAATGTTTTTCAATCTAAAAACACTAAAAAATAAATCTATTAATTAAAAACTTTTGTCGCCGGATGCTTTTTAAATAATAGTTGCTACCACCCGTCACGAAACAGGTGGTAAATGTAAATAAAAAATTAATGGAAAAATTAAAAAACCAACTACAAATTTCCAAGGTTAATTACCTCTTGTTTGGTAAGGGTCCTAAACCTTCCTCGTGGTAAATCTTTTTTAGTTAGCCCTCCATAAACCACTCGGTCCAGATTCAATATTTCGTAGCTTAAACTCTTAAATATCTTTTGTACAATATGAGGTTTTGTACTGGTAAGTTCCATTCCCACCTCAGTCTTAGGGCGATCTTTAACGTAACTTACATCCGTCACATTAATCTTTTTACTTTCAATATAAACGCCTTCCCTGATTTTTTCAAGATCATCTTGCGATAATGCATGATCCAATTTTATATGATAAATCTGCCGAATTCCGTTTTTAGGATTAGCGAGTTTCTTGGCTAAAGCACCATCATTGGTAAACACCAACAAACCGGTTGTTTGGGTATCTAATTTCCCAATAGGATCTAATTTAGATTTAGAAGCTTTCGCCATAATATCCATTACGGTTAATCCTCCTTTGTGTACACTTCCGGTTACAAAAACACCTTTAGATTTGTTAAGTACAAAATATTCCGGTTTATCTGGAGTAATACTTCGTCCGTCAAATTTCACCTCATCGGTTAATTGTACTTTATAGCCCATCTCGGTCACTACTTCGCCGTTTACCGAAACATTACCGGAAGCGATATATATATCGGCATCCCTACGTGAGCAAATACCTGCATTAGCAATATATTTATTTAAACGCATTCCATCTTCACGCTTTTCCAAAGCAGTGTTTTTACGTTTTATGGGTGCATTACCACGAGCATACGATTTCTTACGACTGCTGCCGCCCTGTCTTCCACTAAATTTTTTCCCTGAAGAATTATCACTTCTGCTCATATCGCTAATTTTTTGCAAAGATACTGGTTCGTATCGATGTTAAAAAATGATTATCAAAAGATTTTGATTTATTTTAAAGTCAACTTACTAAAATCTAGGAATTTGCTTTTAGAACACTCTATTTAAAAGGGTATCAGGATCAATAAGTAAGATACTAAAAACCCCGGCTACAATAATAAATTTCAGGATATTGTGGAGTATCAGGTACTGCCACTTTGTTTTGCTGAAATAAAGAATCAACATAAATAATGTTAGTAAAAAAAAGCTGGCATAAAAATAATAATGCATATAGCCCACATTAAACTTTTGGGTAAGTAATAAGGTAGGAATGATTGAAATTAAGAATAAAATCCCTAAAAATAACTTACTCCATTTTTCTCCATAAACAACCGGAATAGTATGATAATTTAAAGCCAGATCTCCCCTTATGTTTTCAAGGTCTTTTACCAGCTCCCGCATGGCAATCATCAAAAATAAAAATGCAGCGTGAATAAAAATCACCGTTTCAGTATTCCCATAATATACGAACACCGCAAAAAATGGAATGATGGCAATAACGGAAGCAACTAGGTTTCCCACAAAAAGAATTTTCTTTAAACGATGCGAATAAAACCAAATGGAAAAAATATACAGGGAAAAAAAAACAACGGTTTTAAAAGACACATAGCTGGCAAAAAATACCGCAAACATATTTAGTATAAAATATACCGAAAGTTTTGTTCGCTGTCCTACGATCCTGTCCAACATTGTTTTTTTGGGACGGTTTATCAGATCCTTCTCGCTATCGTAAAAGTTATTGATAATATACCCTGAAGCAATTACGCTTGCCGTACTTAAAATCAGGAAAAAAAGATTATCATCAAAAAAAACCTCACGCAACGGAAGATTTGGTGCAAGTATAAAAGCTGAAGCCAGGTATTGGGCAATAACGATCATCAAAATATTATAACCGCGTACCACAGAAAAGAGGCTTAGCATCTTAAGCAAAAAACGCTTATTCATTAGCGAAGCCATAGGCTATAATTTTTCAGATAAAATTAGAAGGTATATACCACCTCCAGATTGTAATCTTTTAGGGACGTTCTGGCCTTCTCGATATCTTCTGTAAATCCTAGAATATATCCTCCGCCTCCAGAACCACAAAGCTTCAGATAATAATCGTTGGTTTCGATACCATGTTTCCAAAGCTTATGGAATTTAGCCGGGATCATAGGTTTAAAGTTATCTAAAACTACGTGAGAAAGACTTTTTACATTTTTAAAAAGCGACTTCACATCTCCTTTTAGAAAATCTTCTACACAGGCATCTGTATGCTTTACGAACTGATTTTTAAGCATTTTCCTAAACGGCTCCTGCTTCATGTTTTCCATAAATATAGAAACCATAGGTGCCGTTTCTCCCGTAGAACCACTATCTAATAAAAACACCGCTCCGGTACCGTTTTCGGTTTGCGAAGGGATTCCAGCCGGCTCAATATTATCTTTGGAATTAATTAAAATAGGGATGCTTAAATAGCTGTTTAAAGGATCTAAACCAGAAGACTCACCATGAAAAAAGCTTTCCATTTTTCCAAAAATCTTCTTCAGCTTTAACAATTTGTCCCTGGTTAGGTTTTCTAAAACCGTAATTTTATCGGTAGCATATTTATCATAAATAGCAGCGACTAGAGCACCACTACTCCCCACACCGTAACCTTGAGGAATACTGGAATCAAAGTACATTCCTTTTTCGATATCTGCTTCTAAAGTTACAATATCAAACTGTACCAGTTCAGGATGTTCTTTCTGAAGGGTGTTCAGGTAATTGGAAAAACGCCTTAAGTGCTCGTTGGATTCTTTTGCTTTTGCTGTAGGCTCTGCAGAAACTTTTAAAGCTCCGTTATAAAAATTGTAGGGGATTGATAATCCTTTGGAATCTTTTATAATTCCATATTCCCCAAACAATAAAATTTTCGAATAAAATAAAGGTCCTTTCATATACATTAGCCTTTTAGCATTCAGAAATTAAAAATTTGCATTATAGCCATTTACTAGATAATCGAGATTAAATACTTCAAGGCTTAGCTCGAAATAAAAAAGTAATTTTCTACACAACACCTCGTTGACTTACCCTGAGGCACTTAAGTAAATTTACAACTTTTTTGATCCTTTTCCAATTTCGTCACAAATATAGTGTCCATTTTCACAATAGACAACTAACTCGTTCTTAACAAATTCCAAAATTTCTTCTTTAAACTGAGAAGGATATAACATATGCACGTTTGCACCGGCATCTAAAGTGAAACAAACCGGAATTTTGCTTTCCTCACGCTTCTCCCAGATTTTATTAATAATCGCCAGAGTATTGGGTTTCATCAATAAAAAATAGGGATCACTGCTCATCATCATAGCATGCAACGTAAGTGCTTCACGTTCCACTATTTTAATAAATTGCTTTACATCTCCTTTTTCAAAAACAGGAATCAAAGCACTTAAATGATCATGTGCCTGTTGAAACCTGGCCGCTGCAAAAGCATGCCCGTGCATTAGATCATGACCCACAGTGCTGCTCACTTGTTTTTTACCCTTATCAACAAGCAATATGGTATCCTGATAATCTTTAAAAACATCGGCAATTTTAAATGGATACTGAACGCCATAAGTATCACTACTTAACGGAATTTCCTGATGTTGTCCCCAAACTACAAGATCACCTCTTACACTTCTGCAAGCGCTACCGCTACCCAGCCTTGCCAAAAACGATGCCTTTTTATAAAAGAAATCATCTTCTGTTTCAGGGAATAAGCTTTTTTCCAGACTCATCACACAAAGTGCTAACGCACTCATCCCACTGGCCGACGAAGCAATTCCGCTACTATGTGGAAATGAATTATCAGAAACCACCTCAAACTTAAACTCTTCTAAATAAGAACAATAAGGCAAAATTCGTTTAAAAAAAGAGGCTATTTTAGGTTTAAAACTCTCTTTCTTAACGCCTTCAAAGATAACATCAAACTCGATTCCTCTCGAAGTAGTAGAATTATCAGAAACTTTAACATAGTTTAATCTGGTGGTGGTTTTACAATTTTTAAGAGTAAAGCTTATAGAGGGATTAGCAGGAATTTGATTTTCCTTTTTCCCCCAATATTTCACCAAAGCTATATTACTTGGGGCTTCCCAGCAAACCGATCCACTTTCTACAGCATTTTTCAAAGGTGCTGAGACAAACTCCTTATCAGGCATTTTTCTTTAGATTTTTAGCAAATATATACTTTTAAATTTTTCCCGATAAAAGATGCAAAATTCATTTTTTTTATTATTTTTAAAGTCAAACCTAACTTAACTAATGAATTCTAAGCTGCTTCTACGCAGCGTAACAGCTACCGCTGTTTGTCTGGTTTTTGGCTTTTTGGGAATAATTGCTCTTCAAAACGGACTGGACTCTTGGTATGCTGCGCTGCAAAAACCATGGTTTACACCGCCAGAATCTTTATTTGGGCCGGTTTGGACAATCATGTATATACTAATTGGAATTTCGGCAGGTCTAGTTTGGAACAAAGGCTTTTATCATAAATGGGTTAAAACTGCTCTTTATCATTTTGGGTTTATTTTGCTGCTTAATGCCTTTTGGTTTTTATTTTTCTTTGGATTACATGAACCCATGATCGCATTAATTGCTATAAGCGCCGTTTTTATAGTATTGCTTATTACTATCAGGTGGTTTAAAGTTGTTAGTGTTCTCTCAGCATATCTTCTTATACCTTATGCCGTATGGGTCCTTTTCCTTATCGTTTTCACTTTTGAATTTTGGCGAATTAACTAATATCCCCGGCTATCGCTTTTGCCACCATATACCCACCAGTCCATGCATTTTGAAAATTAAATCCACCGGTAACAGCATCGATATTTAATACCTCTCCGGCCAAATAAAGGCTTTTATATTTTTTACTACGAAAGCTTTTAAAATCGATTTCTTTTAAATCCACACCACCTGCGGTTACAAATTCATCTTTAAAAGTACTTTTCCCATTTACAGTAAACTCTCCTTTAGTAAGTTGAAAAGCCAACTTATCTAACTGCGTCTTTGATACATTTCCCCAAACCTCATCTCCTGAAATAGCTGCAGCCGTTACCAATTTTGCCCAAAGTCGTTTTGGGAGCTCAAATTGTGCATATTTCGATACTTTTTGTTTTGCTGAGGACTTTTTTATACTCCGCAATCCTTCTAAAATCGTATCTGGATTAAAACCCGGCACCCAATTCACAAAAATCGAAAATTGATAATCACAGTCGTTTAACTCCCTTGCCCCCCAGGCCGAAAGCTTTAAAATTCCCGGACCGCTCATCCCCCAGTGAGTGATAAGAAGCGGGCCTTCACTTTCTAATCCAGAGTTTGGGATTTTCACTTCAGCAAACGTAGAGATACCAGCCAAATTTTTAATCCTTGTATCTTTGATATTAAAAGTAAACAACGAAGGGACTGCATTCACCATCTTATGCCCTAACTTTTTCAGAATATCCCACATTTTGGGGTTACTGCCCGTCGCAATCACCAGTTTATCGCATGTAAAATTAGTTTTTATACTTTCTATACACCAGTATTCGTTTTCCTTCCAAATATTTTTTACCGGCTGTCCGGTAAGTACTTCAATTCCCAAGCGCCGGGTTTCAGACAAAAAGCAATCAATAATGGTTTCAGAACTATCAGTAACCGGAAACATTCTTCCATCTTCCTCAGTCTTTAATTCTACACCTCGTTCTGCAAACCAGCCAATGGTATCGCCTGTCATAAAATGATGAAACGGTCCTAGCAGTTCTTTTTCTCCTCTTGGATAATTACGCGTTAAATCTTTCGGTATAAATTCGGCATGGGTCACGTTACAGCGCCCTCCTCCTGAAATTTTCACTTTAGATAACACGGTTTTGCCCCGCTCTAAAATGGCAATCTTTAATTCGGGATTAAAATTTGCCAGATTAATCGCGGTAAAAAAACCGGCTGCTCCACCTCCTACTACCAATACATCATAGTGCACCATACGCCTCTTTAAAACTAGTTTTAGTTATAATCGATCTGGAAAATCAGAGAAAATACCATCCACATCAAGACTTTTTAGTTTCTTAATCTTCTCTGGTTTATTTACGGTCCAAACATAAACTTTAATATCGTTTCGATGACAATCTGCGATAAAATCTCTGGTCACCATTCTGTAATAAGGATGTATAGAAACAGCTTTTAAATGCCTTGCCTGTAAAAATGCCATACTAAGATCATTTTCGGTTAAGACGGCAACCGGAATTTCAGGATTCAAACTACGTAAACTCATTAATTCGTTAAAACTAAAACTGGAGATAAGAATTTTTGATTCCGGAAATTTTTGCAGGCATTTTAAAACCGGCTCGGCCGTCCCCTCTCCTTTTAGTTCGATATTTAAAATCACTTTATCCTGAATCAGTTCCAACACCTCGGATAAGGTTGGGATCTGATATCCCTCTCTGGTCCTAAACGATTTAATTTGCGCCAGGCTTTTATCGCTTACCACTCCATTTCCTGAAGTCGTATTACCAAGTTCCTCATCATGAATTACGACCAGTTCCCCGGTTTTGCAAAGATGCACATCAATCTCGATCATATCGACTTTAAGCAGCATCGCCTTTTTAATACTTTCGAGTGTGTTTTCTGCTACGTAGCCTTTTGCGCCACGATGTCCGATTTTTAAAGTTGCCATTTGTTTAGTCTGTTGTTAGTTAGTTTTATTCAAATAATTTTTAGTTCAAAAAATTAAAATCGGCATCCCTTTAGAAATGCTTAGGACAACTTAACATTTTTTTTGCCTCTACCATGATTAAATTGACTCGATTTCAAACTACTAAAATGCAAATTTTATGAATCAACCAAAAACCTTTCCGCAACAAGATCAAAAACAACCGGGGGATCAGCATAAAATGGATCCCCAACCCGTGGTGATCAGAGACTCTTACAAAGGCAGTGAAAAGCTGAAAGGGAAAAATGCATTAATTACCGGGGGAGATAGTGGTATAGGGCAAAGTGTGGCTGTACATTTTGCTCGCGAAGGTGCTAATATTGCCATTATCTATCTTGAGGAAGATGAAGATGCCCTGGAAACAAAAAAACTTATTGAAGCCGAAGGACAAGAGTGTTTTTTACTGGAAGGAGACATTAAAGACCCAGAATTTTGCAAAAAAGCGGTAAAGCACGTAGTGACAGAGTTTGGTGGTTTAGATATATTAATCAATAATGCGGCAGTTCAGTTTCCCAAAGATTCTATTCAGGATATAAGCATTGATCAGTTAAAGGAAACTTTCGAAACCAATATTTATCCGTATTTCTATATTCTAAAAGAAGCACTACACCACTTAAAAGAAAATTCGACTATTGTTAATACCACTTCAGTCACTTCGTATCGTGGTAGTTCTCATTTGTTAGATTACGCCAGTACTAAAGGAGCCATCACCAGTTTCACAAGAAGTTTATCTTCGATGCTGGTTTCAAAAGGAATTAGGGTAAATGCTGTTGCTCCCGGACCAATATGGACACCTTTAATTCCGGCTACATTTGAAGATGTTACCAAATTTGGACAAAAAGTACCTATGGGTCGCGCCGGGCAACCGGGAGAAGTTGCTCCTGCCTATGTTTTCCTCGCCAGTGAAGATAGCAGTTATATCACCGGGCAAACCATTCATGTTAACGGAGGCGAATTAATAGGAGGATAATCATAAATTAAAATCAACAAAATGGAGAAATGGTTTGAAGCATCAGGCACAAGTTTAATTGCAATAGTACTTAGTGCCATAGGAATTTATATTACCGTAATAGTTTACACCAGAATCGCAGGAAAAAGAAGCTTTTCTAAAATGTCAAGCTTCGATTTTGCAATGACTATTGCCAGTGGAAGTATCTTGGCTTCAACCATTCTATTAAAGAATGTAAGTTTAATACAGGGCGCAGTTGGTTTATTGGTGGTTTATATTTTACAAATTGGTACCGCATTTTTAAGACGTTATCCTAAATTTCGAAAAATAACCGACAATGAGCCATTATTGCTTATGGAGGAAGGAAAGATTTTTCATGAAAATTTAAAGAAAGCCAGAGTAACCGAATCTGATCTGCGGGGAAAACTCAGGGAAGCCAACGTAATTCAACTTTCTGAAGTAAGAGCGGTTATTTTTGAAACAACCGGAGATGTCTCTGTACTCCACTCTAACCCGGATAAAAAATTAGAAGAATGGCTTATTAAAGATGTAAATCGAAATTAGTAATTTGCGCGTATAATTTTCATTTCGAAAAAATGTACCAGCCTCAACAGTATAAAAAGGATGACCCAGAATTTATCTTTAAGTTTATTCAAAATCATCCTTTTGCCACCATGGTCAGCCAATCAAATAACCTGATGGCAACGCATATTCCTGTTTTAGTTGAAGGTAGGGCACAAAACTTTAAGCTATATGCTCATATCGCTAATCATAACGAGCAACTAAAAACCTTAAAGGATGGTACCGAGATTCTACTGATTTTTCAGGGTACTCAGGGCTATGTAAGTTCTTCCTGGTATACCGAAAAAGATATTAGCACCTGGGATTATTCGGCTGTGCATGTAAACGCTCGCATTAAA
>Ga0098065_1000144_pt1 | contig 38733 bp, 35 predicted proteins | sample 25_taG_FD_75062 | JGI IMG/M metagenome (GOLD analysis project Ga0098065, IMG submission 75062) | Marine viral communities from Cariaco Basin, Caribbean Sea - 25_WHOI_OMZ | ecosystem: Environmental > Aquatic > Marine > Oceanic | place: Caribbean Sea: Cariaco Basin | collected 2014-11-08 | reverse complement strand
AATTTTTCGTCACTCAAGATCACTTGAACTGAAAATTAGATGATGTCACTTCGAGTGACAGATTTCGAAATGAAATGGAGAAATTTGTTGTATCGAGAAGTCCGTTTTCACAATACATTATACAGTTTGCAGTCATTCAAAATTCCACATTAAAAACTCAAAATTCTATCCTGATTCCTGAATTTTTTATCTGGACTTTCTTATGCTAACAGCGTAGCGATCTAATATCTAGTGTCTAACTATCCAGGCTTTTCATCATTTTCCAGATACGATCTTCCAGTTTTTCTGAGGATAATTTCTCACGTAATCGATCGGTGATAATTGGAAAAGAAAAAGGTGTAGGCTTTTCACAATTTCGCCAGATCATTTTTTGATTATTAATTCGCTCCAAAGCCTGTCGTAACCTTCCTTCTTCGAGCTGATGCTCAAAAGTTTCTCTAAACGATTGTAAATACAATAAATTATCCTCTTCGTAATCCCTAAAAACACTAAACAGCAGCTGTGAACTGGATTGCAAATGTTTACTTTTCACCAGCTTGTTGGGATAACCCGTAAAAACGAGTCCGGCGATTACTGCGATATCACGAAATTTTCTACGCGCCATTTCGGTAGCATTTAAACTTTTATAAAGATCATCCATCAAAAATTCCGCAGAAAATAAGTTATTATCCAGTACCTGTTGCATATCGATTTCCTGATCGCTTAGCAATTCAAACCCATAATCATTAAAAGCGATAGAAAATGAAATTGGCGACAATAAACTAACCCGGTAAGCCAGCAAACTTCCTAAAGCTTCGTGTACAAATCGGCCTTCAAAGGGATAAAAAATAGCATGATATCCTTCTCTGGTTTTAAAGGTTTCAATTAGAAATTCATCACTTTTAGGAATCACCGATTCTTTTTTTTGTCGGTCAAAGATCCCGGTTAAAGCAGAGAGTTCTTCAGACTTACCGGAAGTAGCATCATATTCAGACGCCAAATACATTTCCTCCCGTAATAATTCACTCATTTGTGCCGAAAAAGTCATGCGTCCCCCCATCCAACTGGGAACTTTAGCATTTTTTTTCTTCGACTTTTTTACAAGTACCTGCATGTTTTTAATACGTACCAACTCCAGGTTTCTACCGGCAAAAGTAAAGATATCACCCGGAGTTAATTTGGAAATAAACCATTCCTCAATCGTACCTATATATCCACCTTTCATGTATTTTACGCTGAGCATTGCATCACTTACAATGGTCCCGATTTGTAAGCGATGGCGCATGGCAACACCTCGATGATTTACTTTAAACCTGCCATCTTCTTCAATTTCTACTTTTTTATATTCGTCATATGCCTGCAGACTCTGACTGCCTTTGGTAATAAAATTAAGCAGCCAACGCCAGTCATCTTCGGTCATGGCCTGAAAACAAAAGGTTGATTTTATTTCCGGATAAATATCCTTTGGGAAAAATCCGTTTGAAACAGCTAAAGTGGTTAAATACTGTACCAAAACATCGAAGCTCAACAAATACGGTATTCGATCTTCTACCGCTTTTTTCTCAACTGCTTTCTGTAGTGCAGAAGCCTCAATCAATTCGATTGCGTGAGTTGGTAAAAAATAGATCACACTTTCTTTTCCTGGCTGGTGACCGCTACGTCCTGCTCGTTGTAAAAATCGCGCAACCCCTTTTGGTCCTCCAATCTGAATAATGGTTTCTACCGGCGCAAAATCCACTCCCAAATCTAAACTCGAGGTACATACCACTGCTTTTAAACTTTCGTTTCTAATGGCCTGTTCTACCCATAATCGTGTTTCTTTATTAATGCTTCCATGATGCATTGCCAATTCCCCGGCAAATTCCGGATATTTTGAAATAATCTTCTGAAACCATAACTCACATTGTGAACGAGTATTGGTAAAAAGTAAAGTTGTTTTTGAGCTTTTAATAATCGGCACCACTTCATCCAGCAAATGCAATCCCATGTGTCCTCTCCACGGAAATTTTTCCATTGTCTCTGGGATTATGGACTTTACTTTTATTTTTTTCTGAAGATTGGCGCGAATCAATTCAGAATTCTGAAGCGCTTCGGATTTAGGCCCTAGCAGTACTTCCCTGGCCTGCTGAAGATTTCCTATAGTCGCTGAAATTCCCCAAATCCGGAGATTTTTTGACACTGTTTTTAATCGTGACAATGCCAGCTCTACCTGTACACCACGTTTACTTCCCAGAAGTTCATGCCATTCATCTACCACAATAGCTTCCAGGTTTTCGAAGGTTTTATCGTAGTTTTTTGAAGATAATAACAGTTGCAAACTCTCTGGAGTGGTAATGAGCAAGTCCGGCATCGATTTCTTTTGTGCCGCCCGTTCTTTTTGTGAAGTATCACCAGTTCTAATCCCTACGGTAAGGTTCGTCCCCAATCCTCTTGCAAAACGTTCTGCAGCCTGTTCTATTTCTACAGAAAGGGCGCGTAATGGCGTAATCCAAATTGCTTTTAATCCTTTTTTGGACCTGATTTTATAATCGGGATTATTTTTAATGTAATTTAGAACGATGGGTACCCAAAGGGCGTAAGTTTTCCCGCTTCCGGTAGGTGCATTTAGGAGTCCGTTTTTCTTTTGTAAGTAAGCTTTCCAGGTATCCTTCTGAAATTTAAAAGGTTTCCAACCCTGCTCGGTAAACCAGCTTTGGGCTATTTTCAAAAGTTCCTGTCTTGTCATTTTAAACTGCTATCTATATTAAAAGCCTTTATAAATAGATGCTTTACAAAGGCTTTTTAAATGCTTTACATGTTTGTTTTCTTGTTTGAAGGAAGTTTTTGCTCTTCTTCTTTTGTAAACAACTGCGGATAATTATTCTTCAGCATTTGCTGATGTATAGAATCCATTTTCCTTATTTGCTGCTGAAATTCTTTCGGGAAATTGCCGGTTGAAAAGAAATCACTTCCCATTACATCGTCTCCAAAGAAATCATTCCGCAAAAAAGTGGAATCGTCAAAAAAACCTTGCATCATTGCTGAAGACATCTTATCATCACCGAAAAGCTGCTGAAAATGCTGTCTAATTTCTTTGCTACCGGTAATGGTATCTCCATTTACACTGCCATAACTGTAGGTATAGGTAGAGTCGTAACTTTTTAGATTACCGTTTTCATCAAACTCTTTGTTTACCGTCCAGTTTCCTTTTGGCTTTTCATTGTTAGTTTTGGTACTTAACCCCAAATTACTATTCTCGTCAGTCTTTTTTTCCTGTGCGTTGCAGCCGGTAAACCCTAAAACTGCTAATGCCAACATTACGATTGATGTTCTCATTGTTACACATTTTAAATTTATAATCAGTTAAAAATAACATCTGATTTTAAGCAATTTGAATACCAAATTTTCAAAACTGACATTAAAAAATTTGTAAAATTCTATGCACAATCAAGGGATTAATGCCTTTAGATCTTCCAGAGTATTCGCTTCTTCAATTTTTTTATCGGTACGCCAGCGTAGAATTCGAGGGAACCTGGTGGCCACCCCACTTTTATGCCTTTTAGATTCAGCTATACCTTCAAAAGCCACCTCAAAAACATGATGAGGTGTCACACTTCTTACCGGCCCAAAACGCTCTAATGTATTTTTTTTGATCCAGGCATCTAATTTTCTGAATTCCGCATCGGTTAAACCACTATAGGCTTTTGCAAAAGTGACCAGCTCTTCCTTTTTCTCATCCCACAATCCAAAAGTATAATCTGTAAATAAATTGCTTCGCCTACCATGACCACGCATAGCGTAGGTAAGTACCGCATCTATAGTAAGCGGATCGACCTTCCATTTCCACCAGTCGCCTTTTTTCCGGCCAACAAGATATGGTGAATCTAATCGTTTCAGCATTAAGCCTTCAGATTTTACTTCTCGGGATCGTTCCCTTTCCTCTGCCGCTTCCTCCCAACTTTTAAACTGAATGGTGTGCGATAAATGTAATGGAAGTCCGTCAGATTTCACTTCAGTATATAATTTCTCTAAAATCGCTCTGCGGTCCTTAAATGCTTTTTGTCTTATATCCTCTCCATGCCATTCCAAAACATCATAAGCTTTCAAAATTACCGGTGTTTTTTTAAGTAAATTTTTGGAGACGGTTTTTCGACCAATACGGGTTTGTAAATCTTTAAATGTTCCTATTTCACCTTTTGGAAATGGCAAAATCTCACCGTCGATCACCGTCCCATTTGGGATCACGCCCACAAACTTCTCAAATTCCGGATATTTATCAGTAACCAGTTCTTCCCCCCGGCTCCAAACAAACAATTCGTTATTTCTAATAATTACCTGTGAACGTATGCCATCCCATTTATGTTCGGCGCTCCACTGGTTTACGTCACCCAGATCTTCCGGTTGATCTTCTATTGCATAAGCCAGATAAAAAGGATAAGGTTTCGATAAAAAATCCTCTTCATTTTCTTCTAATATCAGTTTAGTGTAGGTGGTTTTTGCCGCATTCCAATCTCCCATCATCTTGTAAGCTAAAATATCCTCATCGATATCGGTAGCTTTAGAAAGCGCACGTGTCATTAGCTTCTGACTTACACCAATCCTAAAACTTCCGGTTATAAGCTTGGTAAACACAAAACGTTCGTAATAATTTAAACTGAGCCAATTCTCTTTTAAATATTCTTTTTTCTCTTCTTCAGACTTTGGCTTTAGATCGATAATCTCCTGAAGAAACTGACTCAGACTTTTTTCTGAAGATGCCGACGAAGGAGGAATAACCAAAGCAATAGTTTCTGCCAGATCTCCCACAATATGATAGGACTCTTCAAATAACCACAAGGGAATATTCGCAATCTCTGAAGCCCATAACCGCATTAAAGTAGTATTTACCGGCCGCGGCGGACGGCGATGAGAAAGAATGGCTATGGTCCAAACCTTATCACGATCTGGCGCATTGTTAAAGTATTTGGTTAATGCTTCAACTTTTAGCGTGGTTTTGTTTGTGCTATCCAGCGTTTTTATAAGTTCTGCAAACTGTCTCATTCATCCTCGGGTTTAGAAGTTTGCTCGGCATTTTCTTCTTCATATTGCGTTTGCTCGGTGCGGGCATCGTAACCAATTTCACGTAGATATCTTGAAAAAATATCGGTATACCCATGCGTACAAATTATTTTTTCGGCTCCGGTTTCTTTTATCGAAGAAAGAAGGCCCTGCCAGTCGCAATGATCCGAAAGTACAAATCCGCGATCGATAGCCCGGCGCCTCCTTGCGCCCCGAAAAGTCATCCAACCACTTGCCGATGCTGTAACATACGGCACCATTTTTTTGATCCAGGGTGTGCCATGTGCACTTGGTGGTGCTACCACAATATTTCCTTTAATTTCTTCTTTTTTTATATCTCGGGTGATTCGTGTTGTTTTTGGCATTTCTAGTTGTGGACGTAAAACTTCGGTCATATTTTCTATGGCTCCATGCGTGTAGATTTTCCCGATAGAGGTATCTAAATATTTCAGTAATCGCTGTGCTTTTCCCAAAGAATATCCAAAAATCACGGAGGTTCTTCCATCCGACTGATTTTGTTGCCACCAGTTATTTATTTCTGCGAAAACTTCGTCTTGCGGTTGCCATTTAAAAGCAGGCAAACCAAAAGTACATTCTGTTATAAAGGTGTGACATTTTACAGGCTCATATGGCGTAGCTACGCCATCATCTTCAGTTTTGTAATCTCCGGTAAACACCCAAACTTCGCCTTTATATTCTACCCTTATTTGTGCTGAACCAATAATGTGCCCGGCGGGATGAAATGAAAATTTCACATTATTGATCGTAAAGGTTTCACTCCAGTCTTTACCGCTTACATTAATATCTCCCAACCGGTATTTAATAATAGGTATGTTGCTGTGCTGTGTGATATATTTTTTGTGTCCCCAGCGCGAATGATCGGCATGGCCATGCGAAATAATCGCTTTATCTACCGGCCGCCAGGGATCCAGATAAACATCTGCCTGGGCGCAGTAAATTCCTTTATCATTAAATGCCAGCAAGGGAGTTTTCATTTGTAAAGCTTATTGAATTAGCAGCAATTGTGATGAAATTAGGCAAAATAGAAAGGCTACAAAAGGGATTAAGAAAAGATTAGCGAATGTTATTAAATTTAAATTTCTTCAATTTTAAATTAAATTTTCTCATCATTATTTATATTTGCAGCCAAAATCCCTTAACATGTCATTTTCAGATTTATTCGGCTCGGGAGAGCATTTAAGAAATTTAAGTCATTTTGCAGCAATTGTGAATCTTGCTGCCGTAGACGGCGCTATTAATGAGGCCGAAGAAAACCTATTAAGACGTTTTGCCAGAAAACTGGATATTACCGAAAGTGAATATAACAAGGTACTGGAGAATCCTAAAGGATATCCATTAACTCCTTCTCATGATACAGAAAGACGCTTAGAACGACTTCATGACCTATTTAGAATTATTTTTGCAGATCATCTTATTGATGACGAAGAAGCCGAACTGATAAAACGTTATGCCATTGGGCTTGGTTTTTCCAGTCAGGCTTCCGAAAAGATTATCAAAAGATCTGTACAGATTTTTGGTGGACAGATTTCTTTTGAAGATTATCAGTATTTGTTAGAGAAAGAGAATTAATCTCCAAATTCTTTCATAAAGGCTTCTGCTTTTTCGACCATTTTTTTGCTTCCGCAGAAAATGGCAGATCGCTCATGAAGTTCTGTAGGCATTATATCCATCACGCGTTGATACCCGTCGCTGGCTTTACCTCCTGCCTGCTCAACGATAAATGCCATAGGATTGCATTCGTATAATAAACGAAGTTTTCCTTTGTCATATTTCGTACTTTTTGGATAAATATAAATACCGCCTTTAATCATGTTCCGGTGGATGTCTGAAACCATCGAACCAATATATCGCGAGGTATAAGGGCGGTCACCTTCTTCTTCCTGGCAGTATTTTATATATTTTTTGACGCCGGTTGGAAAATGCGCATAATTTCCTTCGTTAATAGAATAAATATTTCCGTTTTCTGGAAATTTCATATCAGGATGCGAAAGGTACCAGGAGCCCAGCGCCGGATTTAATGTAAATCCGTTTACGCCATGTCCTGTGGTATATACTAACATTGTTGATGTCCCGTAGATAATATATCCTGCGGCAACCTGTAAATTTCCAGGCTGTAGAAAATCTTCTGAAGTAACCGGTGTCCCAAGCGGAGTAACCCTTCGATAAATTGAAAAAATCGTGCCTACCGATACATTTACATCGATATTAGAACTTCCATCCAAAGGATCCATAAGCACCACATATTTATTTTTATGATCATTACGGCTTCCGGCAATCGTGATAAAATCGTCATTTTCTTCAGAAGCGATCCCGCAAACGATTTCTCTATTGGTTAGGGTTTGAATAAATATATTATTTGCGAATACATCTAATTTTTGCTGATCTTCCCCCTGAATGTTTTGTTCTCCGGCTGCACCGGTAATATCCACAAGTCCTGCTTTATTTACTTCGTGATTTACTACTTTTGCAGCTAAACGAATAGAACGTATTAATCTGGATAATTCTCCTGTAGAATACGGGAAATCCTGTTGGTTATCGATGATAAACTCACCGAGCGTGGGTCTGGTTTTAGTCATTTTAATTAAGAGTAGTTTGTTATCAAATTTATTGAAAAAATGCCGTTTTACATCGTTTTCGGAAACTTTTTAACAAAATTTAAAATTTCACTTAAAAATCTTTCAAAATGAATATAGAAGTAAGAAAAGCTACAAAACAAGATATGCCAGCGGTTCTTAAACTCATTAATGAACTGGCTAAATTTGAGAACGAACCTGATGCGGTGGAAATTACCGTAAAAGATTTAGAAAATGATGGTTTTGGAGATCGCCCATTATTTGAATGCTTCGTAGCAGAAGCTAATGACACTATCGAAGGGATGGCATTGTTCTACTATCGTTATTCCACATGGAAAGGAAAAACAGTTCATCTTGAAGATTTGGTAGTAAGCGAAGCCTTTCGCGGAAAAGGACTCGGAAAGGCATTATATACCAAGGTTATCCAATATTCCAAGCAGCAAGGTTGTAAGCGCACAGAATGGGTAGTTTTAGACTGGAATACCAATGCCGTTGAATTTTATAAAAACAGTGGCGCTACAGTTTTTGATGAATGGCGAACCGTACAAATGGATGAAGCCGCAATGGACTCCTTTTGCGATAAAACCCGTTAAGATTAAGCTAAGTCCTTAAAAATAACAAAAGTTCTAAAAGCATATTCCTATTTTTGTTAAAATCAACAATTTCTGGGATAGGGCCACAAGGTACAACCCGGAATATCTTTTATAATTTTTAGAAATCTCGACAAACATCGGGAGAAAGAAATAATTCCTCGATAAATAAGTAAATAAAAAAACATGGAATATCAGATACGCGAAGCTAAAAGAGAGGACATGCCAAAAGTCCTTGAATTAATAATGGAACTGGCAAAACATGAAAATGCGGAAGATCAGGTTGAAATTTCTGTAAAAGACCTGGAAACCGAAGGTTTCAACAATGGTAATTTTAAATGTTTTGTAGCCGATGTAGACGGCAAACTTGCCGGGATGGCCCTGGTTTACTTTAGGTTCTCTACCTGGAAGGGACGCACCGTACATCTAGAAGACCTCATCGTTACCGAGACTATGCGAGGTACCGGTTTAGGAGGTGCTTTATATAACCAGGTTGTAAAATATGGATATGAACATGGGGTTAAACGCGTAGAGTGGGTAGTCTCTGAAGGAAATAAAAATGCCATAGAATTTTACGAAAATACCGGAGCCGATATTAAAAAGAACTGGTATACTGTACATATGAATGAAAACGTTATTAAAAAGAATATTGAAAAATAACGAATGAAAGTCTTCAAATTTGGTGGAGCTTCTGTAAAAGACACGGCAGGTGTAAAGAATGTGCTAAAGGTACTGCAAAAGCACAACAATCCGGATAAATTGATTGTGATTTCAGCCATGGGAAAAACCACCAATGCGCTGGAAGTTATTATTCAGAAATATTTGGCAGAACAATCTCCTGAAGCTGAAATTGAACACTTAAGGCTGTTTCATGTAGAAATCATGAACGGACTTTTTGAACATAAGAAAGCTGCGGTTTTCGAAAAAATCAATCAGTTTTTTACTATTCTCAGAAACTTTCTTGAACATAATAAATCGAAACAATACGATTTTGTTTACGATCAAATTATAGGTTTTGGAGAGTTGATTTCCACCACTATCGTAAGTGAATTTTTATCGAGAAACGGAATAAGAAATACCTGGATCGATGTTCGCGATGTTATAAAAACCGATAGCACCTATCGTGATGCAAAAGTAGACTGGGAAACCACTCAGAAAAAAATTATTGCAGAAATTAATCCGGGAACCATTAGTATTACACAGGGTTTTATTGGTTCAGACACTAATAATTTTACCACCAGCCTGGGGCGCGAAGGCAGTGATTATACCGCAGGGATCTTCGCATACTGCTTAAATGCCGAGAGTGTAACAATCTGGAAAGATGTTCCAGGCGTGTTAAACGCTGATCCCCGTGAATTTAAAACGACTACTTTATTACAGCAGATTTCTTATGAAGAAGCGATAGAACTGGCTTTTTATGGCGCATCGGTGATTCATCCAAAAACCTTACAGCCATTACAGCGAAAGGAAATTCCACTTTTTGTAAAGTCTTTTTTCCACCCCGAAAATGAAGGCACAAAAGTGTGCCGGGGTAACGGTTGTGCGGTAATTCCGCAATTACCCTGTTTTATTGTCAAGAAAAATCAGGCATTAATTTCTTTATCTTCCCGGGATTTTTCGTTTATGGTAGAAGAAAATATTAGCGAAGTATTTCAGCTTTTTCATCAATATCAGATGAAAGTTGATCTTATACAAAATTCGGCCATCAGCTTTTCAGTGTGTGTGGACAACAAGTTTAACCAACTCGAAAAATTAATTCAGCACTTAAAAGCAAAATTTCGCGTTGAATATCAAACCGGAGTTTCATTATATACCATTCGACATTTTAATGAATCGGCAATAAATTCAGTAGAAAAGGGCAAAAAAGTATTATTAAAGCAGCTTACCCATAACACGGTACAGATGGTTACCGCCGGTTAAAGACTATAATGTTTTTTGTTTGCTATATTTGTTTAAAACCAATCAACCAATGGGATTTGTAAGCGCCAAAGAAGTAGCTCGAGTAATGAATCTCGACAAAATGGGTTTTCTGGGAACCACAGTAGGCTGGGTGGTATTAAGAACCACCAAGCTTTCCAGGTTAAATAAAGAATATCAACAACGAAAAAACCTTAAAGGTGTAGCCTTTATCGATTCTATACTTGAAGGTTTCGAAATTCAGTTTGATATCCCGGAAAAAGACCTAAAACGTATCCCAAAGAGCGGTCCCTTTATAACCATTTCTAACCATCCACTTGGTGGTATCGATGGAATGATTTTGATGAAACTTTTATTAGAACAAAGGGAAGATTATAAAATAATAGCTAATTTTTTATTACATCGACTGGACCCCTTACGACCGTATATTATGCCGGTAAATCCCTTTGAGACACACAAAGATGCAAAATCAAGCGTTGGAGGGATTAAAGAAGCTATTGCGCATTTGCACGAGGGTCATGGGCTGGGAATGTTTCCTGCGGGTGAAGTTTCCACTTATAAAGACGAAAAACTAATTGTAGATAAACCCTGGGAACCGGTCGCCATGCGTTTAATACAAAAAGCCAAAGTTCCTGTTGTACCCATTTATTTTCACGCTAAAAACAGCACTTTTTTCTATCGTTTAGCCTCGATGAGCGATGTCTTACGAACGGCAAAACTACCAAGTGAAATGCTCTCCCAGAAACGCCGAAAAATAAATGTACGCATAGGAAATCCAATATCTGTAGAAGATCAATCTGAGTTTAAGGATCTAGAATCCTTTACTGCCTATTTACGGCGAAAAACCTATATGCTGGCCAATGTTTTTGAAAAGAAGAAACTTTTTGAAAAAATCCCGCATACTTTAAAGCTTCCAAAAGCTCCTAAAAAGATCGCGACAGAAATGAAATCTGAGCTTATGGAGGCTGAAGTTGAAAATTGCCGTGAGTTAGATAAACGTCTGCTCATTTCTAAAAACTATGAGGTTTTTCTGGCAAAACGGGAAATAATTCCAAATATAGTACAGGAACTTGGACGATTGCGTGAAATCACATTTAGAGAAATTGGTGAAGGCACCAATAACCCGGTAGATTTAGATCCTTTTGACGATTATTATTACCACCTTTTTCTTTGGGATAACGAGACCAATAAAGTAGCCGGGGCATACCGAATGGGAATGGGGGCCGAAATTTTTAAAGACCATGGCATCAATGGTTTTTATCTACAGGATCTCTTTAGATTTGAGCCTGAATTGTATAAAATGATGAGCAAATCTATCGAAATGGGTAGAGCTTTTATCATTAAAGAATATCAGCAAAAACCAATGCCGCTATTTTTACTATGGAAGGGTATCGTGCATTGTACACTTCGTTTCCCAGAACATAAATATCTAATTGGAGGGGTAAGTATTAGCAATAAGTTTTCTAACTTCTCTAAATCCCTGATGATCGAATTTATGCGCTCCAATTATTATGATCCTTATGTCGCGCAGTATGTTCGACCAAAAAAAGAATTTAAAGTAAGACTTGAAGATGCCGATAAAGACATTGTTTTTGATAAAAGTGAAGCCGATTTAAATAAATTCGATAAAATAATAGATGAAATAGAACCTGAAAATCTACGATTACCGGTATTAATTAAAAAATACATTAAGCAAAATGCCAAAGTAGTGGCTTTTAATGTAGACCCTTTGTTTAACAATGCAGTGGATGGCTTAATGTATATAAGGATCGCTGATCTTCCTGAAAGTACTGTAAAACCGGTTATGGAGGAATTCCAGAAAGAACTGGAAGAGAAACATCAGAACAGTCAATAAACTACCGAAAGGCGAGTCTGAGAAGCATTTTCAGAAATTGCTGATTTTAAGCCAAGCCACGGAGTGTTTCATCTAGATGATAGGGTAAGGCAGGTAAGCCCCATCCCTGTTAATTTAGTGTTATACCTAAGCCAGGCTTAGGCCATTTTTATATCGATTATTATATTACCTGAAAACAGCAAACAAAAATGGAAAAAATATTGATTGCCGGAGCAACCGGACAAACAGGAAAAAGAATTATTGAAATACTCAATAGCTCTCAAAATTTTAATCCTGTAGCGATGATAAGGAAGGAAGAGCAAAAACAGATTTTTGATGATATGGGCGTTGAAAGTGTAATTGCCGATCTTGAAGGTGAGGTAAAACATGCTTTTGAAGGAGTAGACAAAGTGATATTTGCTGCAGGTTCTGGCGGAAGTACCGGCCCAGAAAAAACAACTGCTATAGACGAAGAAGGCGCCATAAAAATGATTGATGCTGCAAAAGCAAACAATATAAAAAAGTTTGTTATGTTAAGTTCTATGGGAACAGACAATCCTGAAGATGGCGGAGATCTGGAACATTATTTACGAGCAAAGAAAAAAGCAGACGATCATCTTCGCGAAAGTGGCGTTCCTTTTACAATTGTACAACCAGGAAGTCTAAGCGATGAACTTGGCCGGGCTCGTGTAAAAGTTGCAGAGAAACTTGGTGAATATGGCGAAATTGCCCGTGACGATGTTGCCTTTTTAATGGTCATGTCTTTAGCAGACCCATTAACTAAAAATATGAGTTTTGAAGCCTTGGAAGGAGAAACTCCTGTAAAACAAGCACTAATAGAACTAAGCGGAATTGGATAATTCCACCACTTATTCTTAGACTTATTAGGATGGCAGTTGCCATCCTTTTTTTATAAATATTGTTTTACAAAGGCCCTGCAAAAATCTTTAATCCCAAGCCTGGTAACTTCAAAAGCTTCATGGATCTGTCTATTATTACCCTTTACCGCCGATGGGTCTCTAAAATGCTGATGTATTCTAACGGCACTGGATGAAAATCTAATGGAACAATGTGATTTTACATGATCGCAAACACTAATGATATAGTCAAAATCAATATGCTTATATTCCGCTATCAGATTGCTGGTATGCGTTTTAATATCAATACCATCTTCCTGCATTGCAGCGATGGCACGTGGGTTTACTCCATGCGTTTCTATTCCCGCACTATAGACCTTAGCTTTTTTAAATGCAAAATAATTTAAGTATCCGTGAGCGATCTGACTACGGCATGAATTTCCCCTACATAACACGAGAATGTTTTTCATAAGCTTATTTTCACGATAAACTTTTAGCAATTAGAGCGCTAAAAACGATAAAAAATTGTGAGTTTTACTAAAATAATAAGCTACAACAGATTTCCTGTTTCCGTAATGTTAAGTATTAGGCTATTTAAGAAAAACTTTATATAGATTCCCAGAGTTCAATTTTATTGCCTTCCGCATCTAAAATCCATCCGAATTTCCCATAATCATAATTTTTAGGTTCTCCAAGTACACTTACAACTTCAGCGGTTAGTGTTTTTAATAATTCATCTAAATTTTCAACCCTAAAATTCATCATAAACTGCTTTTTAGAAGCTGTAAAATAACCTGTTTGTTTATCCATAGGGCTCCATTGTGTAGCACAGTCGTTGCTATCTCTATCTTCCACCAAAAAGTGCAACCATAATCATCGGTATTTAAACCAAGATGCTTTTTATACCAAGCTTTTGCTGCATTCGGATCTTCAGGCTTAAAAATATACCACCTATACCTGTTAATCTGTTTTTCATGAATTCTAAATTTATACCTAAATTGAGTTAGCTCTTTTACATTTTTCGAATTTGGAAATGCTGATGCCCTCTAAGGTAAGATATTAAACAATTCTTCAGGTCTATGAAATAGTGGGAAACACAAAACAACAAAAATAAAAAAGCTGCCTGATAATATTTCAGACAGCTTTTTAAAAATTTATAGGATTAGGCTTATTCTTCACCTTTACCAAATTGCTTAATAATTTTATTGGCAATTACTGTGGCTAACTTTTCATGCGACTCTACCGTCCAACCTGCTATATGCGGACTCAAAATTGTATTGGGCATAAACATAAGTTCACGCATAGCTTCCGGTAATGGCTCGGCAGCGCTAACAGCTACGTTTTTCTTGTTTGCAAACAAGCTCTCAAAAGATGATTTTTCGTATTCCAAAACATCTAACCCCGCGCCTAAAACCTGTCCTGATCGTAGTGCATAAACTAAATCCTCTGTCACTACGTTCTTACCACGTGCCGTATTGATAAACCAGAAAGGCTTTGCAAAAGATTCGATAAATGCTGTATTAACCATTTTATCGGTTTCCCTGGTCCAGGGTGTATGTAAACTTACCACATCGCATTTTTCGGTAAACTCTTCCCAATTTACCTGGGTAGCATTACTATCGTCTACATCATCTTTAATATCATAGCAAAGTACTTCTACATCAAAACCTCTTAATTTTTTAGCAAAAGCCTTTCCCATATTTCCGTAACCAATAATGCCCACGGTTTTTCCATCCAGCTCGATTCCGCGATTATCTTCACGGTTCCAAAGCCCTTCCCTAACTTCTCTATCAGCTTTATTCAATTTATTGAAAAGGGATAACAACATGCCTAACGTATGCTCTCCTACCGCATTGCGGTTACCTTCGGGAGCCGAGAATAATTGTACTCCACGTTCTTTTGCATATGCTACATCGATATTTTCCAGACCGGCTCCTACCCTTGCAATAAACTTTAGATTTGGTGCTGCATCAAGAAAATCTTTGTCTATTGTATACCTGCTCCTTATTACAATCCCATCATATAAATGCTGGTTTTGCAAAGTTTCTTCCCTGCTTTGTGTAAATCCTTCAATATTGTGATGCCCGGCATCTGCCAATAGCTCAATCAACTTCGAGTGATTCGTATCGGCGTGTAAAATGATCATTTTAATCGATTTTTATTAATATATAATTTGTGATTTTTAGCTGAAACACACCTTTCCTTTAACCGGTTAAGCTTAGAAAACCAGATACCTACCTGCTCAATATTTATTCTAACAAAGATATCATCTGAATGTGAAGCTGAATTCCCCGAAGATAAAGGGGATAAACCGCTTTCTAAATTTAATCGTTGAAAAGTGAAAAGTGTCATATTCAACCGCTACAATAACCCACAAATTTAAACAAAGCTGGGAATATGAAGAAAAAATAAACCAATTTCTTAGAAGCCCAATATGACTTTAGCGATTAAAAAATAGGTAAGAATCCCAAAAACATCATTACTGGTTGTTATAAACGGTCCTGTGGCTACTGCGGGATCAATATTATTTTTATCTAAAACAATGGGGATCACTGTTCCTATCATCGCCGCCAGTAATATTACAGAAATTAAGGCCACTCCAATGCTTAAGGATTCCATATAACTGGTGTCAAACCAAACACTACTTATAATAAACACGATCATCGCAATCGAAATTCCGTTTACCAACGCCAGGGAAGTTTCTTTTAATAAACGCTTTGCGATAATATTTCCTTTTAAACTTCCATTTGCTAGCCCCTGCACTACTATGGCGCTGGATTGCACTCCCACATTACCTGCAGTTGCCTGAATTAAAGGCACAAAAAGCAATAATTTGGGAAAAACCGCCATAGCCCCCTGAAATCCGCTAATAATTCCTGCCGCTCCCAGTCCTCCAAACATCCCTATTAAAAGCCAGGGTAAACGTGCCCTTGTTTGTTTAAAGATATTATCATCGGCTTCTACACCTTCAGAAATACCGGCCGCCATTTGGTAGTCACGTTCGGCTTCCTCTTTTATAAAGTCTACAATATCATCAATAGTAATTCTACCTACCAAACGTCCCATCTCATCGATTACAGGAATGGCTTCTAAATCATATTTTTGCATGATCCTGGCAACCTCTTCTCCTTCGGTATGTACATTTACATAATCTACATTGGGGATATAAACATCCCTAATATTCTCGTTGCTCGCAGCGGTAAGTAAATCTTTTAAGGACAGTCTTCCTTTTAAGCGATTTTTATCGTCTACCACATAAATAGAATGTACGCGGGTTACATTTTCTGCCTGGGCACGCATCTCGGTCATACAACCGGTAACACTCCAGTTTTCATTAACTTTCACCAGCTCTTTTGCCATCAAACCACCGGCAGAGTCTTCTGGATAACGCAACAACTCTACAATATCTTCAGCATGTTGTTCGTCCTGAATTTCAGAAATCACCTGCTTCTGCAACTCAGGCGAAAGCTCGTTCATGATATCGGCAGCATCATCGGTATCCATTTCTACCAACTCATCTGCGATCTCTTTGGCCGATAAAGTTTCTAAAATACGTTCTCTAACGCCCTCCTCAAGCTCCATTATAGCTTCAGAAGTTTTCCCACTATCAAGCAGTCTTACCAGGTAAGTTGCGTCATCAAGGCTAAGCTCGGTAATAATTTCAGCGATATCCGCGTGGTGCACCTCCTCTAAATGCAATAGCAATTCTTCATCATTCCTTTGTTCTATAAGGAATTGAATTTTTTCAATTAGTTCGGTGCTAATTTGAAACTGCATAAGGCTCGATATTTAAGGTAAGTGAAATAAAATCCTGCGTACTGAGCTGCTCTGGCCGCTTGCCAAAGATAGCATCTTCCCTTAAAGTATCGGGTAAATTAAGACTTTTTAAACTATTTCTTAAGGTTTTACGTCGCTGTTGAAAGCCCATTTTAACAATTCTAAAAAACAAGGCTTCATTACACTTTAAATGATAGTCTTTTTTTCGGGTTAACTTAAGTACGCCACTATCTACTTTTGGAGGTGGATTAAATACTGAAGGCGGTACGGTAAACAAATATTCGGCATCATAATATGCCTGGGTTAATACTGAAAGAATACCATAAGTTTTACTGCCTTCTTTTTCACATATACGTTGGGCTACTTCTTTTTGAAACATCCCAGAAAATTCCGGGATCTGATCTCTCATCTCTAATACCTTAAAAACGATTTGAGAAGAAATGTTGTAAGGAAAATTACCCGTAACCGCAAAAGGCTTATGACCAAAAACTTGTGTAAGATCATATTTTAAAAAGTCCTGTTCGTGAATCCTACCATGAAGCTGAAGATAATTGGCATTTAGATAGTCGACACTTTCGGTATCTATTTCAACGACATGAACTTCAGTATCTTTTTGAAGCAAGAATTTGGTGAGGACACCCATCCCCGGGCCAATTTCCAGCACATAATCGTAGCCGGAAAGAGACAAAGTATCACCAATCTTTTTAGCTATATTCTCGTCTTTAAGAAAATGTTGCCCAAGATGTTTTTTAGCCCTTACCTGCCCATTTTGATCTTCCCGGCGGGATGGTTTATAGTCTTTCTTAAATTTCTTCTTGCTCATACTTTTTGTTTTTAAAACAAATTATTGTTCGTCCATCACCTGAAGTTCTGTAGAAAACTCTACGATCTTCCCCTTAAATATTGTAGTTTTAGCAACCATATTTGCATGATCCTCTACATAAAAAGTTTTGAGATAGGCCATACTTTCGGCAGTATACTGTACCGAATAGGTGATCCCTCCCATAGGCTCCTTGCTAAGTACTTTGGTCATTAAAGCCTTGGTAAATTTACCAGTATCGAGCATTGCAGGAATATATTCCTCCTTCATCCATTTCAGCCAATCTGCATGCGCCTCTTCCTGCACATTTGTTGTTACATTATAAATCACCATTTTTTAAAATTTTGTACTGAATTTGCAAAAATACAAATCAAAAACCTTGATACAAGTCTATATGCCACCAATACTAAAAACCAAGTATAAGCACTTCAGGTTGGTTTGAAATTCAGCGCTTTTTCTTCCGAAGAAAAGAAACAATAAAATTAAGTGGAAATAATAATTGCGCGGCAATGGTAATAGCCGCAATAATAAACATTAACATCATGATGGTTTGCGAAAAAGCATAATCGATCTCTAATTGCTGAAAATAGCCATAAAAAACCAACAAAATCAACATTCCAAACACACTGATATAAACATGATAAGCAGTCATCCAGCTGATCAATTCCCTGTTGAATATATTCATTAGCCAATATCCTAAACCAAAAATGGCAAAAAATATGACAATGAGTCCTGCAAAAACCAGGTGATTAATTACAAAATAAGTAGCATGAATATTTAATACCAAAGAATGCTCTTCATTGAACAAACCATACATAAACACAAACGGGATAAGCACCCAGAATAATTTATAGGATTTTGATAATAGCTCTCTCATTCTATAGCATCGCCTCTAAGCGATCTGTACTTCTTTCGGGATTCGATAAAATAAATACTATCCTCAAAATTAAATAAAATCTTCTCGTAATATTGTCGGGCTTTCTCAGGCAGGTTTAATTTATTAGTATACATCTGGGCCAGATTCCATGCGGCATTATCGGCCAATAAATCCTGCCCGTAGTTATCCAATATCGCCAAATAGTTTTTTTCGGCTAAAGGATACTGTTCTTCTAATTCGTATAGCTGCGCCTGTTTATATAGTGCTTCATCTTCAATTTTCTCACCTGTATGGTCCTGTAACAGTTGTGTTAACTCGGTAATTGCCTGTTCATTTTTCCCCTGATAGGCCAGTAAATCGGCATGTGCATACTTTTTAAGCGCTATCTGGGTAGAGTCCTCTAAAGTATTATCTTTAATCATCAGGCTAAGTTCCATTGCGTCATTTGCGATCAATTGAGAAGTCGATTTTTTCAGCACATTCAGCTGTGTTTGCGCCCATTCAAAATCGCCTTTATAATAGCTGGTTTTGGCTACCTTAAATTGTGCATCCTGGGCAATTTGATCGTTTTTTACCATTTTTTGCACCTGGGTGTAGGTAATAAGCGCTTCATTAAATTTTTCCTGTAACACCAAAACATCGGCAAGCGCCATTTTTATTCTAGCCTTCTCATAGTCATTAATCGCTTTAACGAGCAAATTTTTAAGAAGATTCTCGGCTTCAGTAACTTTCCCAGATTTAAAAGCTAAAAACTGACCAAAATCGATTTGTAGCGGAATGGTTTCTGGAGAATCTCCATATTCTTTGATAACATTTCGAAAATTTTCTTCAATTTCAGGATATGCTGAAGGTATTGCCGTGGCTACCTGCAAACTGATTTTTAACTGTTTTGCCCGTAGTTTTAAAGAAGCCGGGGCTTCTTCAATAATAAAATCGGTTACCGCTTTTGCAGCTTCCAGATCTCCTGACCTTTTCGCGGCATAAGCCAAGTTCATGATGCGATTTAAATTCGGCACTTCAGATCGCCGATAAATAGCTTTTTCCTGAATAAGCGCTTTATTGTATTCTTTTTGCTGTATATATAACCAGCTTAGCATCTCATTATAAAAAGGATCTGGATTGGTTTGCAGGCGTTTTAACAAGGTATTTCTAAGCAAGGTATTAGGTTCGGCCGAAGCATCTTCAGTAATAAATTCTCCAAATTCCCTATTCGCGTAAGGAAAATACTTCTCATCTTTAATGACTAAATCCAGGTAACTTTCAAACATTTGCTGAAGCTCCCCCTGCTCACCGTAAAGCCTGGCCAGTTTTAATTCGAGGCCGGCATTAGGCATTAATTGATTGGCTTTTTTATAGGCGTTAGCCGCGTAATCCAGAAGAATGTAATTTTCAAATTTTAAGCCTATCCCAAAGGCTTGTCTTGGATCTTCTTCCAGTAAAGCCAAGGCTTTTTGATAGTATTGCTCTGCTTTTGCTTCGTTTCTTTGTAAAGCGAAATTATGCCCTATATCAATTAATATGGTAGAATTTTTTGGAGAACTTTCTAATTGACTTAGAAGCATCTCTTCTGCCTTATCAAAGCGCTCTAACTGCTGTAAAGAACTAATCACTCCCTGAAAAGCACGCGGATTATTATTTTGTTGCTCCAGTGTTTTTTGATAATAGGATAGCGCCTTTTCGTATTCCCCTTTAGCAAAAAAGTTTTCTGCCAGTTGCAATGACTGTGCATCCACGACAACCGAACTAAGAAAAACTACTATGATTAAAATAAAAAAGCGCATAATGTAAATATAACAAAATGCGCTTCTTATTAGTAATTATTATCTTGTTAATCGATCATATCGAAACCTGTATAAGGTACCAGCACATCCGGAATTTTAATTCCGTTTTCTGTCTGATAATTTTCCAGGATTCCGGCTAATACACGGGGTAGCGCCAAAGCACTTCCGTTAAGAGTATGTACCAACTCTTTCTTCCCCTCTTTATTTTTATAACGTAATTTAAGACGATTTGCCTGAAAAGTCTCAAAATTTGAAACCGAACTAATTTCTAACCATCGATCCTGGGCGGTAGAAAAAACTTCGAAATCGTAAGTTAAGGCAGAGGTAAAGCCCAAATCGCCGCCACATAGTCTTAAGATACGATAAGGTAGTTTTAGCTCCTTTAGTAATACTTTTACATGATCTACCATTCCCTCTAAAGCCGCATATGAATCTTCTGGTTTTTCGATTCTTACCAATTCTACTTTATCAAATTGATGCAGGCGGTTTAAACCACGTACATGAGCTCCATAGGAACCTGCTTCTCGCCTAAAACAAGGGGTGTACCCCGTACAGGCAATAGGAAAATCTTTATCTGTCAAAAGATTATCGCGGTACATATTGGTAATTGGCACCTCGGCGGTTGGGATCATATAAAGATCATCTGCAGTGATGTGATACATTTGCCCTTCTTTATCTGGCAATTGCCCTGTACCGTAACCTGATGCCTCATTTACCATTAAGGGCAACTGATATTCTGAATAGCCGGCTTCTACTGCTTTATCCAAGAAATAAGAAACTAAAGCACGCTGCAATCTGGCGCCTTTTCCTTTATAAATAGGAAAACCTGCCCCGGTTACTTTATTTCCCAGTTCAAAATCGATAATATCATATTTCTTAGCCAGTTCCCAGTGTGGTAATGATCCTTCCGCTAAAACAGGAACATCCCCTTCCTTATAAATCTCTTCATTATCATCTTCAGAAGTTCCGGCGGGAACAACTTCATTTGGCACGTTAGGAATGGTATACAGCAGTTTTTCTAAATCTGCGATAGTAGTGGCTAAAACCTCAGAATAATTCCTGGAATCTTCTTTTAATTTCCCTGTTTTCTCTTTTAAAAGATTGGCTTTTTGATGTTCTCCGTTCTTAAACATCAATCCAATTTGCTTTGATAGTTTATTGGATTCGGCCAAAGTATCATCAAGTCTGGACTGAGTAGATCGACGGGTTTCGTCTAAACTCAATACTTCATCAAAAATAGATTCAGCATCAAAATTTCTCTTCTTTAACGCTTCGATATAAGCATCTTTATGCTCTCTGATGTTGTTAACTTGTAACATAAGGCCAATTAATTTTATTGCCGTTAATAATAATTTGAATCCGCAAATGTAATAAAAGCAGGACTATTTATTCTTCTAAATTAGAAGGCAAAATCCAATCATGATGAGCAAAATAATTCCATTGTTCGTTCGCAATATCAACCTGAGGATCGATTAATCTCTCATAAGGTCTGCCATTAACCGAAACCTTTGCCTCCACAAAAACCTGAATATCTTTACCTTCTCTTGCATATTCCTGTTTTAATCGCTGTGCAAATTGCCAAATCACATCGGGTTTAGTACTTATTATCCTGCGTTGTTTGTTAGAGAGGTATTTGTTTTTTTGAACCGTTATAGTATCTGTAGTTCCTTTCTCCACTACTTTAAAGGTAGATCTTCCGCTTTTGGTTCTTAACATCATACGCCAGCTTAAGCGATGACCTTCCTCCGTCCACAGCACATTATCCTTAATCACCCAATGTCTTAACGGAAGTGAAATCTGGATGATAAACCATACAATAATCGCAAATTTTAAGATTCTATCGTGATCCGGCACGACCACTTCTTCCCCATCGTAATACGGTTTTTTATTACGCAGTAAGTATTTGTTGACTTTTTGAGTAGGAAAAAAGAATACACAAAACGCCAAAGACAAGTAAGGAAATATCCCGATATGAAAAACAAAACTATTAAATAGATGAAAAAATATCGCCAAAATAAAAAATGAAACCCGGGTTCGTCGCCACAATAACATAGGGACGATTAATAAATCGAAGATCAATCCAAAATAAGCGATCACCCATTTTATCCATGGTTGCTGAAGAAACTCGCCAACGAGCCAGTAATTTCGTTTTCCCCGCATTAACAGTTCGGGCACTGTACCATCAAGCCAGTCCGGATACAGTTTTGCTATAGACGCATAACTATATACAATCCATAACTGAATCACTATAAAAAGCCACACCCAACGCGGCATAGCGATAGCTCGTATGGCTTTATTTTTCCAGGCGTCATAAGACAATGCTTTATGTGCCGGTAAAAAAATCATAATAAAGCAAAGCAACATTAAAAGGTAATAGTGATTGTTATAAGACGATTTTTGCATTAAATAGACCGCTGCCCACATAAGTGTATAGCAAAACATCGAAAATCGATATTTAAAACCAATCATCACCAGGATCCCAAAAATTCCCATTACCGCATAATAGTAATACATAAGGTCCCCGGGGAGCGGCTGTAAAAATTCGAATCCTATAAAGTTGAAGGTGAAATCTGGTTCGACAAGGGTTCTCCTCACCCAGCCCGTAAAAATCCCTCCAATAGCTTCAAGCGCAATTAACAATCCAAAAGCTATTCTAAAGAATATTAAAGCTGAATTATCTACACGCTTAAAAAGCCATCTATTCCACATAATTATCTTTTATATATTGTTTTGAAAAAGCCTCGTCCTGTTTCATGGCAAGTTTTAATTCTTCCACCGAATTGAATTTCTTTTCGTCCCTTATTCTAATTAAAAGGTCGATTTTTAAGCGTTTTCCATAAAGATCTTTATCCAGTTTAAAGAAAAAACTTTCGATCGTTCTTGACGTACCACCTACGGTTGGGTTTGTCCCGATACTCATCATGCCAAAATAAGTTTCCCCTTCGATAACAGATCGCACTACATAAACGCCATTTTTAGGAATAAGCTTATAATCTTCAGCAATATTAATATTTGCCGTTGGATAATTAAATTCTTTTCCAAGCCCTCTTCCTTTAACTACTTCACCTTTTAAGGAAAACGGATGCCTTAAGTAATTATTCGCCTTCTCTACTCGCCCTTCTTCAAGTGCGGTTCTTATTTTAGTCGAACTTACAGCTACTTCTTCAATATCCTGACGGGTAATTTCTTCTACTTCAAAATCAAATTCTTCCCCAAACTTTTTAAGGTCATTGATATTCGCAGTACGATTTCTGCCGAAGCGATGATCATAACCAATAATTACCTTTTTGGCCCTTAATTTTTCTACCAGTATTTCTTTTACAAATTCCCTTGCGGTAAGTCGTGAAAATTGCATGGTAAATGGATGGATCACCAAATGATCAATACCAGATTGTTCCAGGATATCAGTACGTTCTTCTATGGTATTAATTAATTTAATTCCACTTTCTTTCTGCAAAACCATTCTTGGATGAGGAAAAAAAGTAAGTATCACCGATTCTAAATTATTAGCCCGGGCACTATCTACCAAACGTTTTATTATTTTTTGATGCCCTGCATGCACTCCGTCAAAAGTACCAATAGTTACTACTGTTGGTTTATCACTTTTAAATGCACTTGCTCCTTTGTGTATTTCCAAGGCTTTTTATTTTCCGTTAAATGAATTCATTGTATTAGAAACACCTGCGGTCGCGAAAGACTCAATCAATTCAGCCGAAATTTTAAGGCGTCCGGGAAGCTCTTTAAGTTCTTCCTCACTCCATTCCCCCAGCACATAATCGATTTGCTGCCCTTTAGAAAACTCGGCACTTATACCAAATCTAAACCTGTTATATTTTGTGGTATTCAGCTGTGCCTGAATATCTTTTAATCCGTTATGCCCACCATCACTACCTTTTGTTTTAAGACGTAAAGTCCCAAAAGACAGGTTAAGATCGTCTGTGACCACCAGTAAATTTTCTACAGCTATTTTTTCTTTCTGAAGCCAATAGTTAACAGCCTTCCCACTAAGATTCATGTAAGTATTTGGTTTCAGCAATACAAAAGTTCTTCCCTTATATCGAAATTGAGCTATATCGCCCAGCTTTTGTGTAGTAAAAACAGCCTCTTGTTTCGCTGCTAATTCATCCAGAATTTTAAAACCAATATTATGGCGCGTATTTTCATATTTTGGACCAATATTCCCCAGGCCCGCGATTAAAAACTTTTTCATGGGATCAGTTACTTCTTCTGCAGTTTTCTTTGTTTTTAAAATTCTTCCGAAGAACGACAGCATTTTTTTATTTCTTTCGGTAAAGATAAAATTTTCACTGCGCTTTTAATAACAGTGATGCTAAAGTTCTTACAAAAAAATATCCCGTATCGTGCTGATACGGGATATGATGTAAAAATAATACTTTTTAAAAGACTATTCTTTTACTGCTGCAACATCATCAGTTTCTGTAGATGGCACATCTTGTGGATCATCTTCATCCTCATCATCGTCATCAAGCGCAACGATATTACGAGAAGTTCTAACCTGACAAATTACAGTGTTATCTGGGTGCTGAATTTTGTAATCTTCGCTTTCTACAGCAGTTACATATAATTTCTGACCAATTTTAAGTTTTGTAACATCTGCCTCGATATAATCTGGAAGTACTCCTGGTAAACCACGTACTTTTAGACGACGTAGGTTATACCTTAATACACCACCATTTTTAACACCACGGGCAACACCTACAGTATGGATTGGAATTTCCATAGTGATTGGTTTGTTATCAAATATCTCATAGAAATCAACATGAAGAATATTATCAGTTACAGGGTGAAACTGAATATCCTGAAGAATTGCATTGTACTTTTCTCCACTCTTCAACTCGATTACTACTGTGTGTACATCTGGCGTGTACACTAAGTGCTGGAATGAAATTTCCTCGGTTGTAAAGTGTAATGGCTCTGCATCACCACCGTACAATACACAAGGAACCTGGCCAGCATTACGTAGCGCTTTAGTAGCTTTTTTACCTACGCTTTCTCTTTTAGATCCTTTGATCGTAATTGACTTCATTTCTTATTTATTTTTAAGGAGTGCAAAATTGCAACATTTTGCTGAAATATTAAAGCCTGATCCTAAATTTTTTAGCAGAATAGCGTTACATTAAAAATTTAGAGCTGATGGAGCGGTTGCCATGTACCCTTTGCATCACATCTGCAAAAAGTTCGGCACAGCTTACGACCCTAATCTTATCACACTTTTGTCTAAGCGGAATAGAATCGGTTACAATAAGCTCCGAAAGTTTAGAATTCTCTACCCGCTCGTATGCTCCACCTGAAAGTACCGGATGTGTACAAATAGCTCGTACGCTTTTTGCTCCACGTTCAATCATAAGATCGGCGGCTTTGGTTAAGGTGCCAGCAGTATCTACCATATCATCTACCAATACCACATTTTTACCGGTCACATCACCAATTAATTCCATATGAGAAATAACATTAGCTTTTTCTCTTTGCTTATAACAAATTACCACGTCACTTTCTAGTTCCTTTGAATACGCATAAGCTCTCTTAGAACCTCCCATATCTGGGGAAGCGATGGTTAAATCTTCTAGCTTAAGACTTCTTAAATAAGGTAAGAAAACAGTGGATGCAAATAAATGATCTACCGGCTTTTCAAAAAATCCCTGAATTTGATCGGCGTGCAAATCCATGGTTATGATCCGGGTTGCTCCGGCTGTTTCCAGAATACTGGCTATCATTTTTGCAGCAATAGGTACACGAGGTTTATCTTTCCTATCCTGTCTTGCCCAACCAAAATAAGGCATTACTGCAGTGATATGCCTTGCAGAAGCACGCTTCGCTGCATCGAGCATTAAAAGCATTTCCATCAGGTTATCTGCGCCCGGATTTGTTGAACCAATGATAAATAATCGTGCCCCACGTACAGATTCCTCGAACGATGGCTGATATTCACCGTCACTATAGGTAGAAGTGATTACATTACCAAGCTTGATACCGTACGAAGCAGCAATTTTCTCTGCAAGATCCCGGCTTTGGGTACAGCTAAAAATCTTAGCTTCGGTTAAAGAAGTACTCATTGTAGTGTTATTTAGTTGTGTTGTTTAATTTTAATTAATAGTTGCGATGCAAATTTAGAAATTAATTCTTTGTTAAGAACTTCAAATAGTATTTCTATTTGAAGCATTTAAACAACACGATGACCGTAAGTAATTTTAGAAATAACAACCGCGGCTTCCACTTTTTGCTCTTCTATTGCGACTGTTTTTAGAAGTAAACACACTAAAACTAATATTCAAAGAAATAACATCAATCTTTGCATCATCCAGATAAAAAGATTTAAACCCTCCATCGTAAGGCAGTAAAGGTCTTTGATTGCCATCCGACTCTAAAGTATAATTATACATCAAACTGGCCTCGAATCGATCACTAATTTCATATTTAATGCCAAATGGAATATTGATAGCATTCATATTATCCCGTACGTCCTCTCCTGTGGTATCAAAATCATTTCTAATAATAAATTGATAGGCCGGACCTGCTAATATGGAAAACTTATCAATGATTTCGTAACCAAACAACAATTCTAAATTAACTTTATCAAGGGTATAAATCGGATTTGTATTTGGAAAATCATACTTCCCCCTGGAGCGGTAAAAAAGAACATGAGGCCGAATCAAAAATTTATTAAAATCTCTTTCATAGAATACTCCTGCCTGCCCGCCGATCATAGGATTTGGAAAAAAACTCAGGTTTGGCTCTGCAACTAATTCTCCATTTTTAGATTGCCAAGGATAATTTACACCTACTGTCACTCCAAACTTGGATTCTTGTGCATATAGAAAAGAAGTATTAATAAAAATTAATATAAATAAAATACGTTTCATAAAGATAGCTTTGGGGGGCACAAATTATAAATTTTTTAAACTTCAGGAATTTTTTAATTAATAAATGTTTCCTAATTATCATCATATTAACGCCTCAATTAAATAAAAATTTCACGACCAAAAGAAACTATAGATGATCTATGTGATTTAAAGAAGCATCGCCCCACCTAGATCAATTAAAACATATATGGCATTCCCTATCACTATGCCAATTATTGAAATCTACAAATAAGGATACACCAGATTAACCTGTAGTTGTATTTTCGGATAAAAAAAACCGCTACACGTTCTGTGCAGCGGTTTTATAGTTCTTATAAAACATCGTGGTAATTTCTCTTTTTCAGATATCCTCTTCTAATGATTTGCCTTTTGTCTCCGGGAAAAATTTTATTGCAAATATTAATTGCAATATCATAGTAAGTGCAAAAAAACCAAAAGCGTAGGTGATTCCGTTAGCCAGGCCTGCAACCACCGGGAATAACCAGGTTAAAGCAGCCGCCCAGCACCAGTGGATAAAAGTTCCAAAGGATTGTCCAGCAGCACGAACCTTATTAGGAAAGACCTCGGAGATAAAAACCCAAATTACGGCTCCTTGCGAGAATGCAAAACTAGCTATAAAAAATAGCACAGGGACGATGAGAAAGCTTACACCTAACTCTCGATTATTAAGTAAATAGGTCGTAGCCAATAAACTTAAAATCATTCCTATGGAGCCTATGATCATCAATTTGCGCCGCCCAACCTTATCTATCAATACCATGGCCCCGATGGTAAATAGCATATTGACAAAACCCACTGAGGCTGCTTGTAAAAATGCACTGTCTTTCGCAATTCCAGCAGTTTCAAATATTCTGGGGGCGTAGTACATAATAGCATTAATTCCGGAAAACTGATTGAAGGTAGCCATAAGGAATACCAAAATTAATGGTTTTAAATATTTACCTTGAAATAATTTTTCCTGCTCTTTCTTTTGCTCAAAGGACACCTTAATGGTTTGCAGTTTTTCTTCCGGGTTTGCCTCTCCCAGCGCTTTCAAAATAACGAAGCTTTCTTCATATCTTTTTCGAAGAACAAGCCAGCGAGGACTTTTAGGAATTAAAAATACCAAACCGAAAAAAATAAACGCAGGAATGGCTTCTACTCCAAGCATCCAGCGCCAGGAGTCGCTGCTCATATTAATTTCAAAAAGTAATTTGAAATAAAGGCTAACAGAATTCCAAAAACGATGCTGAATTGAAAAAGCCCCACTAACCTTCCACGATAATCAGAAGGAGAAATTTCAGAAATATACATGGGAGCGATTACAGATGATGCGCCAACTCCAAGGCCACCTAAAAATCTCCAAAAAAGAAAAAGATACCAATTATCCGTCAAACCACATCCTAAAGCAGATAATCCAAAAAAAAGTCCTATAATGGAAAGTGACTTCTTTCTCCCCAAGTGCTGTGCAGGAGAAAAAGCAAATATAGCTCCGATAATGGTTCCGATTAAGGCAATAGAATTGGTAAATCCATGGGCGAAATTATCGAGCAGATAAAACGCTTTCAGGCCTTGTTCTGCACCGGAAATTACTGCCGTATCAAATCCGAATAACAATCCTCCAAGGCTGGATACCACAGCCCCAATAAGTAATTTCCTTTTTAATTGCATAATAGAAAGATTATTGCGGTTCTGCTGTGGCCATTCCTACCATACTATCTGCCGTCCCGTAATACAAATACCATTTCCCCTTAAAAAAGGTTAATCCTTCTACGAAGGTGGTTCCATCTTTATACTGTCCGGATTTTTCAAAAGGCAACTCTGGTTTGAGGTAGGGTTCATCCGAACGGTCGATCAACTTCCAAGGCTCATTGGCATCAAACAATGCTTGACCACTGGTATAGACACGATTGCCCAGCTCTTCCACACCAATATTTTTCGAATTACCTGCATTATAAAGTACTACAATGCCATTTTCTGTTAAGACAGGTGGCGGTCCGGCCTCCACGAGCCAGGAATCAAAATATCCGGGACGCGGATTTAAAACAGGAGCAAGATTTCCGGCATAGTCTTCTACAGGTTCCCAATTGATAAGGTCCGTAGAAGTTGCAAGCCAAATATGAGGCACCCCATAATACATATAATACTTGCCCTTTATCTTTGCCGCAACCAGTTTCCCGTCCTTTAATTGAGTAACTATTGCTCCGGACTTGGTCTCCTTATCGTGATATTTACCATTCTTAAAATCTTGGAAAACAGGTCCGTGTTTGGTCCAGTTTTTCAAATCTTTCGAGGTGGCCAAAGCCAGCCTCGGGATTTTTCTATTCCACTGGGTATAGGTCAGAACGTAAGTTCCGTCTTCACTCTCTACAATCCTGGGATCTTCGGTACCTCCGGTCCATTCAAATTCTTTCTGGTCATCGTTATCAGGATAAAAAATAGGCTCATCTTCTCTTTTATAGATGCTTCCATCTTCTGAAGTGGCCAATCCGATTCTAGAGGTATGTCCTCCAATGGTATCGGTATGTCGGTCCTGCTCCGCCCTGTACAAAACATTTATTTTTCCATCTTTTACAATGGCAGCAGGATTGAAAGTAGCCATGGACTGCCAGACTACTTCTTGCCCGCTCATCGGGTCATTAAAAGTAGCCATAGTATCCCGTTGTATGATGGGCTGCGCATTTTGTGGACGCTCAAAAGGTCCTATCATCCATGACGCTTCGGCAGTGCTTACTTTGTTACGCTCTTTAACGGATTCACCTTTTTTAGTATCCGTATGACATGCGGTGGCTATACCTATTAGGCATAGCGCCATATACTTTAATTTAAAATTTATCATTGATTACACATTTTTTATTGATTAGTATCCGGGATTTTGTTCTATCTGTCCTCCAGAACGATCTATTTCTCCTTGTGGAATAGGATAAAGGCTGTTATAACTTTGGTAATTTTTTCCCAGGTTGGTCAATACATCCTCCGCAATACCCCAACGTTTTAGATCATTAAATCTTTGTGATTCAAAGCCCAACTCCACCCGTCTTTCATGACGCAAAATCTGTAGAGCTTCGGCCTTGGAAACCCCTGTGCCGGCATAATTAGGCAATGCATTGGAAGGGGTAGCGCTGCCATCAATCTTTGGAGTATTACGTGCTCGGGTACGAATCTGATCGATAATTGCCAAACCTTTCTCTATCTCTCCGTTCTCAATGAATGCTTCGGCTTTCCACAGCAGCACGTCAGCATAACGGATATATACTTTATTTCCCGGAGAATCTTCATTGCCCTTATATCTTCCATCGGTAGTCCCCAGTAGTTTATGTTGTTGTTGCTGGGCTACCTGAACCGTATATTCCAGTCTTGGATCATTTTCTTCAAATGCATCTACAAAGTTCTGGGTTGGTGCCAAAAACCCCCAGCCCATTAATGCTGAAAGACCATTCCCTTTTGAGGGGGTGAGTCCTGAAACATGATCATATGAGAAAATTACTTCATTTTCCTGGTACTCTTTGTTTACATCGAAAGGATCAAAATAATTATTATCCAGAGAATAAAAGTTATACCCCTGCAATTGATTCACTTTATTAATCACTTCATTCCAATTTTGCTGAAACAAATTCACCTTTGCCTGCATGGCAATTGCCGCTCCGATAGAAACCCTCCAAGGTTCAGCATTGCTGGAATATTTTTGTTCGGCCAGTAAGGAAACCGATTCCTGAAGATCTGCAGTTATTTGAGCCCAAATCTCCTGTTGCGTACTGCGTTTGGCTACCTGGTAAGCATCTGAAAAATCCTGTAAAGGCTCTGTAAGCAAAGGCACACCTCCAAAATTGTTGACCAGGTCAAAATAATAGAAGGCTCTCAAGAAATATACTTCTCCCAACAAGCGATCTTTTGTAGCTCCATCCATATCAACGGAAGACATGACCTCTGAGTTATTAAGCGTAGTTATTGCCTGATTTGCGCGTGAGATCCCTTCATAATCATAACTCCAGATTCCATTGAAACCGGGATTCATAGAAGTAAAATTAAATGCCGCAACTTCATCCATCCATGCCTGGTCACCATCAGGATTCCATTTCTTTTGCATATCGCCCGAAGCGATATCCTGAAGTAAGAAATCATTTCTGGTAATGGTCCCCTGATCCCAATTCCATTGTCCAATAACATTGAGAGTTCTGGAGAGTAATTGATAAGTTGAGTTAACCGAGGAGATAATAGAAGCAGCGGTTGGCTCGGTGTCTATTCGATCCTTGGTAATTAAACCGATAGGATCTTCATCCAGGTAGGAATCACAGCCTGAAAACGCTATAAAACATACCACTATAAGAAATTTTAATATTGATTTTTTCATAATTGAAATCTTTAGACATTTAGAAGTTTGCATGAACTCCAAACAATATGGTTAATGATTGCGGATATGTTCCGAAATCGATTAAATCGGTAGATTCAGGATCTAAACCGGAATAATCGGTAAAAGTAAGTAAGTTCTGACCGGAGGTATATATTCTGAAATTCCCCACTTTTTCCACATCAAAAGTATATCCCAGCTCTACATTCTTAAGTCTTAGATAGGAAGCATCCTCCACAAAGATATCAGAGACTCTACTGCTTCCATTATCGGTAAAACTTACTCTGGGTATTGTATTGGTTGAACCTTCCCCATCCCAGGCGCCCAGTACACGATCCGTATAATTGAATGGCCTGGTATCATAATCGATAATTTTCTTTAAATCATTATAGCGGTCAACACCCTCAACCCCCTGAAAAAGAAAATTAAAATCAAAACTCATGTAATTCATGGAAACATTCAGACCATACGATAATTTTGGATTTGGATTTCCTATAAAATCACGATCATTGTCATTTATTACTCCGTTTCCATCTAAATCTTTAAATTTAATATCCCCCGGTTGTTGTGGCGGATTATTAGTTCCATATAGATGTTCAGAAACTTCCGTCTGATTTTGGTAAATCCCCTCTTGAACAAAACCATAATATGCATTTAGCGGATGGCCCTCCTGGGTTCTGGTGACATTCCCTGTAAGATAAGGTAAGTTAGGGTGCAAGGAATTCACCACATTCTTTAGTGTGGACAAATTCCCACTAATTTGAAATTTTAAAGGATTCTCATAATTCCTGTAAGATAATCCAAATTCCAGCCCGGAATTCTGCACCTCGCCTGAATTAAGATAAGTGGCCGAAACATCACCTACAAACTTGGGGAGAGAAATTGGAAGGAGTATATCCGAAGTAGTCTTCTCGAAATAATCAATACTTCCAGAGAGTTTGTTACTATACAATCCAAAATCGATCCCTATGTTCACTTGTGCTGTAGTTTCCCACTTTAAATCAGGATTCCCGTAACGACTAATCAGGTAACGATCGGCATCTCTTCGGTATAAGGTTAAATAGGCGTAATTGGGTATCTCCTGATTTCCAAGCTGCCCCCAACTGGCTCGCAACTTCAGTTGGTTCAACCAATCTAAATTATCCATAAAGTTTTCCTTCGAAATAGTCCAACCCGCTGAAATCGAAGGGAAGTATCCCCAGCGATTATCTTTTGAAAACCTCGAAGAAGCATCGGCTCGAAGATTAGCAGTGATTAAATATTTATCCTGGTAGGAATAGGTAGCAGAACCAAAATAGGAGAATAACGCCCATTCTTCGGCCAGCCCCCCATTCCATATGTCCCGATCGGTCCCCCCAAAGTCGAGATATCTGAAATTAGGTTCGGTATAATCAAATCGTTGTCTTGAAGCATTTATTCCGGAAGAATTATTTTTTATAAATTCAATTCCAGCCAGTGCATTTATATCATGGTCTCCAATTTCTTTATTGTACATAAAGCTATTATTCCATGTAAAGGTCATGTCTTCATACCTGGATTCAGATAGATTGGTAGGACGATTTTGGCGTCCCAGACCGCTATCAATTTCTGCCCCCTGACCATCGTCATCTCCATAATTAGGATTAAAAGCCTTTTGATGACCAAAGTTTATATCTGCTCCGAAATTTGTTTTGAATTTCAAGGAGTTATCTGACAGGATCTGATATTCAGCGAATAAATTTCCAAACGTTTTAAAAGTTCTAGTCGTGTTATCGGTAAAATAGGCAAGCGCTATAGGGTTTTGAGAATATTCATATTTATTGCTTTCAAAATTATCAGGATCAACATAAAAAGGCAAGTCTGTAAAAGGGTCTTCTTCTGAATATGTAGGATCTGAAGGATTTTTATAAACCGGTATAATGGGAGGGCGCAGAAAAGCATGACGTATGATTCCTGGTGCATCCCCTTTCGAAGAAATTTTATCCTGCTGTTCATATGATATTTGAACATTCGCCCCCACTTTAATGCGATTGGTGACATTGGAATTTATATTGCTACGCAGGTTTAGACGGTTAAATTTATCATTGTCGTAGACTACAATTCCGTCTTGCCCGTAATATCCAGCACTTAAGAAGAAATTTGTTTTTTCATTACCTCCGGATGTGGAGAGTTGTACACTATTTGTTTTTCCCAATTCAAATAGTTCATCTAAATAGTCTACGTCAGCGAAATCGGATCTACCAGCATCGGCGAGATAGGGATTGGTTCCGGAATAGCCCGCATTATTCCAGGCAGTGGTCACGGTATTTAGGTATTGATCCGCATTAAGCATATTAGGCAAATTGGTGACTTTTTGCAAGCCTCCGAAATAATCTATTTGAAAACCGCTGCGATCAGAACCACTTTTGGTTTCTATAACAATAACTCCACCAGCAGCCCTTGAACCGTAAATGGAGGCAGCTGCCGCATCTTTTAAGACCGACATAGACTTTATATCGGAAGGATTTAGGAAAGAGATTTCTCTACTGGGAACACCGTCAATAATATATAAGGGATTATTATTGCCTATCGTTCCGTTACCCCGTATTCGGACTTCCACTTCTTCGCCCGGGGCACCCGTACTTTGAGTAATATTTACTCCCGCAACCTGCCCCTGTAATGCCTGAGTTACGCCCGGAACTCTGCGGGATTCTAATTGTTTGACATTAACAGATGATACGGCCCCAGTGATGGTTGACTCTTTTTGGGATTGATAACCTACTATAACCAGTTCATCGAGCTGCTCTGTACTTTCCTGCAGTACCACTTCTACGTTATTTTCACCATTCCACGGTATCTCCCTAGTCACATAGCCTAAATAAGAGAATACAAGAGTTACATCTTGACTAGAAACATCGATTTCGTATTTCCCGTCAAAGTCTGAAACGGTACCATTTTCAGTACCTTTTTCACTGATAGAAACCCCAGGCAATGGACCACGAGCATCTTTTACAGTACCTGTAATTGTTTGTGAGTAAGCTATACTTCCCGCACAGATCGCCCATACGAATAAGAGGCAGGAAACGCTTTTTTGTGTTATCATAATTAAGTATTCAAAGATTAATATAAGAACTGCGATTATTATCCGAATTCGCTCTCGGAATCTATTTCCTTTGATTCAATTCCTTCTGAGGAATTAAAACCTAATAGTACTCATGTTAGGCCTATAAAAATGCTCCCATAGAAATGACCATCCCATAAGTTTCCAATTGTAATTTTATCATTTTGGCATCTACAACGATATAGTAAAACGTTTTACATGATGAATTAAAAAAATACAGTACTAATATAATCAAATTTAGTAAAACGTTTTACATAATATTAATTTGTAAGGATAATTTTAAAATTTCACACCCTACAAAAAGCTATTTTTTATCGTAAATAGTTAATTTACAGGAATCTCTGGTGATTAAATTTCCGGGAAGAATTTTTTGAAAAATTTCGTTTTTATCGTTTTTCGCCCTTAGAAGTTCGAGTGTACCCTTGATTAACTCGGTTGCCATGGCAGGTACAGGTTGTGATAAAACACTAATGGAAGGGGTGTGTAGTTCAAATAAATCTCTGTCGTCAAATGTGATTACAGCTAACTCATCAGGTATATTCTTATGTAATTCTTTTAATCCTTTTAGTCCATTAATAGCTAAACCATTGGTGGCAAACAGGATACCATCGACAGCTGTATGTTTATTGATGAATTTTTCAAATTGGATACGACCTGCTTTTGTTTTAACATCTTTAAATGGAAGAAGCAATGAAATTGGCTGGGATTGGTGATCTTTGATGGCGTCTTTGTACCCTTCAAGCCGCTCACTCATACAGCTGAAATCTGATTTCAATCCTACGTAAGCAATATTTTTGCATCCTGATGAAATTAACTTGTTAACTGCCATTTTAGCTCCATTAAAATTATCAAGTATTACATAATTATGCTCTGTAGAAGTATAACGGCGGTCAAAAAGCATGATAACCTCATTTTTTTGAGTAATTAATTCCTGTATTTCTTTTTCGAAATTTTCGGGAGGAGTAATTATAAAAGCATCGACCTGTCTATTTTGAAATAAAGAAATGAGTTCAGCGGCTCTATCCTTATTGTTTTCGGTACTACAGTAAATGATCTTATATCCATTTTTATAGGCAATTTCTTCCATTTCCTTGGCTACAGCTGAAAAAAAGGGGTCAGAAATATCCTCTGCCATAAATACTATAGTTTTGGTTTTCCCCGTTCGGAGGGTCTGAGCAGAAGTATTTGGCTCATAGCCAACTTTCTCAATGTAATCTTCAACCTTTTTTATTACTTCATCACTAATTCGGTTCTTGGCTTTTTTGTTAATAATAAAAGAGATTGTAGTAATTGAGATCCCCAACTCTTTTGAAATATCTTTAATGGATACTCTTTGCTTCTTTTTCATTTTTTTGATGATAAGTAATAGGATTCCCAGCTTCGAAAAGTAAGTAAATTTACGAAAGATAAATGCAATATAAAACGTTTTACTAAAAAAGAACTCATTACAGTCTGAATGAGAAAATGAACTCAAATAGATAAGCAGAAAAGCATTTAAGTAGACATTATGGAGTGCATGGGTCTCCTTATATAGCACCAGTACATTAGGAAACCTATTACCTAAAAAAAGATAATTATGAAATTTTCATGTTTTAAGAGCCGCAAAGAACAGTGAGTTTTTTGTTTAACTATATAGGTAAGGATATAAATTCTTATCAATTATAAAAGCCATTGACTACGAGCAGTTTTTTTGCGTTATATGCGAAATACATTTATTGTTGCTACGGTTAGAAACAGCAGCAAAATTCGCTGAATGGAGAGCAAGTAGAAAAACCGAGAGCTCCGGAAGCTGACAGTAAACACCTATAGCTACGGTTTAAATTGTCGAAGTCAGTTTATAAAATCAGCCCTTATACAGTTAATTCATGTATCCTTACTAAGGATTAAAACATTTTAAATTTATTGGGTTAAATCGGAAAAGCCACTACTCAAAAGTGGCTTTTTTCGTGTAATAAATGGAAATACGATAGATAAATCTTTATCGTTGAGTACACTCTAATTTTGATGCATTAAACTTTTTTACCTTTTGAGAGCCATCGGTTTTGCGGTGGCTTTTTTATTTTGATAAGGAGGATTAGTAAAGACAAAATTTAATTTTCTCCCAATTATAAATTATATTTGTTCAAATAAAAACCCACCTGCACCAGCAAGTGGGTCGATTAATTAAAGAAAAAAATTCCTTAGTTCTTTAAGCAAAATAGCTAAGGCGACTATTACTAGAAAAATGCCTATTAATTCAATTCCCTCCATGGTATCTGAATTAAATTAAAGAACATCACGAAAACCGAGGATCCGACCCCTCGGTTTTTTTATCTGGCGTCAGTTCTATTTAGACCAGACATGACAAAGATACTAACCAATTGTCATAAATGTTTTTAATAACCTGTGAAGTAGTACACTAATAGTAAACAATTGGGTTGTTGAAAACTCACGAAATGTGTTAAGAAAGTCGATTCTAATGGATAAAATCAAAGGTTTTTAGGTAGATTTCAAACCCTTAGATAAATCTTGAGTGATTATTTTTATAAATTTTTGATATATTAGGTCGAAATAAATTACTGAAAATCAACATGAAGGAAATTAGCGAGATCCAACGAGATAAATACTCAATTCAATTAAAAAGAACTAGTTCAATTTTATTGAAAGATTCTATGCTAATGAAGCCTAACTATCAACATTTAATTGACGAAGCAAGCAATGTCCAGCAAATTGCATCAGAAGTGGATAAATCGTCTAATATTCCAAAAAAGCATGAAAATAGGACAGCATTTCTAGTTAGTAACTTAGCAATATTTCAAGTGGATATTCCAGGAGAGCTAGCTCATGATTATAGTAATAATAACAGGCGCTATAAAGAAAAATGGAATAAGCAGTATGATAAATTAAGAAAGTTAATTGATCATTTGCACGAAGTTATATCTGACTTTAGTTATTAATTATTCATCTTCCTAATGATCGAATAAATAGACCTTTCACTTAAATTGAATTCTTCAGCAGTGTTGGTTATAGCTTGCACTTTCTTTTGGCTTTTCAGCTCTTCCAGGTAGAATTCATAAATCAATTTATAATCAAGCCAGATGATGGGAACTATTCCTGTGGTAAATAGTTTGTTGTAGAATGGAAGATTCTCGAGTTCATGTAGTAATTTATAGACGGCCATATTTCAAAAAGTAATGTAATGCACTATTTTTTTGATTTCAGGAAACTGCACTCAGCAATTTCCAATTAACCTGACCTCTTATTTTCTCAAGTGCTTTGGCAGTGTTCGCTTCTTTCCTGATTCGATCAGTTCTTTATAGTTATTTAACTTTTCTGCATAAGATATTTTTCTTGGCTTTGCCGGGGACTTTTTGCCCCCGGTTCCAGCCTCAATGCCATCGATAATTTTCAAGGCATCGTCTAAATGCTCCCGCAAGCACTCTAGTTCCTTTTGGTCTAAGCTTTTAGCTTTGTCACCTAATATCATATTGCAGAGATTCTTTTTTTGTTTAAATGTAAGCTTCTCCAGAGATGGCTTAATTGATTGATATACTAAATCTACTTTCATTCTTTTAAATGTTCCAGGTTCATTTCCCCAATCGCAACATATTTACCGTCGCGCATCACATAAAGCGGTTCTTTGTCCTTTGTCGAATAAAAAAGATCCTTAATATCAACATCAAGTGCCTGGGATATTTTTACGAGAAGATCTTCTTTAGGAAATTGATTGCCATTGTTGATGTAGGATATAGTAGCTGGTGTTACACCTACCTTTTCAGCAAGAAGTTTATTCGATATTCCTTTCGCTACTAAAATCTCCTTAAGTCTAATTACACCCATCGTATTTTTATTTGACTTTAAATATAGGTAAAAATAATCTATAGCTTAATAAAAACATTATTAATTAAGTTTTACTTTGTTTTTAATATCATTTTACTTAATTTAGGTACTAATAAATAAACTAAAACTTAATATTATGCCTACTAAAGAATTTGATGAAAAACTGAAAACTTTTGTAAAGTTCAGAAAGAACTACAGCAAACAAGAAAGAAAAAAAATATTGAAAAGTTTGATTCATGAATGTCTTATGGAGCTATCTAAGGGTTGAGTTCAGTACTTTTTAATACGTGTTTTCGATGATTTATTAAAAGTTGTAGAACACAACCCTCCTATGAAATAGGCTAGAATCATTTTTGTCCGGACAAAGATACATCTTGCACTATGAATACCGGGCAAATTGAAATAACAGTAAAATAGCATGATTTTTAATATAATCGTTACCATTTTGTTACTCCAAAATTAAAAAACCTCTGAAAAACAGCAGTTTAACAGAGGTTTAAAGTACCTTGGGTGGGAATCGAACCCACACTCTCGAAAGAACTGGATTTTGAATCCAGCGTATTT